>Ga0256407_10010600_pt1 | contig 12915 bp, 9 predicted proteins | sample RumenRJG_04DNA_FD_193489 | JGI IMG/M metagenome (GOLD analysis project Ga0256407, IMG submission 193489) | Bovine rumen microbial communities from Lethbridge, Alberta, Canada - RJG_04 | ecosystem: Host-associated > Mammals > Digestive system > Stomach > Rumen | place: Canada: Alberta | collected... | reverse complement strand
AGGCGGTCCAGCATGGCATCGGTCTCACTTCCCAGGTTGCCCCTGAGGGTGGAATCGATTCTCTTGCCGTACACAAGTACATTGTCATTTTTCAGAGACTGTGAGGCCTCAAATACTCTCCTGTATGCCGTATCGGCATCTACGCCGCGGCTGTCGGTGGGGTACAGCAGGCAGTCGCACTCCTTCATCTCTTCCGGATCATTATTCTCCAGAGACATGATCGTCGCTGCCCTGTACTGCATTTTTGTCAGAAGCACACCGGTCGCATTGGCGCCTGTCAGATCATCTGCCACTACTATACATGCAGCCATATTGCCTCCTCTATCGTTGATTATGACTTTGTGGTTATGAATATGTGTTTACAAAAACTCTGCCAGGCACATAAGCCCATATTCTCAAATATCCCATGCCCGCAGATAAGCCGCCGGGCATGGAATCGATCATATTCTCAGGCTGTGCGCCTGAATTTTGTATCTCACATGTTCCTGTTATTATCAGTCTATATCCCTCAGATGTCTCATTCCAATAGTGCATCTACACAGAGGTAATCATGGAGTCGGCGGAACACGCAAGGACAAAACCTGTTATCAGTGCATGAAAATACTCAGGATGAGGATCTCGACAACACCGACTGCCCAGGCGATGGTGGAAGTGATGGACCAGATCTGCAGCTGATCCTTGGCTTCGCTGACACCCATGGTGCGGTTGACGACCCAGAAGTAGGAATCGTTGAAGTAACCGAAGAAGAGGGAGCCGACGCAGCATGCGATCGCGCCGAGCGTGGGGTTGACACCTGCCGCGATCAGAATGGGCGCGGAGATGGAGGCAGCTGTTGTCATGGCAACCGTACCGGAACCCTGGATGAAACGCATTGCAGTGGAGATAACCAGAGGCAGGATGATGATCGGGATGGCAGTGTGGGAAAGGCCTTCTGCCATAAAGTTGCCAAGACCGGAATCCTTGATGATCTGGCCGAGGGCACCGCCGCCGCCGGTAACCAGCATGATGATACCTGCGGACATCATTCCCTTTTCCATCTCTGCCAGAGCGGTAGAGCGGTCAAGGCGATTGCCCAGTGTGAAAATAGCTACGATCAGGCCGAGGCCGACTGCGATGATGGGCTGGCCGAGGAAGATCAGGACACCCATGATGCCGGTCTTCATTCCCAGTGCGGAACCAACAGTGTTGATGAGGATCAGGATGATGGGCAGAATCAGGGGCATGAAGGACTCGAGCGTTCCGGGAACTCCTTCCATATCCATGCTGAAAGCGCCGTCATAATCAGGCTTCTGGTAAGGCTCACTGTGGGGCTCATCATTCTCGTCGAGCAGCCAGTAATATTTCTTTGCAAGGACTACACGGGCATAGACGATGCAGGCGATTGCCATGGGCAGGGCCAGGACGATTGCCAAAAGGATAAAGAAACCGACATCGATTCCGAAGATACCGCAGACGCCCAGAGGACCGGGTGTGGGCGGAACCAGGGAGTGGGTGATGACCAGGCCTGCTGCCAGGGAGACGCCCAGAGCGATGACAGACTTCTTGGTAGCCTTGGAAAGTGCCTTTGCGATAGGGGCAAGGACGACGAAACCGGAGTCACAGAAAATCGGAATGGATACCAGGAAACCGGTGAATGCCAGAGCCTCTTCTTCACGTCCCTTGCCGAACAGTTTCAGGAAGGTATAGGCCATTCGCTTGGCGGCGCCGGTGACTTCGAAGATCTGTCCCATCATGACGCCGAAGCCAATGATGATACCTATGCTTCCCAGCGTACCGCCGAAGCCCGAGGTAATGGAATTGATGATACCGAAGGTCTTTCCGTCATCCAGTGTGATGTTCAGGAGCGGCATGCCGCCGATGACACCGACCAGGACCGTTGTGGTGATCAGAGCCAGGAAGGCCTGGATCTTTGTTTTCAGAACCATGATGATCAGAAGAATAATACCGATCGCCAGGGCGAGCAGCATTCTCTGTCCGCTTAATCCGTTAACCATTTTGTACTCCCTTTCTTATGTTGATAATTTTCAAGTTCCTTTATGAAATTTTTCAAATCAATCATTTAGCAGTAAGAACCTCGACCGCTTCGCGCAGTGTCGTATTTTCGCCGACGTTGCCGGGGAAAATGACGTAAGGAGTCTGCGGGAATTTGCTCTCCTCGCCGGTCTGCCACACGGGGATGCCGGGGCGGATCTGTCCGAGGACATTAGCGCGCTTGACGGCCAGAGCCTTTGTACCGACATCACTGGAAGTGATGCCGCCCTTGGCGATGACGAAAGCAGGCGTGACAGTCAGTCTTCCGACGAGAGACTGCACTGCGTCAGAAATGCGGACGGACAGACGAAGCTCGTCTTCCTTGTCGCCTGTATCTGCTGTGATCAGAGCTCTGGTCGTGTAGCAGCAGACTGTCTTTCCGGAGCGGATGCACTCCTCTTCCTTCGCCAGGCAGCGCCTGACTTCATTCTCAAAAGCTTCCTCATCGCGTACCAGGGTCGCGTCGAGCTCGATGAATTCGATGTCGGTGAGCTTCTTGAGCTCCTCGACCTGGGCTGTGGTCTTATTGGTGTGGGAACCTACGACGATGATGCCGCCGTTGTCGGTCTCCTTGACGACCATCTGCGCTCTGGTCAGCAGGGGCTGATCCGAGACGCCGCCCATAACCTTGACGATCGCGGCCGCTGTGCGGAACATGAATACCTTGCCTTTGGCCATCGCGCGGTAAAGAGCTACGCAGAAGACCTTGAGGTCAGCGTAATCGACTGCGTTGACAACGATCTTGTTGAAATCTTTGACCGCCATGAGCTGGGCCTCGATCTTGTCATAGGCCATATCATGGATATCCTCGAGCGAGATGCAGGTGACATTCTCTGCCTTGTAGGCGCCGCCGGTCTTCTCTTCCACATACTCGGGCATGGAAGCTGCCTTGTATCCGAAAGTCTTATCCTTTGCGAACTCTGTCTCGCAGGCATTGACCAGCTCATCGCCGTATTTTACATAATGAACGTTTCCGATGGTGAAACGTCCGCCTTCTTTAAAGAAGGGGCACATGATCTCGCCGTCGATCTGCTTGCCGGTGTACTTTTCATAGTCGGCCTTCAGGAGCTCTGTCTCCAGCGGATAGTGTCCGCGCAGAGTGGAGTCGCTGCGGCTGATGAAAATGTACTCTCTGCCGGTCTCTTTAGCTACCTGATCCACGACTGCCGCGATCTCGTGATGGGCCTTTGTGGTCTGCTCAGCCGTGAAACCGCGTGAATTGGTCATCACGTAAAAGAGGTTGTTCTCTTCTTCGAAGCCTGCCTTGATGCTGTCGTGGTCCCAGTTCGTGTAGACGTGAATGTCATGCACGGTCTGGACACCGGTGGGGTCGTCATCCAGAACGACGATTTTCTTGTTGTTGGCGGCGATTTCTTTTGCCAGGAGGGCGTCGGCCGCTGCCTCATCTATTTTCTTATAGGAAGTTAAAACATCCGCACTGATCGACATATCGCTATTTCTCCTTTTTGAATACTTTAGTGCCATGGACTTTGAACACTTATGACCATGGAAGCAAACCGCGGGCACAGCTGAATCAGACTTGAAGCATACTGCCGGCTCACGGCCTGCAGTCTTGATATCACTCGGGTCTCTTGACCTGGCAGTCAGCCAACTGCTCAAAATACTGTACGATTCCGCCGTGGTCGTCATTCATGTGACCATGGATCTTGAGATACTGCATGATCTCATAGAGCTGTGCGGTGTAGGGAATCGGAACGTCGATCGCATGAGCGGAGTTGACGCAGTTCTTGATGTCCTTGTGGTTGATGCGGATGGGGCCGCCGGGCTTGAAGTTGCGGTCGATGATCATAGGGATCTTGGCATCCATGACTGCGCTGCCTGCCAGTCCGCCGCGGATGGCCTGATAGACCTTCTCGGGATCTGCGCCTGCCTTTGCGGCAAACACAAATGCCTCAGATACGACTGCGATCGTGTTGTTGACGATCATCTGGTTGGCAAGCTTGGCTGTTGAACCGCTGCCGCTGGGACCGATCAGAAGAGCGGAATTACCGAGAATATCAAAGAAAGGCTTCATAGCGTCGAAATCCTTCTGGTCGCCGCCGCACATAATGGCAAGGCTTCCCGCGACTGCACCGGGCTCTCCGCCGGAAACAGGTGCATCGACAAAGCCGACACCTTTTTCTTTCAGTTTCTCATAGCAGTACTGGGACTCTACAGGAGTGACAGAGCTCATATCACAGACCAGGGTGCCTTCCTTGATGGTGGATGCGACACCGCCCTCACCGAAAAGAATGGACTTTACGATGTCACCGCTTGGAACCATGGTGATAATGACGGGGCACTCCGCTCCGATCTCTGCGTAGGAGGCCTCTTTGCCTCCGTTTGCAACGACATCCGCTACTGCTTCCTTATTAAGATCCGCGCAGACAACTTCCACGCCTGCCTTGAGAAGGTTCTTAGCCATAGGCCTGCCCATAATTCCAAGACCGATAAATCCAACTTTCATTTCGTTCCCCTTTCTTTCCCGTAACCGGGAAAAACCTTCCATGACTCATCCCCGCTGCCGTTCCCTGTTGTCAGGAGTCATGTCCTTTGCATCTTACAACCGCCTTTCCTCTGCAGTGGAAAGCAGTCTCTTTATTCGGCATACCGGTATACCGCTTTGTTGATTTTATTATACTGCATACCGGTATACCGGTCAAGAACATTTTGCCACGCATTTTTCACAAAATATTTATCCGCGATTTGTGAAAGTCCCACAATCTCGTTATTCAATTAACAATTCTTTGTTGATTGTCCATTTAAGGACATGAAATTGATTGTCCATTTAAAGACTTGAAAAATCGTTTCTGTCCAGATTGCATCCGGCCGTTGATACTCCAATGATTAATCAAAAAGGAGGAGGCAGCTCCGCCTCTCTGGTCCCCTGCAGGCACGCGTACGCATATACAGTATCTTCACGACGTTTCGCTAATTAGAATAATCTTCTGTTGCCAACAAGAAGTGTTTTCTGTCTCGCTAAAAACAATTGTCTTGTTGACATCCTTCTGTTGAATTAATACAATGAATTAATGTGCAAATCCGTTTATATGGATAGTTTTTAGCATCAGATTGGAGTTTTTATGGCAAAATATACGCCTCTTCAGGAAAAAGCTTATGAATTCCTGAAAAATAAAATCACACGTGGTGAGCTGGAACACGGCAAGTTTTATTCGGAAACAAAAATGGCGGCTGAAATCGGAATTTCCCGCACCCCATTCAAAGACGCGCTTGTGCGTCTGTCACAGGACCGCTATATCGACATCGTTCCCAGCCGCGGATTCTGCCTTCATACGCTTTCTCTGCAGGATATCATCAATACATACCAGTCCCGCACAGCGGTAGAAGGATTCTGTGCTTTCTCCCTTCACACAAAGCGCAAAGAAAAAGAAGCTGCAGCTGTTATAGAAGCCCTGTTCCGGGACAATGAGAATATGGCAAAGGCCATTGCGGATAATGCCTCTTTTTCAGAAATACTCAGCCACGATTTCTCTTTTCACAAGCGCATTGTTGAATTCAGTAAAAACGATGAGTTGATCAGACTCTACGAATCCATTAATCACCAGCTCTACGATATTGCCATGAAGACCTTTGAGCTGGAAGGAAGACCTGCCATTGCCGTCTCAGAACACCAGTTAATCCTGGACAATATCGTGTCCGATGACGAGAGTGCGACCGCGGGTACCTATCTCAGCGTGATGAAGCATATGGACAATATAAGAGAAATTGTCATAAGTCTGATGTCCTGATCCTGTTAACATGGCACGTGCTGTGATCATATAAGCTTTATACAAAGTGTCCTATATACGTTTATGAGCAATGTTAATGAACAATGTTAATGAACAATGTTAAAAACAATGATTTGAAAAAGTATTGACAATAAGTAAAAAAGACCCGGGAACTGCTCATCAGTTTCCGGGTTCTTTTATCGTGTCGATTTTGTCGAAGACAAATAATAAGGTAGAGGCGGCCACGCCGCCCTCTACCCACCGACCGGTACGCGTCCGCCGCAAGGAGGAAAATACATTGCGCCGGCCGTGATATAGAAAAAGACCCGGAAACTGGTTAGCAGCTTCCGGGTCCCTTTATTTTTCATCCTTATGGATACTGCCTGCGCATGCAGGTCTCAGGATTTCGCGTCAGAGTGCAAATCCCTGATCCCTGACTGCCGGCAATCAGCAAACAATCAGCAGAGGGCTGCTGTCTCTCTGGCGATGGCAAGCTCCTCGTTGGTAGGAATGACATAAGCCTGGACTGTGCTGTCATCAGTGGAGATCTTGATGACTTTGCCGCGGCCCTTGTTTGCCTCTTCGTCAAGTTTGACGCCGAGGTAGCCGAGATACTGCATGACTTTGGCGCGTACAAATCCGCTGTTCTCACCGATACCGGCTGTGAAAGCGATGTAGTCAACGCCGTTCATGGAAGCAGCATAAGCGCCGACGTATTTAGCGACGCGATAGCAGAATGCGTCGATTGCGAGCTGGCAGAACTTGTCGCCTGCAAGATAGCCGTCTTCCAGATCACGGAAATCGGAGGACTTGCCGTTGGAAAGGGCGAAGACACCTGACTTCTTGTTGAGGACGGACACGACCTCAGCAGCTGTCATATTCTCTTTGCCTGCGATGAACTCGATGATGGCGGGATCAAGATCGCCGCTGCGAGTACCCATGATCAGGCCCTCAAGCGGGGTAAGACCCATGGAAGTGTCAACGCACTTGCCATTGCAGACTGCGGAGATGGAAGCGCCGTTGCCCAGGTGGCAGACAATGGTCTTGATGCTGTCGTAAGGCTTGCCGGCAACCTCTGCCATCGCCTTGGAAACGAAGGAGTGGCTGGTGCCGTGGAAGCCGTAACGGCGGACTTTGTATTTATTGTAATAATCCATGGGAAGGGCATACATATAAGCCTTCTCGGGCATGGTCTGATGGAAAGCGGTATCGAAAACAGCTACCATGGGAGTATTGGGCATCAGGGCTTTGCAGGCATCAACACCGATCAGGTTTGCGGGGTTGTGCAGAGGAGCCAGATCAGAAACTTCCTTGATCGCATCGATGACTTCGTCGTTGATCACCACAGAGGTTGTGAACTTCTCGCCGCCATGGACGATGCGGTGGCCGACTGCACCGATCTCGTCGAGAGATTTCAGGACACCGGTCTTCTCATTGGTCAGAGCCTCAAGTACAAGGCTGACTGCTTTGTTGTGGTCAGGCATGGGAGTCTCATTGACTTCCTTACCGGAATTGCTGACAATGTTTTCATAAGTAATGACGGAACCGTCAATGCCGATTCTCTCGCACAGGCCCTTTGCCAGAAGAGCCTCTGTAGCAGAATCGATGACCTGGAATTTCAGTGAAGAACTACCGCAGTTGATTACAAGAATATTCATTTTTGTGTCCTTTCGATTAATTGTGAAAAGCATTCGACGCAACATCCGCTCGCTATGAAAAGCATCAGCAGAATCATTGAAATATTACCCAAAAGTATTATATCATTTATAAAAATCGAATCAAGGATGAAAAAGGCTTTAAATAAGGGACAAAAGAAAAAATGACTGTCACCGGAATCATCATGGAGTGCAATCCCTTTCACGAGGGGCATGCATATCTTCTGAAAGAGGCACGCAGGCGGACTGGTGCCGATTATATCGTAGTCGCCCTGAGCGGTGATTACGTGCAGCGGGGCGAACCCGCTGTCTTCGACAAATACATTAGGGCTGAACAGGTCCTGCGCGCCGGGGCAGACCTGGTGCTGGAGCTGCCTCTCTATGCAGCCTGCGGAAGCGCGGAATATTTCGCCAGAGGCGCTGTCGCTCTTCTGGACAGACTTGGCGTAGTCACAGATCTCTGCTTCGGATCAGAGAGCGGAGACACAGATTATATTATGAGAAATGCCCGTCTGCTGGCTCTGGCAGAAGACGGGATCAATTCAATGGAGGATAGATCTGTTTCTGCTCAGGATGAGAGTGTTTCTGCTCAGGGCGGGACTATTTCGGCAGAAGACGGGATCAATACCTCAGAAGAGCCGTGTGTCAGCAGTGAGGAAGGCGTCTTTCGTTACCGCCTGCATCTGCAGTCGGGCCTCCGGAAGGGATTATCTTTCCCCGCGGCAAGAGCGGCAGCCCTGGAGGCAGTCTTTTTATGCGGAAGCACGGAGGGCTCAAAGAACCTTGCGTCCGTATCAGAGGACTCAATGGCCATTGCGTCCGTACCGGAGGACTCAATAATCCGGGCGTCTGTGTCAGAGGACTCAAAGACCCTTGCGTCTGCACCAGAAGCAGATAGATGCAAAGGTACTTTCCGCACATCAGAAGGTTCCGGATATCCCGCCTCCCCCAATGACCTGCTGGCTGTCGAATACTGCCGCGCTCTCCTCTCCTCCGGGAGCTCCATATGTCCGCACGCGATCCCCCGGATCGCGGTTCCGTCCGCAACTGAGCGAAGAGCACAGTTATATGAAGAAAGAAGGCAGGGATTATGCTCTGCACTGAATCTTTTTTCCGTGCAGCAAATATCCCGGCAGCAGGATTTGTCAGGACAAAAGACCGGCATGGATCACCGTTATCCCGACCGTTTTTGGGTAAAAGATGTTCCCCTCTTCCCGCTCTTTCCCGATGACTTTTCCTACCAGCTTCTGTACGCGCTTGGAATGTTCAAAGACGACGTACAGCGCTTTGCGGACATCTCGGATGACCTGGCGGAGCGGATCCGCAAACTCCTGCCCCGATATACTGGTTTCACACAGTTCCGGGACCTTCTCAAGACCAGAAATCTGACCCTCACCCGCGTCAGCCGCAGCCTGCTCCATCTCCTGCTGGGTATTGAAAAAGAAAAGATGGATCGTTTACAGTCTCTCGGCATGGCTCTGTATGCCCGTCCGCTGGCACTGAACCGGTCCTCGGGTCCGCTCTACAGCAAGATCAGCAGCTGCTCTTCCATTCCTTTTATTTCCAGACTCTCTTCTGCCGGTTCCCTGCTGACTAAAGAGGAAATGGCTTTCCTTGAAGAAGAGATCCGCGCCGAAGAGCTCTATACCATGACCTTACACGCGGTTTTTTCACAGTACACCAAAGATGATTCATCCTTTGAAAGCCTGCCTCCCCCATTGAGACGCAGGCAGGTTTTCCTGGACCGGGGATAACAAAGGTACTTTTCCGACTGTCTCTGTTTTCAAAATGCAACTCCTCTTACGGCTGCACCCTGAAGGGGTGCGGCCGTAATTTGTCTTATTCTTTACAGGCAATGCTGTAATTAGTCTTGTTCTTTAACGATTCGTCTTGTTCTATAACGATTCGTCTTGTTCTATAACGATTATTCCTTAACGATTCGTCCTGTTCTTTAACGATTTGTCTTGTTCCTTAACGATTCGTCCTGTTCCTTAACGATTCGTTCTGTTCTTTAACGATTTGTCTTGTTCCTTAAGATTTGCCGAAATTTGCCTTATCCCTGAGATTGACAATCCGCATAGATTTGAGTAAGCTAACTTTGTTAGATGTTTCTAACCTTATCTGTCTCAGCAGGGGCAGGTGTACGGAACGCGCCTGCAGAGGAGCGGGGTTCGAATGATTACAGCATTGCTGGAGCGCCGGACACACCGGGCAGCGCGCAGATTTGATCATAGGTGTTTGCGGGCGCGGGATCATGACAAAAGTGAAAACAATAGACGGGGTTTTGGGATCTTATGGAAAACAATATGAATTATAAACAGCTGGCCGATAATCTTTGCGAAATCCATTTTCTCTATTCCAGGGATCTAGCCAATGTCTTTGAACAGCGAAGCACCCGCGGCGAGGAAGCTGCCCTCTTCTGGCTTTTAAAGCTCGGAGGGACTGCATCCGCCGGTGAACTGGCATATCATCTTGGGATCACTTCCGGCAGGATCGCCAATATCATGGGCAGTCTGGAGCGGAAGAAACTGATCCGGCGGCGCAGGTCTTCCAGGGACCGCCGGCAGGTCGATGTCACGCTGGCGGAAGAGGGTAAAGAGCATATCCGCAAAGTCTACGACAGAGCAAGGGAGCACCATATCCGCCTTCTCAGACAGATGGGACCGGACGACGCCGAAGAGTTTATCCGTCTCATGAATCTCGCGATCAGGACAATTTCCGCGGAAGAAAAAGGGTTTCCCGGTTCTGTATGAGAGAAAATAAGAGGAAGGAGACGATTCTGAGCAGACAGGAGGAGACACAGAACCGTCCCCTTCCTCCTCTTGTCTCCATTCAGCCGTCAATCATGCAGTCCGATATTCCGCATCTCACTCATTACCTGATGATACAGCTGCACTTCATCGATGCCGCAGGAAAAGACACCATTACAGTAGACAACTTCTCCGTTTACAATTGTGGTGTGAATGTTTTCAGCAGATGCAGAATAGACAAGGGTTGCTATGGGGTCATGGACAGGAACGGATCTTATCCGCCCCGGATCAAACAAAATGATATCGGCCTTCTTTCCCACCTCAAGAGTACCTATCGTTTTTTCCATTCCAAGTGCCTTCGCGCCTCCTTTTGTTGCCATTCTGACAACCTTTTCTGCACTCATAGCGGTTGCATCGCGGCAGACTCCTTTGTGGATCAGGGCCGCCAGTCTCATCGTATCGAGCATGTCGGTCGTATTATTGCTTGCGGCACCATCTGTTCCCAGTGATATATTCATATCTGCCTGAAGGCAGGCCGGAATCGGCGCGATTCCGGAACCAAGGTAGAGGTTTGCCGCAGGGTTATGACTGATCGAGACGCCTCTTTCAGCAAGAGTCTTTATTTCATTCTGCGTAAGGTTTACACAATGAACCGCAAGGAACTGATCGGTCAGGAAGCCTATCTCGTCAAGAAGATCCACGATGTTTTTTCCGTAATGCCGCAGGCACATTTCGTTATCTTCCTGTGTTTCATTGAGGTGCATGGTATAACGTACTTTCCGGTCAAGACAATACTCCAGTATCGCCTCGTAGCCCTTTTTCGTTGTGGCCCATGTCACATCGGGGCCTGTCCAGATGGAAAGCATGTCATCAGAACGGAATTTTTTTCTCAGTCGCTCAACATCTTCAATCGCTTTTTCAACCGGTTCGACGTAACAGTCGGGGACATTATATTCCTCGCCGTAATCCTGAAAGGTCCGCATGAAGACGCTGCGAATGCCTGTCCTTTTCATCGTTTCAACGCACACATCGGCAAGCTCTGGATCCTGGTTTGTATAAAAAAATTCACACAGGGTCGTGCATCCGCTCTTGAGAGCTTCAAGGCAGGCAAGGAGCGCAGCGAGTTCCTGCTGCCGGTGGGTTACTCTGACCCCGAACGGCTGGACAGAACTGTTCAGCCAGCTGATGAGAGGACGGTCCGCACCAAGTCCTTTGAGCAGAGACTGAAAACAATGTACATGCGTATTCACGAAGCCTGGAAAGGCTGTCATCCCCCGGGCATCAATGCGTTTTTCGGCCTGGCAGCCGAAATCCTCTGACTGCTTTTCAAGAAGTGATATAGTTCCGTCCTTAACGCCAATGATTCCGTTCTCAATCATCGTTTTATTCGCGTCCATGGTGTATATGGCAGCATTTTCTATAACCAGGTCATAGGCTTTCATTGATCACCTCTGTAAAAATCGGCAGAATCCAGTGTCCTGCAGCATCTTATTACATTCTATCATTTTATCATTTGCTTCTAAAAACAATGCGTCCCGCGGCATCTTAAATATTCTATCATTTGCTTCTGAAAATGTACCCGCGGCATCTGGTTTATTCTTTCATTTGCTTCTAAAACAATGTGTCCCGCGGCACCTTAATATATTCTATCATTTGCTTCTGAAAAATGCGTCCTGCGGCATCTGGTCATATTCTAATATTTACTTTTTCAGAATTCTTCCAGAAGCCTGCCGACATGGCAGGTCTCAAAAAACATATCCTTTTTCAGCCAGACAATGATTGCGGTGGCAATAAAGACAACAATTGTCTCAACACATTTGGTCTCGGGCGTCATGGCTATCTTTTCCTGCATGAAATTAACGAAAAGATGGAAAATGATACAGGCCAGAATCGAACGGTCGCTGGCAAGATAAACCCAGGTGATGATAAATCCCATGGGAACGGCGCTTACAAAAAAGTTGATCACAAACAGGGGATTTACCATGAGTCCGGCCTGATAGGTCCCTTCGATAAAAAGAAGGGGGAAGTGCCAGAAAGACCATATGGCACCGAAGATGACCGACTCCCAGAACCAGTTTATATAGCTTCCAATCGAGTCTTCACAATAACCCTTCCAGCCAACATCCTCCAGGATCGAAGCCACTATGATCGTGAAAAATGCACTGGCCAGGCCTACCCCTGTAAAGGAGGTTTCAGGATATTGAAGGCGCCTCTGGTACTAAAAAGAGCTGTCGATCTTCTAAATCAACAGCTCTTTTCCTTCTATTCAGTTTCCTTGATAATCACGATATTCTCCGATGTCCGGATAAAGCTCAGCCATCTAAAGTTCAGTCCGCCAGATGGTAACCATCCCGCACGTGGCGCAGATCAGCCTCCATTTCAGCAGCATCCGTCCAGCCGGAGAAGGATTGGGCGTAAGAAAACCCCTGGGTATATCCAAAGTTAAAGCCCTGAAGATTTCCGTATCCGGCTGTCATAACACCGTCTGCCGGTATTTTTAAGTCGGTATAGCGGCAGGCCTCGTAGCCGGTAAAGACAGTTCCGTCCGCCCGAGTGACGTTTACCTGATAGGAGTCGTAGAGTACGTTGTGCTCATATGAAGTGTTCTCGTCTGAAATGAACAGATACATCCGGTAAGGAGTATAAGTCAGATCCTGAGCATGAGATGAGGAAACAATATCGTCCCAGTCTTCCCGGATGAGGCGCTCGGTGTTGGCGTGGATAGCAGCGAGATTGTCCCCGTTCAGTTGA
>Ga0256407_10010599_pt1 | contig 12916 bp, 10 predicted proteins | sample RumenRJG_04DNA_FD_193489 | JGI IMG/M metagenome (GOLD analysis project Ga0256407, IMG submission 193489) | Bovine rumen microbial communities from Lethbridge, Alberta, Canada - RJG_04 | ecosystem: Host-associated > Mammals > Digestive system > Stomach > Rumen | place: Canada: Alberta... | reverse complement strand
GGTGGCGCGCGAGAGGCTGAGCCCTGAGGACTACGTGCCCGTTGCGCGCATCGAGTTCGAGATGGATCCGCTCTCCGTGACCACAGAACTCGTGGAGGAGATCGCGCGCCTCGAGCCGTATGGCGAAGGCAACCCACGGCCGCTCTTTGGCTGCCGGAATCTGCGCGGCAGCGGGGCGCGGCGCATCGGCAGCGAAGGGCAGCATCTGAAATTTTCCGTCGATGGGACAGGACGCTCTGTTGACTGCCTTTACTGGGGGCAGGGGGAACTCGCGGAGACAGTGAACGCGGAGCCGCTCGACATCGTGTATCGCCCCTCCATCAACGAGTGGCGCGGCCAGCGACGAGTGCAGGCCATCGTCGACAGCGTCAATCCGGCGGCGGGCGCGCGTGTCCATCCAGACCGCGATATGCTTGCGGATCTCTACCGTTATCTCTATCGCCTGTCGGCGGGGAAGGCATCATTTTCCCTCCAGCCGCAGCGGCTCGCAGCGGGATTTGCCGCGGCGATGGGGCACAGGCTCTCCGTCTTCACGCTGAAGGAAGGGCTGAAGGTCTTTACGGAGCTCGGCCTCCTGCGCGCAACGCTTCGGGAAGATGCTTATGAGCTCTGTGCGCCCAAGCAGAAGCTCGACCTCATGGCGTCGCCGAGTTATCGTCAATATACCCGGCAGAGCTGAGTTGTAATCTTGTACCAGGTAAGGTATACTAGGTTGGAAACTAGAGGAAGCGAGGGATGGGACCATGCAAAGCATTGACAAGGAACCGGTTACCATCGAATCCATCATCGAGGCGGTCAAGAGCTATCAGCCGAAGGCGAATATCCGTCTGATCCAGCGCGCGTACGAGCTCGCGAACGCGGCGCATAAGGGGCAGAAGCGTGTTTCCGGCGAGGAATATATCATCCATCCCCTGCATGTCGCGCAGATCCTGACGGAGCTGCACATCGACGATGTGACCATCAGTGCGGCGCTCCTCCATGATGTCGTGGAGGACACCATCTATACGAACGAGCAGGTCGAGCAGATGTTCGGCAAGGAAGTCGCGATGCTCGTCGATGGCGTGACGAAGCTCGGCAAGATCAAGTACAAGTCGCGCGAGGAGCAGCAGCTCGAGAACTATCGCAAGATGTTCCTCGCGATGGCGAAGGACATCCGCGTCATCATGATCAAGCTCGCCGACCGCCTGCATAATATGCGTACGCTCAAGTACATGCGCGAGGACAAGCAGAAACGCATCGCGAAAGAGACCATCGAGATCTACGCGCCGCTCGCGAACCGTCTCGGCATCTCCAATATCAAGTGGGAGCTTGAAGATCTCTGCCTGCGCTACCTCGAGCCGGAGAAGTACTATGACCTCGTCGAGAGCGTCAAGCAGAAGCGGCAGGAGCGTCAGGCGTTCATCGACGATGCCATCGAGCAGATCAAGGCAAAGCTCAAGGAGTCCGGCATCAAGGCGGAGATCAGCGGCCGTGCGAAGCATTTTTACAGCATCTATAAGAAGATGAAGCGCGATAACAAGGACATCAGCGAGATCTATGACCTCTCCGCTGTGCGCGTGCTCGTCGATACGGTCAAGGACTGCTATGGCGTGCTCGGCGTCATCCACGCGATGTGGAAGCCCATCCCAGGCCGGTTCAAAGACTACATCGCCATGCCGAAGTCGAACGGCTATCAGTCGCTGCACACGACGGTCATGACGAAGGGCTATCCGCTCGAGATCCAGATCCGCACGTTCAAGATGCATCAGGTCTCCGAGTACGGCGTCGCGGCGCATTGGAAGTACAAGGAGCAGGGACGCGGTGCGACGGCGGGCAGCGCGGTCGACCAGAAGATGAGCTGGCTGCGCCAGATGGTCAACCTGCAGCAGGAGTTCAGCGATCCGCGCGAGTATTTCGAGGCGCTCAAGGTCGATATCTTCTCTGACGAGGTCTTTGTATTCACGCCGAACGGCGATGTCGTCGATCTGCCGAAGGGATCGATTCCCATCGATTTCGCTTACCGCATCCATACGGAGATCGGTCATCACTGCGTGGGCGCGAAGGTCAACGGCAAGCTCGTCCCGCTCGAGTACAAGCTCAAGAACGGCGATATCGTCTCCATCATCACGAACAAGGCGAACAACGGCCCGAGCCGCGACTGGCTCAATATCGTCGCCTCGAGCGAAACGCGCACGAAGATCCGCTCCTGGTTCAAGAAGGAGAAGCGGGAGGAGAACATCGCGCGCGGCCTCGAGCTCATCAAGGAAGAGGCGAAGCATCTCGGCTACGATCCGCATGACCTGCTCAAGGAGGGGCGTTTGCAAGCAGTCGCGGAGAAGCTCAACGTGCTCACGGCCGACGATCTGCTCGCAGCCGTCGGCTTCGGCGGTACGACGCTGCACGGTGTGCTCACAAAGCTCATCGAGCTGCACAAGAAAGACCTGCAGGAACATACGCCGCCCGATATGTCAGCCATCCTCTCGAAGCTCAAGCAGCCGGCAGGAAAAGGCAGCAAGAAGCAGAAATCGAGCCACGGCATCCTCGTCGAGGGAGAAAGCGGCCTGCTCGTGCGCCTCGCGAAGTGCTGCAACCCCATCCCCGGCGATCCCATCACGGGCTATATCACGCGCGGCCGCGGCGTTTCCGTTCACCGCTCTGACTGTCCGAATATCCTCAAGGATACGGATCTCTCGCGCATGATCGAGGTGAACTGGGATGTCGGTCTCGACAAGGATTATACCGTCGAGCTTGAGATCATCTGCAACGACAAGACCGGCGTGCTCACGGAACTGCTCGCCGTTCCCTCTGAGATGAAGATCAACATGTCCTCGGTCAATGCGAACCCCAATCGCAGCAACAAGACCTCGACGGTGCGCATGGGGCTTTCCGTGCAGAATGCGCAGCAGGTGCAGCAGATCATGACGAAGCTGCGGCGCCTCAAGGATGTCTACAGCGTCACGCGCGCGATGGGAAAGGCGGCGAACTGAGCAACACGCGTCCAAGGAAGCGCGCGATATTCGCAAGTGGACAGCTGCACATAAAGTTTGCTATAATAATCCTATTTGAAACCAAGGAATCCTTATAAAGGGAGATTATGATATGGGACAGACATTTACGATGGATGACCTGCGTAGGAAGCTGCAGGAACGCCAGCACAAGATGACGCCGCAGCGGCAGACGGTTCTGCAGATTTTCCTCGATCATCCGGGCAAGCATCTCTCAGCGGAGGATGTGCATGACATCCTCCGCGAGCGGAAGGTGGACATCGGACTCGCGACGGTCTACCGCAGCCTTGAGCTGCTCTCCGAGCTCGGCATCCTGCAGAAGATGGAGTTCGGCGACGGCTGCAGCCGCTATGAGGTCAACACCATCGATCCGACGCGCCACCACCACCATCATCTCATCTGTACGCAATGCGGCAAGGTGGAGGAGTTCGACGACGATCTGCTCGAGAACCTCGAGCATGATATCGAGCAGAAGACAGGGTTCCAGGTCGTCGATCATCAGGTGAAATTCTTCGGTATCTGCAAGGAGTGTCAGGCAAAGCAGTGAAGATTCAGACACTCACCATTTATCCCGCGCAGGAAGTCCTGACGAAGATCGCGAAAGAGGTGCTGAATCTCTTCAAGGTCGAGGTCGTGGGCGGCAGAGCCCTCGCGGACTACGCACAGCTTTCCGTCGTCTATCGCCGCCTGCCGGACGATGCGGCCGGACGCGTGCACGCGGGCGTGCGTCTCTACGCGTTCCGCAGGGACGGCACGCAGGAGCTCTACGAGGAGGCGGGCAGCGGCGCTGCCGATGAGCGCGAAATGGCGGCGTTCCACCGGATCCTCAAGCTCGGACTTTACCATATCTTTCGGCGTCATTTCGGTATGCCCCAGGCTCCCTGGGGCATATTGCATGGCGTGCGTCCGACGAAGATCGTCCATCGCTGGATTGCGGGCGGCCTTGACGAGGCGGCCATCATCAAGCGGCTGCAGCGGGACTATGCGTGCAGCCGGGAAAAGGCGGAGCTCATCGTGCCCATGGCGTTCCGCCAGCTGCCTTTCCTGCGGACGTCGTCAGAGAAGACCGTGAGCATCTACGTCGGCATCCCTTTCTGCCTCACGCGCTGTCTCTACTGCTCGTTCCCCGCGAATATCCTGCCGGGCGAGGCGCAGCTGCGCGTCTTCATGGAAGTATTCCGCAAGGATCTCGCAGCGGCGCAGGCGGCTGTGCGCCGCTACGGCTTCACCGTGCAGAACATCTATGTCGGCGGCGGTACGCCGACGAGCCTGCCGGACAATTTTTTTGCCGAAATGCTGCATTTGGTATATAATGCATTTTATGGTCCTGCCTGCGGGGAGTTCACGGTGGAAGCGGGACGGCCCGACAGCATGACCGCGGCCAAGATCGAGACGATGCGTGCGCTCGGCGTCACGCGCGTGAGCGTCAATCCGCAGTCCATGCAGGAAAAGACGCTCGTGCGCATCGGCCGCCGTCATACGCCGGCACAGGTCGTCGAGATGTTCCGCGCCCTGCGCGCGGCGGGCATCCCGCACATCAATATGGATCTCATCCTCGGGCTGCCGGGCGAGACGGCTGCGGATGTCGAGGACACTATGCGGCAGGTCGTGGCGCTCGCGCCCGATGACATCACGCTGCACGCGCTCGCGCTCAAGCGCGGCTCGCGCCTGAAGCTCATGATGGAGGAGCAGCATGTGGAACTGCCGGATGACGCGGAGACGCGGCGCATGTCGGAGACGGCGCTGCGCTATGTGCGCGCGGCCGGCATGCGGCCGTATTACCTCTATCGCCAGGGCTACATGAGCGGCGACCTCGAGAACATCGGGTGCTGCCGCCCCGGCGCGGAGGGGATGTACAACATCCAGATCATGGAGGAGCATCAGACCATCCTCGGCATCGGCGGCGCGGCGACGACGAAGGTCGTCGATTTCCGCAGGCACCGCATGAAGTCTGCGTTCAACGCGAAGGATCTCACGACCTATCTGCGCGATATTGACCATTACATAGAGAAACGTGCGCTTCTGCTCGAGGAAGCGTATGGGGAATAGGAGGACGTTTTTATGCTGACAAATGCGCCTCGCGGCACGAATGACATTCTGCCTGACAAGGTTGGCGCCTGGAATTACGTCGAGGGCAAGATCCGCTCCCTTTGCGCGCGGTACGGTTACGAGGAGATCCGCACGCCGATGTTCGAACATACGGAGCTTTTTCACCGCGGCATCGGCGAGGGCACCGATGTCGTTGACAAGGAGATGTATACGTTCACGGACCGCGGCGGGCGGAGCATCACGCTGCGTCCGGAGAACACGGCATCCGCCGTGCGCGCCTATCTGCAGAACAAGCTCTACGGCGACGCCTCGCTCGTGAAGCTCTTCTATATCGGCTCGATGTTCCGTTATGACCGTCCGCAGGCGGGCCGCATGCGCGAGTTCCATCAGTTCGGCATCGAGGCGCTCGGCGAGGAGAACCCGGCCGTCGACGCGGAGGTCATCCTCGTCGCGATCGACTTCCTGCGGTCGCTCGGGCTCAAGGATCTCTCGCTGAGCCTCAACTCCGTCGGCTGCCCGAAATGCCGCCCCGTCTACCGCAAGGTGCTGCAGGATTTCTTCCGTGACAAGCTCGATGAGCTCTGCGATGACTGCAAGGATCGCTTCGAGCGCTCGCCGCTGCGGATTCTTGACTGCAAGGCGGACGCTGACAAGCCGTTCATGCAGGACGCGCCGAAAATCACGGACTGCCTCTGCGATGAGTGCCGCGACCACTTCGAGAAGGTGCAGGCGTACCTCCGGGAGGCGGGCGTTTCCTTCACGCTTGATCCGCGTCTCGTGCGCGGTCTCGACTACTATACGAAGACGGCGTTCGAGATCAAGTACGCGCCGCTCGGCGCGCAGAGCGCTGTGGCGGGCGGCGGCCGCTACGACGGGCTCATCGAGGAGATCGGCGGCAAGCCGACGCCAGCGGTGGGCTTCGCGACGGGGCTCGAGCGCGTACTGCTTGCGCTCGAGAAGCAGGATCTGCTGCCGGCGGCGGAGAAGGCATCCGACGTCTTTGTCGTCGCGCTCGGCGAAGCGGCGCAGGCGCCTGCGTTCCGCTTGCTCGAGGCATGCCGCCGCGCTGGCCTCAAGGCGAACATGGACTACGCGGGACGCAGCATGAAGGCGCAGATGAAGCAGGCGAACAAGGCACAGGCGCGTTTCGCGCTCATCCTGGGAGAAGAGGAAGTCAAGGAATCCTGCGCGCAGCTCAAGGATATGGAGAAGAGCGAGCAGCAGAAGGTTCCCTTTGATAAAATGATAGAGAAGCTCAAGGAGTTGCTGGAAAAACAGTGATTTCACGGGCAAGTGCTGAGGTGAATTTCATGGAAACATTACAGGGCATGAAGCGCGACCATCATTGCGGCGCGCTTCGCAAGGCAGACGTAGGGACGGAGGTCGTCCTCTGCGGCTGGGTGTCGAGACGGCGCGACCACGGCGGACTCATCTTCGTCGATATGCGCGACCGTTCCGGCTTCGTTCAGGTCGTTTTTGACGAGGCGGCGATGAACGAGGGGACGTTCCACAAGGCGGAGTCCCTGCGCAACGAGTTCTGCATCGCCGTGCGCGGCAAGGTGCGCGCGCGCAGCGAGGAGACCATCAACCCGAACATCGAGACGGGCGAGGTGGAAGTCGTCTGCGCGGAGCTGCGCATCCTCAACAAGGCGAAGACGCCGCCGTTCTACATCCAGGACGACATCGATGTCGATGAGAAGGTGCGCCTCAAGTACCGGTATCTCGACCTGCGCCGCCCTGAGATGCAGAAGAACATCATCCTTCGTCACCGCGTGACGAAGATCATGCGCGACTACTTCGACCGCAACGGCTTCCTCGAGATCGAGACACCGATGCTCTGCAAGAGCACGCCGGAAGGCGCGCGCGATTTCCTCGTGCCGAGCCGCGTGAATCCGGGCGAGTTCTACGCCCTGCCGCAGTCGCCGCAGATCTTCAAGCAGATCCTGCAGGTGGCGGGCTTTGAGAAATACTTCCAGATCGTCCGCTGCTTCCGCGATGAGGATCTGCGCGCCGACCGTCAGCCGGAGTTCACGCAGCTCGACATCGAGATGAGCTTCATCAGCCAGGAGGACATCCTGACGATGATGGAGGGCATGATCAAGGAGCTCTTCAAGAAAGCCATCGATCGCGATATCCCCGTGCCGTTCGAGCGCATGGATTGGGATACGGCGATGGACAAGTACGGCTCCGACAAGCCGGATCTGCGCTTCGACATGCCGCTCATGGATATCTCGGAGTACGTCAAGGGCTCTTCGTTCAAGGTCTTCAACTCTGTCATCGAGAGCGGCGGCATGGTCAAGTGCATCAAGGTCGACGGCTATGCGGACATCCCGCGCCGCCGCCTCGACGAGCTCGTCAAGTTCGTGCAGATCTACGGCGCGAAAGGCCTCGCCTGGATCCAGTACACGGCGGAGGGCATCAAGAGCCCGTTCAAGAAGTTCTATGATGATGCGACGTTCGCGAAGATTGCCGAGGTAACGGGCGCGCAGACGGGTGATCTGTTGCTCGTCGTCGCGGACAAGCGTCTCGTTGTCGATACGGCGCTCGGCCAGCTGCGCCTCGAGATGGGACGCGAGAGGAATCTCATCGATCCGGATGCGCTGCGCTTCCTCTGGGTTGTCGATTTCCCGATGTACGAGTGGAGCGACGAGGAGAACCGCTGGAAGGCGATGCACCATCCGTTTACGGCGCCGCGCGATGAGGATATCCAGTATCTCAAGAGCGACCCGGGCCGTGTGAAGGCGAACGCCTACGATATGGTACTCAACGGCGTCGAGATCGGCGGCGGTTCCCTGCGTATCTACAATGCGGAGCTGCAGGAGCAGGTGTTCGAGTCGCTCGGCCTCACGCCGGAGCAGGCCCATGCGAAATTCGGCTTCATGATGGATGCGTTCCAGTATGGTACGCCGCCGCATGGCGGTCTCGCATTCGGCCTCGACCGCCTCGTGATGCTCATGGCGAAGCGCGGCTCCATCCGCGACGTCATCGCGTTCCCGAAAAACCAGAGCGCACGCGACGTCATGAGTGACGCGCCGTCTGAGGTCGATCCGAAGCAGCTGCGCGAGCTTTCCATCCGCACGGCTGTCGCGAAAAAGAAAGAAGCGCCGAAGGCGTAAGCCTGCGGCGATAGAGTCGCTCTCCCCGGCTGGGGAGGGCGGCTCTTTTTGCATTCCGCTGCGTTCTGTGGTACAATTTGAAAATGCTCAGGGTGCTTCGTGTTCGCAGGAGTACCCGCTTACAAAGATAATGCAGCATGCGGCGTCCTGCGGCAGACTGGCTGCCCGCGAGAGCGGGCGTCGCAAGGTTGAGGAGGGAATCACGTGCCAAAGAAAGTCACAATCCTCGGTGTTCCGGTGGATGCCATCACGATGGGAGAAGCCGTGGCACGCATCGATGGCTTCATCGAGAAGCGCACGCCGGTGCTCGTCGCCACGGCGAATGCGGAGATGCTCATGCGGGCAACGCATGACGGGGCGCTGCGCCGCATCCTGCAGGGAGCTGCTATGGTCACGCCGGACGGCGCGGGGACGGTCTGGGCGGCACATCATCTCGGGCACGCAATGCCGGAGCGCGTCGCAGGCTATGACATGGTACAGGAACTCATGCGCGAGGCGCCGGCGAAGCATCGCCGCATCTTCTTCTTTGGCTCGGCACCGGGCGTCGCGGACAAGGCGAAGAAAAAGGCCGAGCAGCTTTATCCGGGCATCGAAATCGTCGGCACGCGCAACGGATTTTTCACGGCGGCGGATGAGCCTGCCATCATCGAGGAGATCAAGGCGGCGCATCCCGACATCCTGCTCGCGGCCCTCGGCGTGCCCAAGCAGGAGAAATGGCTCGCGAAACATCTCGGCGAGCTTGGCGTGCCGGTTGCGATCGGCGTTGGTGGTACGTTCGACGTCATGGCGGGCGTCATGAAGCGCGCACCGCACTGGATGCAGCGCGCGAAGCTCGAGTGGCTCTTCCGCGGCATGATGCAGCCGCAGCGCGCGGGCCGTCTCCTCGCGTTGCCGCGTTTCGTGCTCAAGGTTCATGCGCAGAAAAGGAAAAAGTAAGAATAGACAAACCAAGAACATTCCTCTATAATATGAGAGAATCTTTGCATGAATGTAATTTTGTCCTAAAGGCAGACGCACATGGTGCCCCAATCGGATTTGCGTCCATGGTTGATTTTTGAAGCGGCGCACGATATTTACGAAACGGGCATCCGTGCGGACTGCTTCATTTTCAGGAGGTGGGAGATTGGTTCCAATCGTCAGGGAAGGGTATCCGTTTATCGGCACATGCTTCCTGCTCGCCGTTCTCTTTGGCTTCGGTCTGCATCCGTATGCGGCGGCGGTGCCGGCGGTGCTGATGTTATATTTCCTCTATTTCTTCCGCAATCCATCGCGCCAGATCGTGCGGGATGAGACGGCGATCCTTTCGCCTGCGGACGGCACGGTGCAGGAGGTTGCGGAGCTCGCGCACGATCCCGACGAGTTCGTCGCGGGGCCGTGCCGGAAGGTCGTCATCTTCATGTCGGTCTTCAATGTCCATGTGAACCGCAGCCCGATAGATGGAGAGATCAAGCTGCAGAAGTATTTCTGCGGTCGTTTCCGCCCCGCGTACAAAGATGAGGTCGGCTTCGAGAACGAGCACCATCTCATCGGCATTGAAAACGATCGCCTGCGCATCACGGTCAAGCAGATCGCCGGCATTCTCGCGCGCAGAATCGTCTCGTGGGTGACGCTTGACGATGCGCTGCGGCAGGGAGAGCTCTACGGCATGATCCGTTTCGGCTCGTGCCTCGAGGTCGTCATGCCGGCGGAGGATGTCGACATCCTCGTAAAGCCCGGACAGAAGGTCACGGGCGGGAAAACTATTCTTGGGAGGATCAGAAGGAAATGAATTATCGGAGAATCATTCCGAATCTCTGTACGGCATCGAATCTTTTCTTCGGTATGTGTTCGATGCTCGCAACGCTGCATCATGACTTTTTCTGGGGGTCGGTGTTCATTCTGCTCGCGCTCGTCGCTGACGGTCTCGACGGCCGCACGGCGCGCTTTTTCGGCGTCGCGAGCGAGTTCGGCAAGGAGATGGACTCGCTCTGCGACCTCGGCTCGTTCGGCGTTGCGCCCGCGCTGCTCGCCTATGAGTTCTGCCTGCACGCGCATGGAGCGCTCGGTGCCGCCGTCGCGATTTTCTTCGCTCTCTGCGGCATGTGGCGTCTCACGCGCTTCAATGTGAACGCGAGCGTGGTGCATGGCTATTTCATGGGACTTGCAATCCCGGCGGGCGGCAACATCGTCGCGATGACGACGCTGCTCTTCACGCAGCTTGGCGTTGACCCTGCGGTGTTCGGCGTCTCCTATCCGCTGCTCATGGCCATTGTCGCCTATCTGATGGTGAGCCATCTGCACTACCCGAATTTCAAGGGGGACGGCGGCGACAAGCTCTACGCCGCAGCGAAGGTGCTTGCGGCGTTCATGTTCCTCGCGATCCTCTACGCAGGACGCGCAGCACTTGTGCCGGCGGTTTTCGTGGCGATTTTTTCGACGTATGCCGCGTTCGGCATTGTGAACTCTCTGTTTTTACTGTTTTGCAAAAAGGATTGAACCATGACTTTGACACATCCCTTTGACATCATCATGGTGCCAATGCAGATTTTGATTTTCCTCTTCACGCTTTATTTCTTCGTCATCGGCTTCTGTGGCATGTGGCGGCGCAAGGAGAAGAAGATCACGACGCCGCGCAAGACGTTTGCGCTCGTCGTAGCGGCGCATAATGAGCACGCGGTCATCGGGGAGCTCGTAGAGAATCTCCAGCAGTTGAATTATCCGAAAGATATGTACGACATCTACGTCATCGCCGACAACTGCACGGACGATACGGCGGAGATCGCCGCAAAGGCCGGTGCGCTCGTGCATGTGCGCACGCATCCGACGAAGAAGAGCAAGGGCTATGCGCTCGACTGGATGTTCGACCGCCTGTTCAAGATGGAGAAGCAGTACGACGCCATCTGTGTCTTTGACGCTGATAATCTCGTGCACCCGCAGTTCCTCATGGAGATGAACAACCGGCTCTGCAAGGGGGATAAAGTCATCCAGGGCTATATGGACGCGAAGAACCCATACGACACCTGGGTGTCGGGCACGTTCGCCATCGCGTTCTGGGTCATCTGCTATATCTCGCATCTCGCGAAGTCCAACATCGGGCTCTCCGCCTGCCTCGGCGGCACAGGCATGTGCTTCGACACAGAGATCCTCAAGAAGCACGGCTGGCAGGCGACCTGCCTCACCGAGGATATGGAGTTTACGATGAAGTGCATGGCGGAGGGCATCAAGACGAGCTGGGCGCATGATGCCATCATCTACGATGAGAAGCCGCTGACGTTCAAGCAGTCCTGGAACCAGCGCCGTCGTTGGGCGCAGGGACAGTTCGACGTGGGCAACCGCTTCATCCCGAAGATGCTCAAGGCGGGGTGGCAGCATAAGGACATCCGCATGTGGGATGAGTGCATCTACCTTATGCAGCCGCATTTCCTCATGATTTCGACCGTCTTCATCATCATCAGCTATATCCAGCTCGCGTTTCCACCGTTCTATACGAATATCTACAATTTCATGCCGTCGCAGCTCATGACGGCCATCATGCTCGGACAGTATATCCTGCCGATGATCATCCTCATCAAGATTCGCGCGAAGTGGAAATCGTGGCTCTATATGCTGCTCTATCCCGTGTTCATCTACTCGTGGATTCCCATCATCTTCCTCGGCTTCATTCATCGCAATGAGCACGAATGGAGCCATACGCAGCACACGCGGGCGATGAGTATGCGCGATATCGTTGGTAACGTCAAGAACACGGAGACCATAGAGAGGGACTGACAGGAACAGATGTATGAACTGAAAGTGGAGGGCGCTTTCGAGGCGGCCCACCAGATCAAGGACTATCCGGGGAAATGCGCGCGTCTGCACGGCCACAACTGGGTCGTACAGGCCGTGGTGCGCGGCTGCGAGCTCGACAGCCTTGGCATGCTCATCGATTTCAAGACGGTCAAGGCGCTGCTCGGCGAGGTGCTCGAGCGGTTCGACCACCGCTATCTCAACGAGCTGGCACCCTTTTCTGAGGGCGTGAATCCGACGGCGGAGCAGCTCGCGCGCATCATTTATGAGGCGCTCGTGGCAAAAGCGCCGTTTGCGGAGACAGCGACTGCCAGGCTCGCGGCAATCACGGTATGGGAGTCGCCGAAGTCGTCGGTGACGTATACGCCGGAGTGAGGTGCCGGAGGCAGGTGTGCCATCGTGATTTGAAAGCGCTGGAGGAGCCAGCGCTTTTCTGAGTAGGAGGCCAGGAGTTTGCAGCGCAGTATCATCGAGATGTTTTCCTCTATCCAAGGCGAGGGCAAGTATGTTGGCTGTCGCCAGGTTTTCGTGCGTTTTGCCGGGTGCAATCTCGCCTGCCGCTACTGCGATACGGAGAACGCGCCGGCAAAGCACCCCGTCTGCCAGGTGGAGACGCATGCGGGCAGCCGCGCGTTCCGCGAGGAAAAGAACCCGCTCTCGCTCGCGCAGGCGGCGGAGGAAATCAATCGCCTGCTGCGGGAGGTGCCGCATCAGGCCGTGAGCTTTACGGGCGGCGAGCCGCTGCTGCAGGCGGATTTCATCCACGCGCTGCGCCCGCTCGTCGCGGCGCCGTTCTTCCTCGAGACGAACGGCACCTGCACGCAGCAGCTCGCGGCCACCATCGACGATATCGACATCATCAGCATGGACATCAAGCTGCCGAGCGCTTTGCCGCGGCCGGTCTGGGAGGCGCATCGGAGCTTCCTCCGCATCGCCCGCGCGAAAGATCTCTATCTCAAGATGGTGCTCTCGGCGGAGACGCGGGAGAAGGAGTTCCTCGAG
>Ga0256407_10010598_pt1 | contig 12916 bp, 6 predicted proteins | sample RumenRJG_04DNA_FD_193489 | JGI IMG/M metagenome (GOLD analysis project Ga0256407, IMG submission 193489) | Bovine rumen microbial communities from Lethbridge, Alberta, Canada - RJG_04 | ecosystem: Host-associated > Mammals > Digestive system > Stomach > Rumen | place: Canada: Alberta | collected... | reverse complement strand
AAAACAAAATAATAAAAAAAAAAAAATATATCTTAAATAAAAAAAAAAAAAAAAAAAAAAATTAAAAAAAAAAAAAAAAAAAAAAACAAAAAAAAAAAAAAAAAAAAAAAAAAAAAAAAAAAAAAAAAAAAGAGTTTAATAAAAAAATAACAAATGAAAATGAAGATAATGGTGAGATAAAAAATAAAAAAATAAAAAAATTAAAAAAAGGAAAAATTAAAAAAACAAAATTAAAAAATAATAATATTTTAGATAATGATATAGATACAAAAGAAACATATATTGATGAAGAAATAGAAAATTCAGAATCAGAAAAAATAAAAAAAGAAAATCAAAAAAAACCAATAATAAATATATTAGATTTACCAAAATTAATAGAAAAAAAAGAAGAAAAAATAGAAAAACCAGAAAAAATAGAAGAAAAAAAAGATATAAATAAAATAATACCATTATTAAATGGAATGTGTAGTGAAAGAGAAATGAAAGAAAGAGAAGAGCAAAATTTATTAAGTATATTTGAATTAGATCCAGAAAAAACAAAATATGATAATAAAACACAACAATATATAAAAAAAGTTAAACCTGAATTTGCAATTCAAACTTATACAAGACCAGGAGGAGATTTAAATAAAGTTGATAATAGTGATTTAAGAACTCCTAAAGCATTAAGAGATACTATGAATTATATTATTAATGAAATTATTGATAGTGATCATATAAAAAATAAAAAATTTACTAAATTATTTCAAATTGATTTTAAAGAAATTTGCTTATTTGTTACTGATAGATTTCGTGCTATTAGGAAAAATTTTACTATTTTAGATAATATGAAATCTAATAAAGATTGTATTATTTGTCATGAACAAATTGCAAGATTTTTAATTATTTGTTTAAATGAAACTATTGATATTAAATCTATTAGTGGTGATCAGGGAATTTATAATTTAAATATGAAAGAATTGAATTTAACTCTTACTTCTTTAAGTGAATTTTATGAATATTCTGATAGACAAAAAGAATTAGATTGTAATAATGAAAATATTTATATTAGTCCTAATAAAGAAGAATTTATATCTTATTTTATTTTATTTTCTTTAAAACAAAAACCAATTGAATTTATGTCTATTTTATCTAAAATTCCTTATAAATTAAGAAAAGGAAATAAATTAAGTTTAGCTTTAAAAATATCAAAAGCTTATTTATCAAAAGATGCTATTTCATTTATGAAAATATTAAAAAGTAAAGAATGTGATTATTTAACTGCTTGTATTATGGTTTTATTTTTTAATGATATTAGAACTCAATTAATGAATATTTTAAGTTTTGATAAAAAACCTAATTTTGATGAAGCAAAACATTCATATTTAATTTATAAAATGTCAATTAAAGAAATTATTGAAAAATTACCTTTTGAAAATGAAAATGAAGTAATTAAATTTTTAGATTGGTTTGGTATTAATTCAAAAGGTTATTCTACATATGGAATTGGGACTGATTTTAATAATAAAATTGATTTAATTAAAGATAATAATAATTCAAATATTTATGATGCTCCAATTTTTACTAATAAAAGATATGTTCATAGTAAAATTGGTACAAAGTCAAGAAAAGAAATTGTTTTAGGAGGAGATGATTTAGAAATTAGTCAAGATCAAGATAATATAAATAAAAATGGGAGTTTTATTTCTAATGTTACTTATGATAATTTCTTTAATATAAAACAAAGTAATTTAGATGAAAAAGATAAAAAAAATATTATACCTTCTTCTTTTAATAGTAATTTTATTGATAATACTATTAAAACTTTAGATATTCCTTCTAAAGATAGTCATAGTCAACTTGAATTAAGTATTTCAACAATTAAACAAAGTTCTCCTAAAAAAGTTATTAAAATTTCTACTCAAGTTATTAAAAATAATTATAATGAAAATACTATTAATTATTTAATTAATGCAACATATCCTTTTATTGAAAGAGTCATTTATGGAAAAAAATGTTTATTTTTTAGTATTTTAAAATATATGTTAGAACAATATAAAATTAAATTATCAAAAATAAAAATTTTTGAAAAAAGAAGAAAACATAAAATTTTTTCTATAATTAGAGAATACTCAATTAATAATAAAGCAAATAAACAATATATAAAACAATTAATGAATTATGGTAAAGATATTAATTTAAGAAATACAAAGGAAAATATTGCATTTAAGAATTTAAATTGTAATTATTCAAATTTTGAATTCTCACTTTATACATATGATGACCTTAAATACTTTTTAATTGAAAAATATATAAATGATGGGAATAAAAATTATATTAATTATCTTCAAGTTAATATTTTCACTCAAAAAGAATTAATAATAAATTCAGAAATTCTTCAAAATTTAAATATTAATTCCTCATTAATAAAATCAAATAATAATGAAACAATAATTTATGATTCTGATATTTTTATTGATAATTATAATTCACTTACTCTTGTTTTAAGATTTATTTATTTAGATACAATTTATAATTTATCAGAATATATATTTTACAATCAAAAAAATATGAATAAATATACTATTGGAATGATATTTTTAGATATTCATGATTCATTTTATCAAAATACAATTCTTCAATCTTTTTTAACTTTAATGAAAGATTCTTTAGGTGATATAATTAAAAAAAAATTAATTTTTGCTTTTCCTTATAATAATGAAATAAATAATTTATCAAATAAAGAAATAGTAGAACAAAATGGTTTTGTTAATATGATTAATTCACAATATGGAATTGATAATAATCCTGAAATAATTCAATTAGGAAATGTTAAAGAAAGTTCTCCTTTATATAAAAAATATATTATATATAAAAATAATAAAGCTTTTGTTGAATTATTTTCAAATAAAAAATATAATATTGAAAAATTTGACACAAGAAAAAAATTAACTTCATTAATAAATCATAATAATAATATAAAATATCAATTTTTTAAAAAAAAAATTGAAAATGAATTTAAAAGTATAATAAATGATAATCCACTTATAATTCAATTATTATTAGGAATTTCATTATTTAAAATATCATCAAAATATTATTATGTCCTTTTTTCAAATATTGCAAATAAATTATTTAATATTCCAATTTATAATTCAAATGATGCAATTATAAAATATGAAAATATTCTTATTAAAGTGACTACTATTTTTAAATTGTTTAATAATGCTTTTGATTCTTTTATTCAAAAATGTTTTTTATTAAATGATTATTCAATTATGAATATATTCGAACTTTTTATGAAAGAAATTATTGATTTAGATATTTTATATAGGGAAAATATTATTAATTTTTCAAATGAATTTAAAGAATCTTTTTATAAAAATAATATTGAAGATAATGTTAATGTTAATTTAATTAATTTATTTCTAGTTTTTTTTGAAAAAATTATAATTCTAATTAATCAAGAACTTAATAATATTGTATTAGATTGTGATGTAAATTTTAAATTGTTTTTATCAATATATGAAAATGAAAAAGAATTTATTTTTTCAACAATTAATAAACTTTTAAAAAAAACAATAGATGAAAATTTAATAAAAGAATATGAAAGATATATGAATGGGAAGTATTTAAAAACTAAAAATAATAATAAATTCTTACAAATGAAAAGATTTAGAAATAGTGATTTATGTGAAGTGCCAAATTTAGCAATTATATATAATGGAAATCATCAAAAAATTAATGGGAAACCATTTTTCAATGATGAAAATGAAAATAAACAAATTCCTAATTTTGATAAAATTAATAAATATTATATTCAATATAGTATTATTTAATTTAATATATAATAAATTATAAATTTGAATAAAATTTATAAATATATAAATATGAATTATTATAGTATTCAATAAATTTAAATTTTTTTTTTAAAAATAATTCAAAATTAAAATTTATATGAACAAACAAAAAGTAAAAAAATTTTTATCAACTTTAAAAGATAAAATGTCAATGTTTGAAATATTAGTAAGAATAAAATTAAGATTTAAAACAACTTATTATCCAACAAATAATAAAGATAATTATTTAAATTTAATAATGGATATTTTAATATTTAATAAAAATTGTCATTTTGTAGCAATATTTAAAGATTATATGATATTAGATTATAAAGAAGAATTTTTAAAAAGATATTATAGAAATGATGAATGTATAGAAAGAATTCCTCGTTTTATTAATTTTTATAAGAATTATTTAAAATTTTTCTGTAATCCAACTTTTAATAATTTTCAAATCAATAATATTATGTTAGAATTTAATGAAAAAAAAGCTGAAATTTATTATAATCAAAATTTAAAAAATAAAAAAGATAAAAATGACTTTGATGAAGGATTTGATGATGATGATGATGATTCTAGTAGTGAAAATATTTCTAAATCAAAATTTGAAAGAACAATATTTAATGAAACAATTAAAAAACAAATTGATGATATTAGTTTTCAGTTAATTAATACTGATGGAAATACTGAAAGGACAATTAATCTTCAATCTAATGATTATATTCCTAATGAAAGTTTTTTATATTCTAAAAAATCAAATAAACAAAGTTTAATTAATATAATTAATGCTTTTAATGGGAAAGTATTTAATAAGAATAATAAAAAAATATATAAACCAAAATTAAATTCTTATTTTAATTTTTCTTCAAATGAAAAACCAAATCATTCTAAATTAATTACACATACTTATTTATCAAAAAAAAATACTATATCAATAAGTAAAAATAGTAATATTAAAGATAGTATTAAAGAAGATAAAAATAATAAAAATCAAAATTATATTAAAAATATTAAAAAAAGTAGAAATAGTAATTCCAATACAAATAATAATTTATATACTTTAACTAAATTAGATTCTAAATTTAAAACTTATGAAATTTTATCTGAGAATAATAAAAATAAAAAAGATTTGAATTATTTAGTTAAAACACAAAATATTGAAAATTTATTAAATAAATTTCAAAGAAATATTGTACACAAAAAGAATATATATTCAATAGATAATTTATTAAATAAAAATAATAAAAAAAATATTACAAATTCTACATCATTGAATATTAATAATTCAAAAAAGGGAAAAAATACATTAATTAATAATAATAGCATAAAAAGACCAAATAGTAAATCAAATGGGAAAAAAATAGGAAAATTAAATATAAAAAGTAAAAAAAATTTAACAAATCAAAAAAAATCAAATATAAAAATCCCAAATCATAATACAATAAGTCAAAATGATGATATAATTAAATTAACTTTATCATCTATTTTAATAAATGATCTTAAATTAAAAATTAATCATCAAAGAGTTAATAGTAGTCATAATAAGCCAAATCAAAATTTAAATAATATAAGTAATCAAATAAACAATTCAAATAATCAATTACAAGAAGTTTTAAATATTAAATTAAACAAAAAATTAATAAAGAATGATAAAATTGAAAAGATTATAAATTCAAACTTAAAAAATATAATAAATGATAAATCAAAAAAATTATCTAGAAATAAAGGAAGAAGTATTGAATTAAAAGAAAATACAATATCAAATTCGAATAAAAATTCAGTTTATAGAAGTTGTTCTGGTTTAGATAAAAAAATGTTAACTATAACTTCAAATAATTTAAATAATAAAAGCCCATATAATAGTAAAATATTACATAAAAAAATTAAAAAAATTACAAATAATAATTTAATTAAATCTTGTGGAAAAAATCAATTAATGGATATTTATTCAAAACCAAAGTCAATTATTAGTAATTTTAATATTAAAAATATTAATAGTAAATCATCATTAAAAAAATAAATATATGAAATACACTTTATTTAATAAATGATAAAAATTTTTGTTGAAATTATTTCTCTGTATTTAAAATTTTAATATATAAATATCTATTTATTTTCTTATATTAAAAATTTATTAAACTATTATTATTACTTTTTAATAATTATAATAATAAAAATATAAAAATTTTTAGTTTTTAAATAATATATAAATAAGAAAAATTAAATAAAAAAAACTAAAAAAATAATAAAAAAAATATAAATTATCCTGATTTAAAAAGAAGAACAGCAATTTGTCCAAGATAAAAATAAATAAAATGTTTAGTTTCATGAGTAACATAAGAACCAAAATTTCTTCCAACAACACAATGCCAAGTAGGATTATGTTTTCTATCAAATTCTTTTTTAATATAACAAGCAATATCTTTTTCAATATTATAAGAATCAATTGCTTTAGTAGCAACATTAATTGCATCTTGTTGCATATCTTCAGTCATATCAGAATTTTTAATAATTGCTTTTCGTTCTTTCTCCATTTTTTTTATAAAATAATAAATAATAAATAAATTATATATGAAAGAATTAAAAGAAATTGAAATTGATAATATTTCTTCAGAAAAAGAAAATAAAAAGAGTAATATAAATTCAGTAAATAATATTAATAGTAAAAAAAAAGGAAATGTAATTACATCTAGTAATACAGGAATAAAAAATGATTTATATGATAATAATTGTTATATTAATGTTTGTATTCAATCAATTTATCATTTTAGATTATTAAAAGATAATCTTCTTTCAACTAATAAATTTTCTCTTTTTCATAATACACCTAATTTAATAACTCAATTAGTTGTATTAATAAGTTCATATAATGCATCTTTAAAAAATGAAATTATTGATCCGGCACAATTTAGTGATGCTTTAGATGAATATTTTAAAGATAAAAATGAATTTCAAAAAAATCAACAAAATGATCCTATTGAATTATTAAATGTTTTATTAACTTTTTGTCATAATTATATTGTTTCTGGTTTTAAGGAAATTGGATTTAATGATGATGATTGTCATAATAAATGTTTTATACATCAATTATTTTATATTAATTTAATTGAAGTTTCCTCTTGTTCAAATTGTAAATTAAAAAATCAAATTCAATATGATAATAATAATTTTATGTTTTTAATAAATATAAATAATATTATTGATACTTCAAATATATATTTCTCAAAATTTGAAAATTTTAAAGAAAAATTAATTCAATGTTTTAATTATGGAAATAAAGTTTGTTCTAAATGTAAAACAAATAATTATTCAATTAATTATATTTGTAATTATTTAGGATTTTATTTTATAATAAATTTAACTTGGGAAAATAAAGTTGTTGATTTAGTAATATTATTAAAAATTTTATGTATGATAAATAGTGGTTTTTCTACAGTTGAATTATTTAAAAATAATATTAAAAAAAAAATAATGAAATTTTTAGGTTTAATATTATTTTCATCTCATCATTATGTAAATTTATGTTACAATAAAACAGATAATAACTTTATTTTATATGATGATACTAAAATTAGCAAATTTCCAAATTGGGAAAAAACAATTGAATTTATTATAAAAAATAGATATATACCAATTGCAATTTTTTATGAAACTCTAAATGAATCATATGAAAATAAATGTCAATTTAATATTTCAAAATTATTTTATATTGAACAATATAATGAATGTGTTAAAAGAGATGAAAGTTTTAACAATAATTATAAAAATCAAAAACAATTAATTGATAATAAATTAAACGATGGTGAATGGATTTGTGATAATTGTAATTCAATTAATCCTGCTAATAATATGATATGCAAATGTGGTTATAAAAATGAAATCATAGAAAGACTTATTATTCAAGATTTAAAAAATCAAAATAATGATAATAATAAAAATTATAAAATAAATAATTTAAATATAAATAAAGAAAATGAAAATAGTAATAGTTCAAATGATGATAATCCTTTTTCATTACATACAAAAAATGAAATTTTTAAAGGGAATAATGAATTATCAGAAATATTAATTTGTAAAAATGAAATGTTAATAAATGAAAATAAAATAAATCAAATGAAAAGAAATTGGAAATGTTTAATTTGTAAAACAATAAATGATTCTGATATAAATAAATGTAATAATTGTGGAAGAAGAAATAATGGATACAATATGAATTTTTGGTCTTGCAAAATATGTAACTTTAATAAAAATCCAATAAATATGAAAAAATGTCAAAAATGTGAAAATGAAAATAATATTTATCCTTATATTACAGATAAAATTATTAAAAAAAATGAAGATAATCCAAAAAGAAATGAAAATGAAGACACTAATAAAAATATTATTAATTAAAATTTAAAATATTTGTTCAAAAAATTTATGAAAGTAAAAAGATTGAATAATGAAAATTTTATAAATTATTTTTAAACAATAATTTTTTAAATTTATAATAGGAAAAAAAATAAATTGAAAAGTATTTATAATATTTTAAAATAAATTATTTTTTATAATTACTAATAGAAGATTCTTCTAAAGCAAGTTTTCTAAATTTATTTAAATCATTAATAATATTATCTCCATAAGAATCATTACATAAATTTTTACTTGATAAAAGAGAATCAATTGGAAGTTCATTATTATTATTATTAATATTATTATTATAATTATTATCATTTTCATTTTTTTTACTTTGAGAATTTTTTCCTTTAGGTGAACTTGGTCTTCTTATTTTTTGTTTATTACTTGTTTTAATATTTACTTTATTTTCTAACATACTATCTTCAAAAAAATTTAATTGATTTTGTAATTTTTGTGATTCATGAATATCTTTATAATTATTTATTATTTTTTTATTTTTATTTTTTTCTAAATCTGGATTATTTATTATTTCAAATTTTTCATTTTCTTCTTTTTTGCTTAAATTAATATCAATATTACAACTATCATCATCTAAATCATTTATAATTATATTATCTTTACTATTTAAATTTCTAGTCATATTATTTATATTTTCAGGTGAACCATGGAAACTTTTTCTATTTTTTAATTCATTTGATATTCTCATATTACTATTTTCTATTTTATTTGTATTATTCATTAAAGAATTTTGTTCTTGTCCACCTACAAAATATACACTTTTATCTTTTTCTTCTTTTGATATTTTTAAATTTTTTTCATCCATTATTTTCGCACTTATTCTTGGATCTAATTTTTTTGATTTATTATTGGAATTAATATTTATATTATTATTATTTATATTAATATTATTATTATTTTTACTCAAATTATTATTATTAATATTTTTAATTGAAGATTCAATTTGATCCATTGAAATATTATTATCTTTATTTGATATTCTACTTGAATTAACACTTCTTCTTAAATTATCAATATTATCATTATTGTTATTATTAATATAATTACTATTATTATTATAATTCATATTATTGTTACTCATTTTTGTATTTTTATTTTGAGAAATTATATTTTCATTCAATTTATTTGAATCTCTTCTTGAAGGGTTGTTACTTTCAATATATTTTTTTGACATTAATAAATCTTCTTGTGGTATATTATAAACTATTTCATTTTCTTTTTTCTCTTCATCAATTTTTTCTAAATTCTTATCTGGAGAATTAATATCATTATTTCTCCAAGTTTTATAAAAATTATTACTATTAGCATTTGGATTATTTTTAATAATATAACTGTCATTTTGAACAGTAACTAATTTACTCCATCCTGAAAGTGATTCCTTTAAATCTTGATTTAAATCATCATTTTTAAAAATTGATTTTCTTAAATCTTCATATTTAGATCTATATTGACATCCCATAATTTGTTTATTTATTTGACTTGTTGTTAATGAATTTAAAGTATTTTGATTTTTATTATTTGAAATATAATTATTTTCTTTTTTTCTTGTTGATGATTGAGTATTAAATAAATTTAAATCTTTTTTTTTATTTCTTTCAGTTTTATTTTCATATAAATTTTCATTCATATACATTTTATTTTTATGATAATTTTTAGATATTTCTTGAATTTCTCTTATTTTTCTATCTAAAACTAATGTTAAATATTTTGATATTTTCATATTAAATTCATTTAAATTAAAATTAAATCCTAAATAGTTTTTTAATTCATTTTGTCCATTTTGAATTTTTTTACTTATATTATCTTTTTCATTAATTAAAGATTTAATAGTATCATTATTATCTTTTTTTAATGATGGATTATAATTAAAATTTTCCATAGTATTTTCATATTGACTAATTAAATTTTGGCAATCATTAACATATTTTTCAAATAATTCTTCAATATTAATATTATTATTTCTAATTTGTTGATTTTGATTATTCATTGTTTGACTTGTTGAATGTGTTCTATTAAAATTATTATTTATATTTAAATTTGATGGATTTTCATTAAAAAAATCATTATTATTATTATTAAGAGTATTATGATAATTTTGTGTTAAAGGTCTTTGATTATAATAATTATTATTATTATTATTTGTTTGATAATTTGGATTATTCATAAAATTATATTTTTCTTCATTTTGAATATTAAGATTATTATTATTTGAATAATTATTATTTTGTTGATTAAACATTTGTTGTTCAATATAATTTTTAGGAAATGAAATTTGATTATTATTAATATTTAAATTATTATTTATTGTATTATTATTATTAGTTTTAATTGTATTTTGAATATATAAATTTTGAGGAGGAGAAGAAGAAAAGAATTTTTGTTCTAAAGGATTATTTTTTGGAATTGGATTATTTGTATACATTATATTATCTGGAGATTCCATATTTTTATTATATTTTCCTAAACTTTCTAATTTTTTATGATATTCTTCTTGAATTTTTCTTTCTTCTAATTGTTTTTTTATTTTAACTTCAAATTTTATATCTTCTTCTTTTTGTTTTTGTTTTTCCATTTCTTCTCTTTTTTTCCTTTCTTCAACTTGTTTTCTTAATATTTCATTATATTCCATTTTTTTTTTTCTTTCTAATTCTTTTTGTTTATCATCAATATATGGTTTTGTTATTGTTTTATTATTATTATCTTGATAATTTAAAAATGAATTTGAACTTTCATAATTTTTATATTGGAATTTATTTTGTTCTTTTCTTTGATTTGAATTTTGAATTTGTTCATCTAATATTTTTCTATATTCTTCTTGTTTTTTTAATTTTAATTCTTTTTCTGAAATATCATTTCCTATATTTGTTCTAAAATTATTTTCAATAAAATTATTTGGATTATTATTTATAGAAGGAAGATTATTATTTATTTTATATTGATTATTATTCAAACTATTTATATTATTATTAATATTATTATATCCTATATTTACATTATTTTTATTATTATTTGAATTATAAATATTATTTTGTGGAATTTGTTGATTATACATATTCATATTTATGTTATTGAATTGAGGATTTAAATTCTGAAATTGATTTTGTTGATTAATTTGATTTAAATTTTGATAATTTCCATAATTAAAATTTGGATTTTGGGAATTCATTTTTAAAAAAAATTGTTTTTTTAAAATAATATATGAAATAATGAAATAGTGATAATAAAATAAAAAAATGAAAGAAGGATTAAAAAATATATATTTAAAAAAATTAAATTTAACAGACGAAATAAGAAAAATAAATTCCGAATCTCCAAGAAAATTTAATTTAAAATCTCTAACAGCAAGACAAAATACATTAAAACCAAATAATCATTTTTCCCTAATATCCCCAATTAAAAATCTAAATTTCCAAAAATTATATTTTAACATAATAAATGAAACTCAACAAAACATAGGAAGAAATAAAAGAAATAATACACTTTCTTTTAATAAAATTCACATAAAAACAAATAGTTTAGGAAATTTTTCAACTTTTAATACTACATTACATACAGAAAGATTACAAACAGAAAGAAAACCAAAAAGAAAAATAAAACAATTAATAATAAATAAAAAATATCCTTTCATAATAAATAAAAGTAATTATATTATAAAAAAATTTAATGGTCTTCCTTCAATAATAACATCATATAATAAAAAATTAGTTCAAAATTTAAATAGAGAAAATGAGAAATTTTTCCTTAGTGAATTTAGTGTAATAAAAAGTAAAAAATTTAGTGAAAAATTTCGTTATTATGGAGAAAAAGAAGATAAAAAAGAAAATAAAGAAAAAGATAAATTTTCAGCATTAAAAGCATTAAAAATATGTAAAGAAACAAAAAAAGAAATTGAAAAAATAAAAAACGAAAATCATCATAGTAAAAAATACATATATGAAAAAATAATAAAATCAATATCAAAAGCAGCAATTCATTTTAAAAGATTAGATATATCAATAAAAGAATTTTATCAAGAATACAAATTAAAAAATTATTCATATAGTAATCCAAATACAAAAAATTTACTATTTCAAATAAAAGAAAATAATAAAGTTCTCGTAGAAAAAATTTTAGACGAAAATAAAAGTTGTTCCCTTGATTTTGATATTTTTAAAAGAACACCATTGCATTGGGCAGCAATGAGAAATTTTTATGAAATAATACCAAAAATTGTTTTATATGGTGCTGATGTTGAAGCAAAAGATTTTTTAGGTAAAACTGCATTACATTTAGCAGTTATTAATAATAATTATGAAGCTATTGTTTTTTTATTTTTATTTTATGCTTCTCCTTTTACTTTAAGTAAAAGTGGAAAAAAAGCAATTGATTATGCAAAAAATGATAAAATTATTTCTATTTGTAAAAGAGCTACTGCTTTACATGTTATACATATGTTTGGGAAACAAGAAAATTATTATGAAAATGTTCAAAGGGGTTTTTCTTTTTTTGTTGTTGGGGAATGTAAAGGAGAGTTAGTTCCACATGCGTATTCTATTATTAAAGGTATTGCTGATCGATTTAGGGAAAAAATGTATAATTATTAGGAGAGTTATTTTTTTTTTTTTTTTTTTTTTTTTTTTTTTTTTTATTTTTTTTTTTTTTTGGGGTTTTTTTTTTTTTTTTTTTTTTTTTTTTTTTTTTTT
>Ga0256407_10010596_pt1 | contig 12917 bp, 14 predicted proteins | sample RumenRJG_04DNA_FD_193489 | JGI IMG/M metagenome (GOLD analysis project Ga0256407, IMG submission 193489) | Bovine rumen microbial communities from Lethbridge, Alberta, Canada - RJG_04 | ecosystem: Host-associated > Mammals > Digestive system > Stomach > Rumen | place: Canada: Alberta... | reverse complement strand
AGATATAAATAGAATAATAACTATGGACAAATTTCAAAAAGGATTAGAACAGGTTATTGACAAAACGTTTGAAATACTTCGTTCTGGATGCTCTGAGACAAGACTTGTATTTCCAACTTATTCAAATAAAAACAGAAGGGTCAGTGAGCAGGAATTACGATTTGTATTCATTGAACAATTGCAAAAAATTCTAATAGAATACGATTTATTTTATTCTGTAGAAACTCCGACAAAAAGCAGTTACATTTTTTCTAATGAAAGAAAATACGTTGATCCGTATATCTCAAATAAGGGTCAATCTGCAAGTTTTGATCTTACAATAAAAGATTCAAATGGAAATAATGTTGCTATAATTGAGTTCAAAGCAAAAAATGCACATCCACACGAATATGCAAAGGACATTTGTAAGCTATGGAATCCTGAAGAGAAAGCAAAATACAAGTATTTCATAAATCTATTTGAAAAAATTGAGCAAAGAACCAAGAAATCTTTTCTTGGAAAATTAGCCCCTAAACCATCTAATGAGTACCTTTTACCAAAAACTTCTTCTGAGCAAATCATTGTCATTGCACAGTCGTTAAGAGGTGGTGACGAAACGATAAAAGAGACTATTTAGTATACCTATGCATCGCTTTTGCACACCCTGGTGCCATTTTATCCCAATCCTTAGTTCTTAATTCGTATAATAGTTGGAAGAAGTAATACTAAAAATTTATGGCAGTAACATTTGATACATTAAAGAAAGATGCAACGATTTTTGCAGAACTGAGGAAGAATCCTGAATGGTGGCAGCACTTTAAAGAAGACACATCGCTGTATATTGAAATACGCAAAGACAATCAGATCAATGTGTATTTTGAAGGCGGTAGTGTGGCTCGTATTCATTATTGCAGCAAGCACAAAAAACTGCAGGTGTTCACGCATCACAAATACCTAGGGGTACTTCCATCATCGAAGAGCAACTTGTACATTGAATGCTGCGATTATCTTAATGAGAAAAACGAAAAAGAATCCAATAAGAAAAAGGAACTCAAAGAGAAGTCCCCAAAAAATTATGAAATAATACTTGATAATTTAAAGAGGTGTTTTTCTCAGAAGAACAGCTCTGCTGGTTCATTCACAAAAGAAGATTGGAGCGAAAAATACATTCAAGGCTCTCTTATCATCAATAACCGTTCAGTTCATCTTGATTCTGAATTCGCTTATAATGATGACCAAAGTAAAAATCGTATTGACCTCATAAAATGCATTGATGGGGTCGTGACCTTTGTGGAGTTGAAGAGAATAAATGACGGCAGGATGCTGCACGAAGATGACAATACTCCTCTTGAGATTGTAAATCAAATGGAACGGTATAAGCAGTTTATTGAAAAGTATGAAGCGCAACTTCTCACTTATTATCAACGAGTTTACGACATCAAAATGTCTCTAGGCCTTCCTGTTCCCGACACCCGCCCAGTTAAAATCAACTTGACACCAGAGTTGTTGATTTTTGATGGCTGGGAGAAAAGTACTGAAGGTAGAAGAGTTCACCGTGAAAGAATGTACAAAATCTTAAAGGAGAAGGACATCAAATACTATACAATTACGGAAATTTAAATACCTGTGCATAGTTATTGCATACCATTGTAGCGTTTTCACCTAGTATATAGTTTTTCATTCGTATAATATATTGTGGAGAGTCATCTAAATCTATCATAATATGAAAACGAACAACAAGACAACAAACACGAGTGAAGTACAAATGGAGAGCAATCTGACTTTGAATGAGGAGTTGGAGCTGATTGAACGTGTAAATCAGGGCAACAAAGAGGCTGAGGAGGAGCTAATGAAGGCCAACATCCGCTTGGTTTCTGGAGTAGCAAAGAAGTATCTGAACAAAGGTGTCAGCGAGGAGGAGCTGCTGAAAGCTGGGAAAGAAGGACTAATTAAGGCTGCTCACAAGTACGACGCCTCTTGCGGCTTCAAGTTTATGTCCTACGCCGTCTGGTGGATTCGACAGTCAATCCTCGCAGCAGTTGGAGAGAAAACAGAAATAGAAAACAGGAAATGAAGATTACCATCCATCGCGGCACAGACCAGATAGGTGGCTGTGTCACAGAATACGAGAATGAGGGCTGGCGGTTGTTTGTCGATTATGGCGAACAACTGCTTGGCGTCAAGCATACGGAACCCTTGGATATCGAAGGTCTGACAAAGGGCGACCTATCCAAGAGTGCCCTTCTCATCACGCATTATCATGGTGACCACATCGGATGTATTACTGAAATACCCGATGCGGTCCCCATGTATATCGGAAAGGTGGGGCGTGATATACAGCTGGTTCTGTCTAATTACCTAATGTCTGTAGATGATCTGCAAAAGGAGGTTGTTGCGAAACTTGAAAAGGCTAGGACTTTTGATCCTGGCATACCTTTTCTCTTCGGGCCGTTCATAATTACTCCTGTTATTATCGACCATTCTGCCTTTGATGCATACGCCTTTAAGATTGAAGCTGCAGGAAAGAGTGCCTTCCATACGGGTGATTTCCGCACTCATGGCTTCAGAAGTGGTAATCTGGCCAAAGTCATCAATACCTATGTGGGGCATGTGGACTATGTGGTTTGCGAAGCTACTAATGTGTCACGACCTGACGTTACTAGCAAGTCGGAGCATGAACTTCAAAAGGATTTTGAAAGGATGTTCAGGGAGCATAAGGGTAACCTCGTCTATGTCTCTTCTACCAATATCGACCGTATCTTCGCTCTCTATCACGCTGCGCTAAGGGCAGGAAGACCATTCTATGTAGATGCATACCAAAAGAGTGTTATGGATGTTGTCACAAAAGGCGACACCATCTGGGGAAAATCGCCGCTCTATAGGTATGGTAAGTATGAGCCTTGTGTTCTTCATTATGAAAATGGACAATTCAGGATGAAAGATGAATTCAGAGCATTCCTGGACCTGAAAGGCTACGTGCTGTTGGCTCGTACTAATGATAGATACAACCGCCTAATTGAACTGATGCCTGGTGAAAAGATGAAGTATCTATCGATGTGGAAAGGATATGTTGACAAAAAATGTATTGCCTTTAATCCCACGTTGGCAGAAGCAGTTGGTGACCACTTCGAGTATCTGCATACAAGCGGACATTGCGATATGCAAGGGATGGCGCAATTCTTTCAACTGCTCAGCCCGAAGGAAATAATTCCTATTCATACAGAAAACCCTGATAAGTTCGTAGAACTTTTCGGTAACAAATGGAATGTTCTAAGAGTACATGACGGGAAATCCATTAATTTTTAAGCCGATTTGCATATGAAAAAGAATTACTTTCTGATATTGGCACGAATGAGCTAAACTACATAAGGTCTTTTACTTCTTCAAAAGAAGATAAAAAGGAGATTGCAATATTTGACCTTAAGGGAACAAAATTATCCGAGCTTCAGAAGGGAGCCAATCTAATTCTTTATTCTGATGGTTCAAGCAAGAAAGTAATACTAAAGTAGATACTATTCTTACACAGAGAAGGAGCGACAAACAAATCGATAGTTTGTCGCTTCTTCTGGTTCGCCCGACATGGGCATAATCTAACGGGTGCAAGTCCCGAGCGCGGCCTAATAGCGGCAAGCGCACAGCCAATGACAAGGTGCCAACGGTGACGTTGGGTCTGAAGGAAGTCAGCGGCGGATCACGGGGATTTGTATGATATTTCATGGCTATTATATGTTTTTGGTGGAATAATAACCTTAACAGAGTTATGTTTCCTTTTTACTGGAGCACTACGGTGTTTTGGATCTGTACTGCTCGTTATATCATGCATTATTGGGTATAGCATCACTAAATCGTTATGGATTGGAATGCTATTAGGCTCTTGTATTACCGCATCTATATTAAGCATAGGTCTGATAATACTTATGTGTTTCTCTGGTGTATCAACCGTAACGGGGTGGATCAAAAAGGATGGAAGAGACTGATGTTTACAAGCGGGCGCGACGTTTTTCTGTAAGGCCGTGACGTTTTCACGAGACGCTTATATTTTTTCACGAGACGCTTATATTTTTTTACGAGCGGCCGCTACGTTTTTCTCTAAGGCCTATTTCCTATTCGCATAATCGTGTTAAACAACACATCATATTTCTTACTTCTTACTTCATTTTCTCACTTTGTCTGTGATTCTCACTTTGTCTTGTCTCTCTATATGGTAGTCTTAACTCGAAAACATCCCACCCATGTCGCCCATGTCGCTCCTATGTTACGGGTGGGATGGGCGACATGGGTGGGGTGTTTTCCGCTTTTCTTATCATAATACGCGCGCGAAGACCCGTAGGGAGGAATCTTACCACGGAAATATGGACTTTTATTTGGTACTTCAAAATAAAAGTACTACCTTTGCGCCAAACAAAAAGCGATATGGGTACATATATCAATACAGGTAATGCCGGATTCCAACGTGTACGTAATAGCAGATACGTTGACAAGTCACAGATGATTTCTGTCATCAACTCAATTCTCAACACAGAGAAATGCATGAGCTGCGTCACTCGTTGTCGCCGCTTTGGCAAGTCGATGGCGGCTAAAATGCTGTGTGCCTATTACGACCAGTCGTGCGACTCCAGACATCTGTTTGAGGATTTGAAGATTGCCAGCAATCCTTCGTTCGAGAAGCATCTCAACAAATATCCTGTTCTCTATTTGGATATGTCTGATTTCGTTACCCGCTACAAAGATGAAGCCATTGTAGCGCACATCAACGAAGATGTTATTGCTGACGTCCATTCCGCCTATCCGGATATTCCCCTACAGAATAATGATGATTTGATGGCTTTGCTCATCCGTATTACAGAAGCTACAGGACAGTCGTTCTTCTTTATCATCGACGAATGGGACGCGATTTGCCGGGAATTCAAGGCTGGCACAAAAGCGATGGACGATTATGTCAACTGGTTGCGACGCATGTTTAAAGGAGGAAGAACAGATCAAGTCTTCACCGGAGTCTATCTGACAGGCATCCTGCCTATCAAGAAGTATAAGACGGAGTCTGCTCTGAACAACTTCACTGAATATTCCATGGTTAATCCCGGCCGTCTGGCTGGCTGTTTTGGATTTACGAAACAAGAGGTAAAGGACCTCTGTCAGGAAGAAGGGGGTAACTTCGACGAAATGGAGAAATGGTACGACGGCTACATGATTGGCAGCGAACCGTCTATTTTCAACCCCAATTCTGTCATGCAAGCTCTTTGGGAAGGCCGTTGCCGCAGCTATTGGGCCAGTACAGGAGCCTATGACGCCATTGCTTCGTACATTCAGATGAACTACAAGGGACTCAAAGACGACATCATCAAGATGCTTGGTGGCGGCCGTTGCAAGGTGGACCCCACCGGTTTCCAGAACGACATGTCTATCATCAGGACTAAGGACGACGTCTTTACCGTACTCATACACTTAGGCTATTTAGGCTACGATTTTGACGCTGGCGAGTGCTTTGTACCTAACCGCGAAGTGGATGGAGAACTGGTCAATGCCATCAGGGATTCCAGTTGGCAGCAGGTCATTGATTCTATCAATGAGTCGCAAGAACTGTTGCAAGCAATCATCGACGGTGACGAGCATGCTGTTGCAATAGGTGTGGATGCTGCTCACGACGAGAACACCAGCATTCTGAGCTATAACAATGAGAATTCATTGGTCTGTGTGCTGACTTTGGCACTTCATCATGCAAAGAACGACTATACGTTCTATAGAGAACTGCCAACAGGCAAAGGTTTTGCTGACTTGGTGCTGATGCCCCGTAAAAACGTCAACAAGCCCGCCATACTGATAGAACTGAAGTGTGACAAGTCTGCCGATGCTGCTATTGACCAGATTCATCGGAAAGTTTACCACGGAAAGGTCTCTCAATATGACGGGCAAGTCATCCTTGTAGGCATCAACTATGACAAAGAGACGAAAAAGCACGATTGTCGTATAGAGAACTACGCCTTTCACTAAAATGCCTATTTGGCGTCATTTTTCTACACTTCGTATTTTGTCTAAAATCTCGATGCCTTGACCGTGCAGCCGAACATGAGCCAGCGGCCCGGCTGGGGAACGTTGCCGTAGTCTACATAGCGGTGGTTCAGCAGATTGTTGACCTCAACATAGAAGGTACAGGGATGGAGGCGCCAGTCTATACGGCCGTCGACGAGGGAGTAAGGGTGGTAAGCCTGCACCTCGCCCTGGGTGTCGGTATACGTGCCGGTGCGGTCCTGGAAGCGGTAGTTCAGCGTCAGCGCAAGACGCTCCGACAGTTGCAGCCGCGAGCGGGCCGTCAACTTATGGCGCAGATACTCCAAGGCGTATCGCGACTGCAGATAATCGGCCTCGTCTTTGCTCTGGTGCAGGTGGCAATAGGCCACGGCGACGGTGAGCGACGGCAGACGGACATCGACGCTGGCTTCCTGGCCAAAGGTGTTGACACGGGTGTGGTTGACGCTCTGCCAGACGGCATCAGAGGCACGGACGTCCATCACCCAGTCGATGAGGTTGCGGGCGTGGTGATGGAAGAGGGAAGCCTTGGCCGTGAGGACGGGCGACTGGTACTGCACGCCGCCCTCAACGGCACGCAGTTCCTCGGGCTTGAGGAACTTATCGGCCTTGTGGCCTCCCACACTGTAGTAGAGTTCCGTGAACGACGGCATACGCAGCGACGAATTATAGGATGCATAGACCTTCACATGACGGCTAAGGCGCCAAGCGGCATCGATGCCGGGATAGAGCGTAAAGGGCATTTCGTTCCACGTGTTCTTGACGGCCATAAAGCCTGCCGACAGCGTCAACTGGCGGAAGAGAAGATTATGCTCCAAGTGGAACGACAGGTTGGAGCGGTTCAGTCCTGACACATAGTTTCCATCGGGATTGTGCAGCGGTTCGCCAAGGGCACTGCTGACAATATCTTCGTTGCGGAACTCGGCTCCCAAGGCTGTTCGTCCCAAGAGCCAGTCGAAGTGGCCGTTCAGGTTGATGCCAAACACATCGGTGCGATGGCGGTTGAAAGGAACGGGCACTTCCTGGCCGCGTATCAGTTCGAATCGGTCGTAGCCGCGATTCCAGTAGACAGCAGGACGGATGCCCTTAACATCGCCCTGTAAGGCAGCAAAGAGCTTGGTGGTATGCTCGTACTGCTCGTCGTACTTGGCACTGTAGAACGTGTTCGAACCGTAGCCTTTGGCAGAGAGGCCGGCATGCCACTTCAGCCGGACATCGTCGCCGGCATAACTGCCCTGATAAAAGGCCTTACCGCCAGCGTAGTCGCTGTTCAGCGCCCCGGAACGGGCCCGCTGGTAGCCGTCGGAACGGGTGTAGGAGCCACTGACGCCCTGCTGGGCCATCGCTGCACTGACGGCAGCCGACAGATAGCCGAAGGAGCCTCCTTCGAGACGGGCGTTAAGACCGCGAGAAGCATTCGTGACGATGTTCACAGCGCCGACGAGCGACGAAGTGCCATAGACACGTGCCGCCGGACCTTCGAGTACCTCGATGCGCACAATATCGGCAAGGTCGCAGGGCAGGTCGAAGGCGTTATGCCCCGTCTGCGGGTCGCAGATATTGATGCCATTGAGCAAGACGGCAATCTGTTCGCTGCTACCACCCCTGATGCCGACATCCGTCTGCGCACCGATAGGGCCGCGCTGGCGCACGTCGATGCCGCAGGCCATCTTCAGCAAGTCGTTAATACTTTGTACTGGCGCCGCCTGAATGTCTTCGCGCGACAGTACAGTGACCATTCTCACTGCTTGCCCAACGGCAAGCGGAGCGCGTGAGCCCGTGACTTCAACGTCGTCGAGCGTCGCCTCCTTGTCGGCAGTCTGGGTGCTGTCGCTCTGCTGCTCATCGGTGCTGACATGGCGGTGGGCAGCCGTTGCCGACTCCAGTGTCGCCACACTCAACACGCCGATGGTGACGACGCGTCCCAGACAGGCAAAGAGTGCCCACCCTTTCCGCGTAAACTGGCGGAAACGGATGGCTTTGCGCTGGTTGAATAATGATTTGTACATATTGTTTAAAAAAACTTGGTGCTTTTTTATTTGACGACAACTTAAACAACTTGGACAACTTTTTACACACTCAATAACATCCGAATGGCAAAGTTGTTTTTGTTGTCATGGTTGTCGTTAAAAAAACTTACTTGGCAATCAGTACGCAGCCGGCCATGATGAGCAGGACTCCCGCCCAACGGATGAGGGGCACCTGTTCGTGGAAGACGAGGATGGCAGCAAACATACCGAAGATATAGCTGAGCGACACCATCGGATAGGCCATTGAAAACGGAAAGGTCTTGATGATATAAAGCCACAGGGCGGTAGCACAGGCATAGCAGATGCCACAGCCGAGGAACCACCAGTTGGTGAGGTTACGCTCTAAGAAATCGAGCGTCCACGAGAACGCCCCCATGCGCTGCAAAGCCAGTTTCAGGAGTACCTGTCCACTACAAAGCAGGATGGACTGAACGATGGATATAAGCAGCAGGCGCATGGTGTCAGACTGTTTTCAGTGTGACAGAAGTCACGTTGAGGTTATCGCTATGGTTGACGAAAAGCACACGACCGGCACGGCCCTGACTCAACAGATGGGCGGCAGCATAGATGCCGAGTCCTGAAACGGTATAGCTCTCACCAAAGAGGCGCTTGTATTCGAACGTTTCGACTCCTGGCATGTGCTGAGCCACCTCGCGGTATAGCTGGTCGTTCTGAGGCACGCCATTGGTTCCCAGCACCAACAGGTCGGCGGGAGCTAACGGCTGCTGAACACCCCTGACGGACATGCTCACCTCTTCTATCTCGCAGAGGGCATCGGCAGGGTCGGTGGTGAGCATCATGGCTACCGACGTCTCGCCGGCGGCAACCTGTCCAGGCTGTCCGACATAGCCGGCACGCTGCAGGATGTTGAAGTAGGAGGGCGTCATCTCGTCGTTGCCCGTCACTAAAGCCGTCCGGATGTCGCCTAAGCGCAGCTGGGTGAAAGCGTCGAGCAAGGCGGAGTCGAAGGATACGCTCTTGTGGCTGTAGGTGGTGTTGTAGCCGTGCAGGTGGTCGTGGATGGAGATGAGCGACGAGATGGTGTTATGGGTAGACTGCATAAAGTAGGTGGGCTTGAGCATCTCCTCACCTTCACGGCAGAGCTGGTCGAGGAAGAGTTCGGTGTTCTCGATACAACCTAAGCCTGTGCCGGTAATGACGGCGTCGGGCTGCTGTACGCCGCTGTCATGCATCACTTTCTGTGCCGTCACCAAGGCGCGCTTCAGAATCTTACCCATACGGCGCGACTCCAAGGGGTTCAGCCAGTCACGGAAGTTAGGGTCCAGACTGCGGACGTAGGGTTCGGTATGCTCAACGGGAGCGGTCATCCACGCTTCGGAGAGCGGCTGCTGCATAGAAATCTGTGTGGCGGCCTTAATATAAACTCTTATATCACTCATATCACTCATTAGACTTTAGAGATAATGATGCTGGAGTCGTTGCCGCCGAAGCCAAAGGAGTTGCACATCACATGGCACAACGGGCGCAGCGGCGTCGTATCGGTAGCCGGGACGATACCGTCGGCCATCGGCTTACTCCAGCCATAGTTGGCGGGGACAATCTGGTGCTGAAGGGCCAGCAGACAGATGGTGGTCTCGACGGAGCCGGAGGCACTGGTGGTGTGACCCGTCATGCCCTTGGTAGACGACACCTGCGGCATCTGTTCACCAAAGAGGCGTTTGAGCGCCTGACTCTCGCTGACGTCGTTGTTAGGTGTGCCGGTGCCGTGAGCGTTGACATAGTCAATGTCTTCGGGCTGTAATCCGGCCATACGGAGGGCTTTCTGCATAGCGAGGAAAGCGCCTTCGCCGTCGTCGCTGGAAGCCGTCTGATGGAAGGCGTCGCAGGCGTTACCATAGCCGCTGAGCTCTGCCAGGATGGTGGCTCCGCGCTGGCGTGCCGACGCCAAGGTCTCGATGACCAGGAAGGCGGCACCCTCGCCGAGGTTCAGTCCTGCACGGGTATCGTCGAAAGGCCGGCACTGCTCATGGTCGAGAATCATGAGCGAGTTGAAGCCGTTAAGATGGAACTTCGTGATGCACTCCGAACCACCGGCAACAGCTATCTGCGTCTGTCCGCTGCGGATGAGGTTGGCGCCAAGGATGATGGCGTTGGCTGCCGACGAGCAGGCCGTGGAGATGCTGGTACACATCGAGAACAGCTGTCCGTAGCGGCGGGCTATCAGTTCGGTGGTTGCACCACAGTCGTGGGTGCGGATGTAGTCGTTGCGCGTGTCGTTTTCCAAGTAGTCTAAGTAGTACTGCTCGCTCTTGTCCATACCGCCCACGGTAGTGCCATTGACAAAGGCGACGGCATCGCCCCTGTCCTGAAGCCCGGCCTGAGCCAGTGCCTCGTCCATAGCTATCATACCCATCAGGGCAGTACGGGTGGTCGGTTCAGACGTAATGCCCAGACGCTGCTTCATCTCGTCGTCGCTCAGCTTCACCTCGCCCACTGGAAACTCGCGATGAGCGGTTTTCAGATAGTGCAACGGGGCAATACCCGTACGCTGGCAGCGCAGGGCATCCAAAGTTTCTGTCTTGCCGATGCCAATAGCTGAGACGATGCCGGCTCCGGTAATCACAATCGGTTCCATCCGTTCTGTCTTCAATCTTATTTCGTACGGTTAGCCTTGACAAACTCTGCCATCGTATTGATAGACTTGAAGATTTCCTTGCCTGCCGAGGGGTCCTTAATCTTAATGCCGTAGTTCTTCTCCATCATGACGATGAGTTCCAAGGCGTCGATAGAGTCGAGGCCCAGACCTTCGCCGAAGAGAGGGGCATCGTTCTCGATGTCCTCGGGCTGTACGTCCTCAAGGTTCAACACTTCAATAATCTGTTTCTTCAGTTCTAATACTAAATCTTCCATTGTATTTACTGTTTATTATTCTTTGATGATTAATTCCAAATAAGCTTCAAACAGGTCGTCCTGCTCACAGTCGACCCAGCCGCTGACGACGCTACGGGTCGTGTCGTCGAGGAAAGCTGCCTCTATGGTCTGACGCATCAGCTGCTCATCGCGATGCTCCATCAGATAAAATGCCGTCTCACCATAGTAGTGGTTGCGGATGGCTATCTCGCCCGTCACGATATTGGGCAACGTATAGACGAAGATGGAGGGACTGGGGAAATAGTCGTCAACGCGCTCAATGGTCTGCTGATATTTACGGTCGTTGCAGACGGAGCCGCTGCGGCCGAAGAGGATGACAGCACGGTCGTCACTGTCAGCATGGCGGTCGCCAGCTGCCTGTAGCAGCAGTTCGGTGGCCAAGAAGCCCAGCTTCGACAGCTCGTCCATCTTGAAGAACTTAGGATAGTCGTTCACACGCGCACGGTAGACCTCGGTCAACAGCGCAGCCCCCCGGGCCTCTGCGGTCAACGTTTCTCCGTTGACCACCACGCCCGTCGGCGTTATCTTCACCCATCCTGCGACAGTCATTGGTCACCTCCTTTCTTGAAAAGCATAGCGGCATTGCACCCGCCAAAACCCGACAGCAGTTTCAGGAACGTCTGCTTCGTGGTGGCAGCATGCTGACCAGAGACACGGACGCGATGGGACACGCCCAACTCCTCGTAGCCACGGGTGCCAAGGATACAGCCGTCGTCGACAGCTGCCATCGACAGGATGGTCTCCAAGACACCGGCTGCCCCCATGGTATGACCGTAATAGCCTTTCAGTGAGTTGACGGGGACGTCGAGCAGACCGGCACGGTCGATGGCTGCAGACTCCATCTCGTCGTTATACATCGTCGACGTGCCGTGGACATTGATGAACGCCAGTTCGTCGGCTGGTGTATCGCCCAAGGCGGCACGGATGGCACGGTAGCTCCCCTCCCCCTTCGGCGACGGACCGGAAATATGGAAGGCGTCGTTGCGGACAGCGCCACGGACGGCGAACCATTCACTTCTCTCTCCTCTCTCCTCTCTCCTCTCTCCTCTTTTTTCACTCCTCTCATAAATGACGGTGGCGGCGGCCTCACCGAGATTCAGTCCTAACCGCTCGATGTCGAACGGACGGCACTCCATAGGCGACAGGGCCTTGAACGAGCCGAAGCCGCTGATGATGAAACGCGACTGCACGTCGGCACCGCAGACGACGGCGACATCGCAGGCACCACTCTCAATCAGGCGCATGGCGGTAATCTGAGCCGACAGTCCACTGATACAGGCATTGCTGACTACCAACGGTTGGCGGCAGAAACCGAAATAGGCGGCAACGACACGGGCGGCAACGCCGGGCAGCACGCGGTCGGCAGGGAACTGCTGCGAACGGGAGTCGAGCAGTTCGACATTGCCTTTCGTGGTAGACAGTACGAAGAGCACGCGGTCGGAGTGGACATCGACATCGGTCTGCGCCAAAGCGCGGCCAACGGACTGGATGACGATGCGCTCGAAGCGCGTATAGCCGTCCAACGGCTCTACCCTACCCCAGTCGAAAAGCGAGGCTGTAAACGCCTCGGGCAAGTCCATCGTGCCCGCAGGATAGCTGCGAAGCATACTACGCCCCTGCTTCACGGCGGCATAGTTCTCAGCCGTCGTGACGCCTAATGGCGAGTAGATGTTGTCAGCTATCTTTCGTATCATCACGTTAATTTACAATTTGACAATTTACGATTTACTATTTATTCGATTCCCCACATCTTTTTCCACTCAACGTAAAAGTCGGGATTGGTCCAGACAAGCTGGTAGTTCTTATCCATAAACACCTGAACGGAACGGCCTGAAGCCATCAGTTCCTCAGTCTCAGGATCGTAGATTTCGTAGTCGAACACAATCTTGGCGGCCTCCGTCGGACGGTATATAATGTCGATACGGGGACGCATTCCGTAGGTGATGGGCTTGCGGTAATGGAACTGCATATCGACAAGCGGCGCATAGT
>Ga0256407_10010593_pt1 | contig 12918 bp, 30 predicted proteins | sample RumenRJG_04DNA_FD_193489 | JGI IMG/M metagenome (GOLD analysis project Ga0256407, IMG submission 193489) | Bovine rumen microbial communities from Lethbridge, Alberta, Canada - RJG_04 | ecosystem: Host-associated > Mammals > Digestive system > Stomach > Rumen | place: Canada: Alberta... | reverse complement strand
GACCTGACACCGGAATTTACGGATGAGAATGGCGTTGGTCGTTGTCGTGTTGGCATCTGGTTCAAACCGCTTCCTGACGATGTGAGCCACACGTTGAGCAGGAAGTACCAACTTTACAAGGATTAGACATGGAAGATACAAGGATAGAAGACTTGGTAAATACCATCATGGAGGCTACCAGTGTCAAGGAAGTTATCGACGCTGACGGCGAGCGAATGAGCGTCGGATCAAACCGTCTCCATCTAAGCGTGACCGATGATGTCGATATCATTATCGAGACTGATATGGGGCCGATGTATGATGTATGGATTCAGAACCATACAGAGGGGGAGGGATGCACAGTCGCCCTCACTGATGACCTGAATAAGGTTGCCGAATTCATCATAAGCGTATTCAATTTGTGTGGAGGCAAGCCGAAATGATGATGGCCAACGACGATGAAATCATGACATGGGATGACCCCGGTACTGTCAAGATGTATGTACTGTATATCGAACACCCGGTCTATGTGCCTAATGCGCCGTTCCATGACCGTGGAACATACAAGGAATGTGTAGCCGTATTCGATAGCATGAAGACTTTGGATGAATATACACTGTGCCGGTTCGGTATAGCATATAGCGACAGGGTGGAATTTGAACGCATGCAGAGGGAAACTATTATTCGTTATGGTTCCGCTGACGGTATGTTTCTTGAAAACGATTCTCGGTACGGGGTTGATGAAGTTCCTATGTTTACTGATATCAAGCGAATCCAGGAATACGCCAAAAAGATGGCCAAGTGGGACAACAGGTTTAGGGAGGGAAGATGAATTATAATGAATACGGGAAGATGCTCGGGCGCTCGTCGAGACAGGTCGGGAAGTCAATGGTCCACTTGGCCCAGTTGATCAACTGGTTGTCGTTCCAGGGCCATCCCCAGGACTTCAAGCCGCTGGAATTCAAGATGGAACTTGTGAATGTAAAGGAGATTTAACATGTTAGAGTGTAAGGAAGTCAAGGAATACCTGGATTCGATAGGATTGCCCTATGATGAGAAGGAATCCGGAGACATGAAGGTGCTGCAGATGCAGTATAACCAGGACCTGTGCGCCATTTTTCCGCCGGTGGACGACTGCCCTAAGTACAGCGTCATCCTGGCGTACAACGGCGCGGTGCAGAGCGGGGGCACGATGGACCTGGACCAGTTGAAGGACTGGATTTACAAGGTGTGGATCCTGAACTCCGAGGACTATGTGTACGAAGATGAACCCAATGGACAGGTGGTAAACTGATGAGTAATTGGAGAATTAAGGAAATTTTCAGCCCGAAGTACAACAAGACGCTGTACATCCCGCAGCAGAAGGGGTGGTTCTTTTATAGCAGCTTCACTTACCAGGAATACTGTGTATACATCGAGAAGCGGCATAATATGACTGGTGAATTCGAGCTGGTATGGGAGTGTGTGGATAATCGTGTTGGTTTCAAGACGGTTGAAGGCGCGAAACGGATGATTGAGTATTACCGCGAATACTGGCAGATTCTTGCCGAGCACGATGAAGCCGAAAAGGAAGCCCGTAAGAAGGGTAAGAATATCAAACCAAAATATATCGAGGTGGACTGATGAAGACACAGATAGGCTATTACTACGCGAATGCCGTATATACGGACGAGGATGCCAACGGCCTCTTCCATACCAGGTACGGTAAACTTACATCCACGAACCGCGGGTGTACCAAGATCGAAATTCTCGATGTGAATATCGGGAAGAAATACTTTGAACTCCTGGTGTGCTATCCGGGCAAGCGGGACCAGAAGTGGACAATCTATGCCGGTGAGATAAAGGCCGGAAACGAAAGGTGCGGTTGGCGTCGAAATCCGGGACACCTTGGTTTCATCGAGGTCACCGGTTGACGCCCGGTTTCCCAAATGCTACATTTGTGACATGGAAAAGATTGTATATTCAGAAAGAATTCGCGAGCTTGCCGATGTTCTCGCCAGGAAGCTCGTACTCCGCAAGGCGAAGAACCTGTGGGCATCCGCCAAGCAGCACCTTGTAAATGCACAGGCGGTCGATTATTCGGCTGCGATGGATCTAAGCAGGGACTGCATGCTATCCCGTGTCCGCCGGTACCAAGAAGAAGAGGATACCCTCGAAACTACAGAGCCTGACGTGAAGAAGGAACTCGGCGAACTCCTTACCGAGTTCTTCAAGGGACGAATCGTGCGCGTCGCCGACTCCCTATTCGTTGTATTCGACAAGGTGTCCTTTGACAATCCCAAGAACGCAGTAGCGCACTTCCACGGCAAGGCCTTCGACACCTCCCTCAAGGAAATCGAGAGGAATTTCGACTCCTACATGGCCATCATCAAGGCGGTTCCCAGTCCGATGCGCCTTATTGAAAAGAATGGCGAACATTACGACATCGCGTTCCCCACGTTGCACTTCGTCACCTTGGAAGACCTGGAACCGGAATTCGCCATGGTGGACAAGTCCGGCACCTTCAAGGAAACCGTGATGACCATGCTGGGGTTCCTATGAAAGGAACATGTGGGCGCTGTGGTAAGCCCCTGGTAGGCCGCTTTATAGTACAAGCGGGTGGCCTATTGGGGCAGAGCAAGACACTCTGTGAAGAATGTGCCAAGAATGAACCGCCTCCTGAACATGCTGAACCGAAGAAACCATGGGGCAATGCACTTAACCGGAAGGTGTAATAATGGAGCTTAAACAATTATATCAGTATCTCGGTAGCTATATCAGGAATGGTTATGGCCACTTGAATGTAGCAGTCGAGAATGCGTTTGGAGAAGGTGGGGACCTTAATTCCATCAGTATTTCAAATGATGGAAAGACAATATACCTGAAAGAGTCTTATGGGCCTCAGTTTTTTGAGGGAGGACTGTATGATGTAGATGCCGGTAGTTTCTTTACAGCCAAACAAGCTACAGGTGAAGAAGGTCCGGGTATTCATGCGGGTGACCATATTCTCGAACGTGACGAAGGAAACAAGATGATGCATACGATTGCCGGGATTCCCGCGAATGCCAGGTTTACCGGCACGGTTGCACATTTCAGTATTTTGGAAAAAGGAGAGCCAAATGGCAAAGAAGAAAGTAGATAAGGAAGAAGATGGCAAGGGACGCTACAAGAAGCTCCGCGAACGCGCCATCAAGGAATTGAAGGACCTCGTAAAGAAGAAACCGGATGAATTCGATGCCGACCGTCTTGACGAGGCCATCGCCAAGGTGAACTCGGTGCCGGATGAACACCTGGATGCGTTCCTTATCCTGCAGGATCCTTTCAAAATCCTGTGCAAGCAGGTGGAATTCACCAAGGAAGAAATCAAGAAGGTCAAGGACATGCTGAAAAAGAACTTCTCTGACCTCAAGTTCAGTCAGTGTGACAAGGACGACCGCACCCGCGACGACCTCCAATTTTCCGTCAAGACGAAGAACTGCAAGATGGTTATCGGGTGGGTGAACAAGATGCGCCCCATGTATGAACGTGACGGCAAGGGATACTACAATATCCTGATGTGCGGCGACATGCTGTCCCTGTGCGACGACAACTTCCACACGTTCGATGACATGATTGCGAAGTTGAAAACCAAGATCGAAAACTACAAGGGGTAATCATGGCAAAGAAGCGTGAATATACCCGCCGCAAGTGGCGCATCGGCAAGAAATGGAACTATATTACTGACCAGTGGCTCTATTATGTCGAGTCGAGGCGTTCCGCGTTCAAGATCTTCAAGTATTGGGATAAGGTCGTATTCGGTATCATGCACTGTTCCGACTTCAAGGAAACAAATGGCAAGGTGTATATCCCGAAGAACTACAATCCGAACGAATTCGACACGGTGTACCTGGTGTCCGAGGATGCCGCCCGTGAACTCATCGAGAAGCTGGAAGAATGCCGCAAGAGACTCTTTGAACGCGACACCATGATTAAGAGGGAGTTGCGCGAGAACAAGTACATCATGGTGGACTAGGGTCCGAGCGTGATGCCTACCGACTTGGCCAGCTGATCCAGGCTGGCCTTGTCTGCTGTAGAGATATAGGATTTATCCACCTTGTCGTCAATCATGAGTTCTTCGAGCGCCTTGTCCCACTGTCCCTTCATGGCCATCGAGTGGAATTTCTCGATATTCTCGACGGAGGACATGAGCCTGAGCAGGTAGCCGGCCTCGTCGTCATTGGTGTAGACCGTCTCGACCGTATCGTCGGCGAGTTTGAGCTTGATTCGGTAGGTGTATGGAATTTCGACCTCGATTAAACCGGAAGATTCCAGTTTGTTCGGGTCAATTCTGCGGGAAATTGTGCCTTTCTTGCCGAATTTCCCCTTCTCGGTGGACAGGATGGTCACCGGATTCTGCCCGTGCCTCGCCTCCGAGATGTTGAACATGGGAAAGAACGGGGACATGGGGGCCAACTTGAAGGCGCACCAGATGCCATTGACCGGAACTGCTGAAACTTGAATGACTTCTTCCATAATGACTTCTTCCATATTTAGGTATTGCCCATCCAAAGCGTTATTAAGGATGTTGGAACGATATATAATGGTCGTGGCGCTACCTACCTCATAATGTAGCATAATTGTCGCAAATGGTCAATGTATTTTTTGATATGTAGCCATGTCTACTGGAATTTGCTATATTTGGAGTACACTTATTTGAGGAAATTATGACCATCGGACGAGAATACTACGACAAGGACGGCAACTACTGGCAAATCGAGACTCCTTATTACATCCCGCCGGAGGAAGCAATCAAGAATCCGACGTATGTGCGCGGGTGCATCACTGCCGCGGAACGCCGCAAGGCCGAGGCAGACCGTGTGAAGTACAAGAAGTACGTCCGCAATGTCTACCTGACCTTCGCGGCCATCCTGATTGTGTTGCTCATCGCCCTGGCCGTCAAGGGGGCTATGTGATTATTCGTGACAAGAAGGGCACCGAGCGCATCGCGATGGCGTATGATTTCCAGGATGTCACCATCACGTTCACCCCGTCCGAATGGGATGAACTGCATGAGATATTCAGCTTCCACAAATCGAAGATAAAGCCGAATGCGTTTGCCAAGATAAACCAACGAATACTGGAAAAGCTGGAAGCCAACCGGCCTCCACTGAAAGAAGGCTACGAGAAGGTCCAGGACGGGTGGCCTTCTGTAACGGAAGACATCAAGCCGTCTGAAGAACTAGAACTATGAACTATCTGCAACTGAAAGACAACTCGACATTCGCCCCGGAGGAGGCTGCCCTGGCCGAGTATTTCGGCGAGGGTAACTATGTCCCCTTCCACGCGAAGGAAATCCTGCAACGGCGCATCAAATTGCAGCTTGGTGATTTTGTTGCCGGCAGCCTGCAGGTCACACTCCCTGCCCTGAAACAGCTCGAGGTGGAGTATGAGGCGATAGACTATCCGTTTGAACTGGCATGGTATCGCCTCCGTAACGTATGGAAAAGCAGCTTGAAGCGTATCCGGCAGCAAATAGAATCGGAAGGCGAGATTGCCCCGGTATTTATCAAGCCCGCGCACAAGGTGAAACGGTTTACCGGTCGCGTGGTGAGCACCCGCGACGATCTCGCACCGCTCAGTCATATCGGCGGGAACCTGGAACTGCACTGTTCCGAGCCTGTACAGTGGGTATCGGAATACCGTGTCCCGGTAATCCATGGCAAAATCCAGGGATACTTCTGGTACGATGGCGACAAGAGTATCGCCGTGGACAAGGCGGAAGTGGAAGAAATGGTGGACAAGTTCACCATGGCGCCATGGGCCTACTGCCTGGATGTCGGTGTCCTCGATAGCGGGGATACTGCCTTGGTCGAGATGAACGACGCTTTCAGCATAGGTATGTACGAAGGCATGGAAAAGTGCTATGGAGACCTGCTGACAACTAGATGGAAGGAACTTACATTCAAAGGACGAAGTCAGAACTATGAGCATTGATGATGAAATCAAGCATAAGGCAGAGCTGTTCAACAAGTTCGTCAAGATGGACCCGCAGGATCTAATCGACTACGAGAAGAAGCTCGAAACCGATGAGCATGAATCCTATTTAGAGGAACAGAAATACTGGCGTTGTCAACGGGAATACAGTGATTACAGCCGTGTTGTCGCTGTCACCAAGAAGGCCGGCAAGGAACTATTTGGTAGGTGGTGCGCTACCGAGAGCGGCCTTGGGAATAACCCGACCGTGTTCAGGGTTACCGGGATAAAGGCCGGTACGCCGGATGGCGAGCGGTATGACGTGATTGACTGTCACGGTACGACCGTCCTCACACCGGAACGGTGGTTCAAGTGTGACAAGGTGCATATCATGATGTTCCGCTTCGCACCCAACTTCGATATCGTTCCGGATGTATTCGTGTCCACCTCTTTCGATGTCGGTTACTTGTGCGATTTCGAGAATTTCATCAACGAGTTGGTAAGACATACCGGCGATGAGATGAGATGGTGCAAGATGAACGTATGCGACTTCAGGGACATGCTGAAGGAAAATCGCGACAAGTACATCGAGCGCGTAGATAATCGCCTGATGAACAATAACATCGAGTGTGTAAAGAAAGTTTACGATTTGCTAGGTATCAAATGAATAGAATCAATCCACCTGACGAAAAAATGTACATGGAATTCCTGGTCAAGAAGGAAACCGACCGCAAGTGCCTGTATGAGCAGGCCCGTGAGAAGCACGATAAAATCCAGCACAAGATTAGCGATGAAAGCGACTCAATCAGGCTGGCCAAACAGTGCCAACCGTTCCGCGACCGGCTGCAAGAAATAGCGGATTCGTTCATTGGCAAGTGGGTGTTCATCGAACCCGGTACAGAGGTCGCTTTCGAGGAGAAGCCGATTAAGAATGACCATCCCATCATCATGTACGGCATGTCCATGACATACCGTACACGGTTCGACGTGAAGGACCTGGTGAACAAGGATGGCAAGATAATCGACCTGTCATTTTCGGACCTGTATTACCTGGATTTGATCAAGCTCGATGCTGTCGTGATGATGGGAAAGGATGGCATGACGGCAAAAGTCCTCCCGAGCATCATTTATGCCGATTTCGAAATGTCCAATTCGGGCGATCTCGTCAAGGACATCAACAATAACCTGGTCGAGTTCGACCGGTACAATCGCATCTATCACCTCATCAGCAACCTGTCGAGGGAGGATTCCAAGGCGAAATGTGCCGAGTATCTGCGCGGCAAGCGTGATGCTGTACTGGAAAAGCTGAAAACCGACCGCGAAAACATCATCAAGGGTTATGATTACATAACCGACTATATCGGTACCAGCATTTTTGAGAACGAGGAAGTCCAGAAACTTTACGGGACTTACACCTAATGGAATAGTTTCCAGTAGGAGGCGATTATGAAGCTGAAATGGAATGGATTTGACCTCGAACTGACGGTCGAAGAACTGAAACAGATGGTCGAGAAGGGTCTCATCGACCCCGAGGACGAGAAGGTGCCATACCCGGACACTTGGAAGGATCTTTTGAAGAGGATTCCCATCCAGCCTAACCAGCCGGTGCAACCAAGCGACCCGTTGAAGCCCTATGTCAATCCGCAGCCAAACCCGTTCCCGTTCCCCACTGTCACCGCATACGGGTGCCAGTCGATCCAGACCCCACTGGGTGGCGTTGCGCAATGGGACGGGACTACCGCACTGGGTGGTAAGCTGAACATCACTGACGGCGACGATGACACCAACGGGAAGCCGGTATGTTTAAGGCCATAAAGAAGTTCCTCGGCTTTCCGGCGAACCCGTACAAGGGTATCACCGTCCGCGTGGAAAAGGACAACCTGGTCGAATATGTACCCGGTCCGCATGTCATCCTGCGTAAACTTCCGTTTACATTTCCGGGGTCATGCGTAAACGTGGTTTACATGCCCGGATACAGGCTTCGCGCAGGGGTACCTGGGCGACACCTGTTCACCCTGCTGTTCACCGACACAAACCCGTCATGCGACTTCGACAACAAGGTCCGGGTGGTCCTGGTGACCCAGGACAAGGAAGGCAACCTCGCGTGGATCCGGTGCTGGAACCGGGACGAGATTGAGCAACGGATAGGAAGGCGCGGGTACAAATACCTCCTGGAAAACTCCAAGATTAACTGGCGCATCCTCGCCATCGGGTAATACGGAAAAGGGCTCCTTTCGGAGCCCTTGCTTTTTTGTCGGATAGTAGGTTAGCCGTCTCGCTGGACGACATCGGCATAGGTCGTGACCGGTTCTACGGGGGAACGTGGCTCCTTGTTCAGGTAGGCCTGCATCAGTTCTATCATGATACTGGGCCGTCCGCTGAATGCGACATCATAACGGTCAACATGCGCATCCACCGGAACATTGTTCCCCTTGCTATTCTTGAAGATACCATGGAACTTGAAGGTTCCTACGATATTGTCGGAGGTATCGCAGGAAACTTCGTCGAATATGTCCGGAAGCAGTTCGTTGACCTTGATGGCCGCGTCCAGGTCCTCGGTGATGTTGTGCGGGGGTGTCGCGGAGAACCCGTGCTTGAAGTACGGGAAGCTGTTGCATGCCTCCTTCGCGGCATTGGTAATCTGTTCTACTGTAATCTTGCTCATGCTAGATATCCCCCTGTGCTTCCTTCAATGCCTTGTCAAGGTGCTTGTTCACGACCTTGCGGGCATTCTTGATGATGCTTGCTGCCTTTTCAGCGGAAATGACGGCAAGGTTCCCGATGTCCTTGACACGGCGGTTGATATCCACCTCGTAGATGCCACCGTTCAGGTATCCTTCGGCGGACAGGTACATCATGTGCTTCGCGATGATGCGGAAACTGTTCCCGCCCTCCCACTGCAGGGCCTTAACGACCTTGTAGATGGTGTAATGCTGCCCGTGGAACGGATGCTCGTCGTCATCGCTCCACCCGCCCACGATGACCCACTGGCCCATTATGCGGGAGAGCATCTTGCTCACGTACTTCTTGTCCACCCCGTCAAGGACGAGCTGGCGCTTCTTTTTCAGGTCCTCGATCTGCTCGTCGAGTTCCTTGACCTGCTGTTCCGGGGTGGGCTTCGCCTTGAACATGACCAAGTCTTCCACCTTGTCAAGTACCTTCTTCATCATTTGGAGGTCTCCTTCGATTTCTTCCATTGTTCGAGAACCTGCTCGTATTCCGCTTCGGTTATGTAATGACGGTCGGTCTGGATGACAGGAGTGGCGTTCCCTTTGCCGGATGCGGCATAGGTGATTTCCATGCCGCAGTTTGGGCTAAATTCCATTTTAACGATGGCATCGCTGTCATATGCGGCAGTTCCGATGTTCTTCTTGAACGTAATTATCATCAGTATCCTAGCTCCTTGCAATAGTTCACCTGTTCCATGAATTCGGCCAAGGGTACCGGAACACCTTTGGCGGGGTTGTTGGCTTTGTAGAACATGAGGACCGAAATGTACTGGGGCGGGATGTGCTTTGCCAGCCACACCCTGTCGTTGCCCACGAAGAACTCGATGCCGTCGGCCATTGCCTTCTTGGCGTCAATCTGCATGATGACCATGCGCCCCTTGCGCCTCTTGGCCACCGTTTCCGCCATCTGGGTATCGGTGGACATGTGGACATACTGGCGGGCCATGGGCAGGATGCCGTCCTTGGCGATTGCCTCCACGCAGAACTCGTTGGTGCCGTGGTACAGGATGTCCGGAGGTGTCCCGATTTCCTTCTTGATGGACTGCGGGACACTGTGGCCGTAGAGGGCGCGGATGCGGTCCCCTACGATTTCATGGCGCTTCTTGTCGGAAGTGCGGATGATTTCTTCCAGGTCTTCCTTGGTGACCGGGCGGTCGTCCACGTAGTTGCCCCCTTCATTGAGGGCATGGAGGAGCTGTTCGATGGGCACGAAGCCTTCCTCGTCCAGTTCCAGTTCGTATTCCCACGGTGCATGGCGCAGCGCGTAGGAGATTTCCTTTGAGAGTTTTTCAAGGTTCATTTGAGTTCTCCTTCAAATCCTTCCCAATGCATATGTTGGAAAGCATTATCCTGGCTTGTTTCTTGTAGGTTTCGGCGTTAAACTTCTTGTACTCGGCATCCAGTTTGTCGAGAAGTTTGAGGAACCGTTCCATTGTACCGGAGTCTTGCCGGGAATGTTCCAACATCAGCTTTTCGGCATCTGACATGGGCGCAGTTCGCCATTTGGCGCTTTCACGCGCCATTGCTTTCACGTTTTCCTTGGTCAGTTGTCTGATGACTTCTGTTGTCTGGTTGTACATGTTATCTTCCGAGGTAATAGGTGTAGCCGGTGTCCATGTCCTTCACGCGCAGGTGTGCCCACATGGGCTTGCACTCGTGACTGGCGCTGTCCTCGTGGTCGGACATTTCCTTGTTGCGCCGGCGGTAGCTCTTGAAGTAACGTTCGGCAGCATGGTAGATGCTGTATGCGCGGAACTTGTACCCCTTGTCCGGGTCGGAATGCAGGAACGGGGGACCGAACATGCCATCGGTAGGATCCACGCTGTACAGGTGCATCTTGGGGTAGTCACGGCGATACGTGGCGATTACCTTGATACGGTGACGGCGAGAGTTGATGAAACTGTCATAGATGAACTTCGCGAGAAGCATGATGCCAACCGTGAGTGCGATGGCGCCACCGATGATTCCTATAATTTCGAAGAATACTAGCATTTGACCTCCTTGAACGTAACGTCGGAGTAGAATGTCGCCTCTACGATGCTGAGGTCCTGGCCGGGGAAGTTCTTCCTCAGGTAGTCCAGGGTGCGCTTGGCGCCCGCCTTGTCGGCGAACTTCATCGCCCATTCGGCGCTGTTGCAGTAGATGATGTGCTTCTTGTCGGCGAATGACCAGTTCTGCACCGCCTGGTCGCGCCTGTAGTTCACGATGATGAACTTGGTTTCGCTCTTTTCCATCTATTCCTCCTCCATCCATTTCTTCCGGCGTTCTTCGGCTTCCCTGACCATCGCGTTGAAGTCGTAGAACCCAAGGCCCTTGCATGTAAGGCATGAGTGTTCGACGGTTTCCTTGGCGCCCCACTTGTTGGGATAGACGGTCGTGACTCTACCAGTTCCCTTGCAGAAACCGCATTCGCGCCATCCCTTCAAGTACAGCTGCTGCATCCGGTAGAAGAATGTCCGGATTTCCGGTTCGGCATCCTTGTTGCCGATACAGTCAATCATGTCCTGGCAGATCCCTGCCAATGGTGGTTCGATAATTCGCATGACCAAAATGTAGCAAAGTATTGACAGGATGGCAACAAAAGGCTAGTTTTAGGGTAACGGAGACAATGTTATGGTTGATTTATGCGAAGGCATGGAAATAGGCAGAGTGAATGAGCTGATTCAAGCGAAGATGAATGAAACTGGCCTGGTCACCCGCCTAATTGAGCACGGAATTACACCCAAACTGGTCCGGAGCGTCTATATGGACCATGGGACCCCTACTGCCGACATCGGGATACGGTTCATCAAGTTTGTCGATGCGGTCAAAGATGACTGTGTTGTCGGCATGTATCACCTTCCCACTAGCCGTATCATGATTTCCAGGGTTTCCTTTGGACCGGGTGGAGTTCCTGGCCTCACCCGGTTCGCGCACCAGATGGATGAGTGCAAGTCTGCCGATGATTTTTTTGAGAAATTGCCGAAGTTGCTTGAAGATTACAAGAACTCTCGGGCGGAATACTTATTGTGGAAACAGGAGAATTAACATGACAGTCGAAGCAATCGTTTTTATCGTCATCGCCATCCTGCTCGTGGGGGTACCGGCGTTCCTGACGTTCTGGGACTACAGGCACTACAACCCTTATACGGAAGTGGTGTGCCTGAACAACAACTCCTTCATCGTGGAGACCAGGTTCCTAAGCACCCTGGACAAGCTGGAAAACGGAGAACCGTCCCTATTTTCAGGCACATCCCATGTCCTGTACGAGAAGTTCCGCAACGAGGTCATGAGTGCGGCCATGAAGGAGAAACCAAGGGAGACCAAGACCTACTTCCTGGTCAATGCCGTGTTCCGGGGCAACAAGATTATCATCGACTACGCGCCGGTGGACATCAATAGTCTATACAACGGGTAAGCGATGGCACGATTTTCGTTTGATGTGCAGCCTAATACCGTCCAGATAATCAGGAACAGTATGGACAACGGCACTGACGTATTTGTCAATGTCCGTGCGAAGGGCGAAACCCGGATTTTCTGGGCATCCGACTGGGATATAGAGCGGGGTGAGGGTTCATCGGCCTACGAGCTCCGTTTCGGCGAACAGGAATATACTGTAAACGAAATGAAACAAAACATCGTCATACTCAACCAGTCCGACAGGCCGCAGCACGTACTCATCGAGCTGCAGGAAATTGAATATGTAAGGCCTTTTCCGGTCACGGCAACCACAGGATTTTAATTAACAAGACAGGATTCGAAGGATGACACAGGAAACAGAATTCAGCGAAAGCAAGTTCCTTGCGGAACTCAAGTCGGTTGTTGACGATATAGGCGGGGAGTTGTACATTACGCTCAATAACGACGACATGTCATATATCGTGAACTATTCCAGGGGCGGAATTCCCTTCAAGATTAGCCTTGAAGCACTGGAAGCGGTGTGCAGCACGAATGGGCCGGGGTCTCTGCGGGAAACCTTGCTGGACGCGACATCGCCCGAAGTGACGAAGAAGGACAAGCAGAATGCGCTGATATGCGATCTGATAAACGTAAGCAATGAGATTTCGAAGCATACCGAGACAAACCAGGAACGTGCAGAGAAGTTGAAAGACATTGTCCAGAAGATAATGCCGGCACAGATGGAAAGGTATGTCCATCTGAGCGAGGATATGTCCGCGGACCCGTTTAACAGATTCGACACGGACGATGTGTACAATCTTCTGGTCACAGGCATTAAGTATGACCTTATTCAATTCATCGCGAATATATAGGTGGCGGGCATGAGCGAAATAGTTGTAGA
>Ga0256407_10010588_pt1 | contig 12919 bp, 10 predicted proteins | sample RumenRJG_04DNA_FD_193489 | JGI IMG/M metagenome (GOLD analysis project Ga0256407, IMG submission 193489) | Bovine rumen microbial communities from Lethbridge, Alberta, Canada - RJG_04 | ecosystem: Host-associated > Mammals > Digestive system > Stomach > Rumen | place: Canada: Alberta... | reverse complement strand
TTGCAATTACGGATGGATGAACATATTACATCGAGGGTCCACAAACAGCATAAAGCCCCTTTAATGCCTGATGGGGAAAGGGGAATTTATACACTGAGAAGACATTTTTAATCGCCCTTGTCCGCATATCATAGCACAAGAGAGGCCAAAAATAACTTTTGACGGCAATCCGCAGCCAAAATGCAAGGTTGCGGATTTTAGGTTTATATAGAACTTTCTCGTTAACATTCACGTTCCTTTAAGGTTAGTTTCCATGCAGCCGTGCAGATTTTTTTCTAAAACTGTGAACAAAAAAACATCTCCGATTCTTAAAACAAAAAACTGAGTAACTGAGATATTGATAACTGAATAATCCAAGAGCAAAAACACTCGTTTGTTGAAATTGCATCTGATTTCATAGCTATTTTTCTTTTAAAAAAAAATTATTCAAAAATTGAGTACAAAAAAATTTCGGGTGTCTCTTTTCAGTTATAGTTGGCGATTATTTAGTAATATTGGATATGAAATACATAGAATATCTTAATGAATTGCGTGATTGGATCATTTCTGAGGAACCTAAACTGAGTACGCAGGAAAAAACGGAAATGTGGAATAGCATTTCCGCCGGACATGAACGGCAACTACAAAAACGAAGATATATCGGCTGGAGCATAGCCGCCGCCATCACATTCCTCCTCGTCTTCGGCAGTATCATGGGATATCAGTGGATGTCTGCATCCAAAGACAGCTCCCTGTTCAGTAAACTCGACCTGAAAACACTCCGCGAGGTGAAGCTGATCGCAGGTGAGCAGACAATTACATTGGGAAGGAACAGTATCATACGCTGCTACCCCGATGAGAAAGCCATCGAGTTGGAACAGGACTCGACGAAGTTCACCATCTCTCACGACGGCAGCTCAAATCTGCTGATAGCCGTTCCTCAGGATTCAAAGGCCGATGTCATCCTCGCCGACGGTTCTTGTATTACTTTAAGGGAGAACTCTAAAATGCGCTTCCCCTACTCTATGGATAAGAATGATATCCGCAAGGTACTGATTGCGGGAGAAGCATACATGAAGATTTCCCACCAGCCTGACAAGAAGTTCATCGCCGAAAGTAAGCATCTCAATGTTACCGTTCTGGGCACCGAATTCCTGTTATCGGCCTATCCCGAAGCACCCAGTCAGAAAGTATCGCTCTTCAAAGGACTCGTACAGGTGACGACCGACACCCACAAGACGGAGACGCTGAAACCCAATCAGACATTCAACTATCATCCGGCAAGCGGTAAGACCAGCATATCCATGATACAGGAGGATGAGAGCAGCAGCATAACAGGCTGGACTTCGGATATCCTCATCATGAACAATGAGTCGTTGACAAAACTACTCAAGAGAGCAGAGAAATACTATCATACCAAATTCTATTTCAGTGTTTCTGAGACTGATGCCATTAACCTCAGTGGTAAATTCGACACGAGTGCTGATATCGACGAGTTCCTTTCTCGTCTGGAAAAGATTGCCCCAATAAAAGTAACTCAGCAGAGAGATAAGATTATCATACATAAATAAAATCATCATGAAAAAACTACTATTTTGCCTGATGATGCTGATACCTCTCATGGTTCAGGCACAGCATAAATCGGTTTGGAATATTCCTGCAGCTGACTACCCCTCCTTGGATGATCATAACATGGTGACTTTCAAAGTATATGCACCCGATGCAAAAGATGTGAAAATATCGATCTCTGAAAAGGAATACCCGATGCAAAAGGATTCTACGGGTACTTGGACATATACCTCGGCTCCGCAAGCCGTCGGTTTCCACTACTATTTCCTCATTGTGGACGGCGTGCAGGTGTTGGATCCCAACAGCGAAGCTTTCTTCGGATACAGCCGCATTGCAGGCGGGTTTGAAATTCCCGAAGGACCGGAAGGTGATTATTACCGTCCGCAGGCAGGCATTCCCCACGGACAGGTGCGCTCGGTGCAGTATTATTCCGAATCCTCGGGAGCCTGGCGCCGTGCTATGGTGTACACTCCTGCCGAATACGAGACAAAGCACAAGAAGAAGTATCCGGTGCTCTATCTCCAGCATGGTATGGGAGAAGATGAAAGAGGATGGACCAAACAGGGCTACATGCAGAATATCATGGACAATATGATTGCTGCCGGCAAGGCAGTACCTATGATTGTGGTGATGGAGAGCGGAGATATCAACATACCGAAGAAGAAAGACCAGGGCAAATATGTGGAGACAAGCACCTACGGAACCAGCTTCTACCCTGTGATGCTCTATGATCTGATACCGATGATAGACAAGACTTTCCGCACCAAGTCCGACCGCGAGCACCGGGCTATGGCCGGTCTGTCGTGGGGCGGTCATCAGGCCAGCGACATCGTGATTCCGAACACGGACAAGTTCGCCTATCTGGGATTCTTCAGCGGTGCCGTCTATGGTCTGGATGTTCACAAAAATTATAACGGCATATTAGAGGATGCCGATTCCTTCAACAAGAAGATGAAATACTTTTTCATCGGATACGCCACTCATGAGAATGTAGGAGTGCCCAAACTGACCAAGGCGCTCAGTGATGCCGGCATCAAATACGAGACCTACCTGTCGGAGGGCACAGCTCACGAATGGCTCACATGGCGCAGATGCCTGAGAGAATTTCTCCCCCACTTGTTTCAGTAATCATCAAAATACTAACTATAATAATACAACAGCCTATGAAAAAGAAAAGAACAAAAACAAAAACCAGGAAGCAGTTGCAGTGCATCCTGGGAAAACGATTTCTAATCCAAAAAATAACAGTCTAAATCTCAAAATCTATTATTAATATGGGAAAATATCATTTTGCTTGTAAAGTTACGAAAAACTTTGCTATTTACGTAATGCTTTTAAGCATTATTATGATTATGGTTCCATCCCTCACAGCATTCGCCTCTGGAGAAGCAGCAGTAAGAGTGGAGCAGAATGGGAATATTTCACTGAATGTAAACAAGGTGCCTTTGAAGAAGGTGCTGTCGATGATCGAAAAACAATCAAACTATGTTTTCGGCTACAACAGCAACACGCCTAACATGAATGCACCTGTTACAGCGTCACTGAACAACGCATCCATCTCGAAGGTGATGAATACAGTTCTGTCGGATACAGATCTGGGGTACGATATTTCCGGCAGACAGGTTCTCATCTTCAAGAACAACAGGAACAACAAGAGTATCCCCATCAGAGGAAAGGTTACCGACAAGAACAATGAACCTCTCATAGGCGTTACCGTCATGCTCAAAGGCTCTTCAACCGGAGCAATCACCGATGCTGATGGTAATTTCAATATCAACGTGCCCGATGAGCAAAGTGTGCTGCGGGTTTCCTTTCTAGGCTACGTTCCACAGGATATACGCGTGGGAAACAGGAGAAGTTTTACCATCGAATTAATAGAAAAAGCTCAGGAACTGAACGAGGTCGTGGTAACTGCGCTGGGTATGAAACGTTCTGAGAAGGCGCTCGGTTATGCCACCCAGAAAGTGTCTGGCGATCAGTTTGAGAAAGTAAAGGGTGTCAATGTGGCCACCAGTATGACAGGCCGCATCGCTGGTCTGATCGTGTTCAACTCCACCGAATTCATGGAAGCCCCCTCCATTACACTTCGTGGTGAGACTCCTCTGTTGGTATTAGACGGTGTGCCCACCAACCTGACGCTGGCAGACATCAACTCTGACGACATTGAGTCTATCGACGTGTTGAAGGGTGCTACCGCTTCTGCTCTTTACGGTTCTCGTGGAGGTAGCGGTGCCATCATGGTTACCACCAAGAAGAGCGGCAAGGAAGGTTTTTCCGTGGAGGTGAACTCGAGTAACATGTTCAACTGCGGAACACTGGCTCTGCCTAAGGTACAGACATCCTACAGCTCCGGCTACAGCGGCAAGTATAATGTAGACGATGAGGTGTGGGGTGACAAGCTCGACATTGGTCGTGTATATTCTCAGTACAATCCGATTACCCACCAGATGGAGGATATGGAGCTCACATCCAAGGGAAAGGACAACTTCAAGAACTTCCTGCAGTTCAGCATGATTTCTAACAACACCGTCAGTGTCACCCAGAAAGGAAAGAACGGCAGCGTGAGGGCATCCGGCTCGTTTATCTACGACAAAGGCCAGTATCCTAACGAATACGGCAAGGTGTTCCAGTATAACATCGGCGGCGAGATGAAGCTCGGCACAAAAGTGGACATCAGTGCTACCATGGGCTTCAACAAGCAACTGGCATCCAACACCTCGGGTATAGGATATGATGATCAGGGATATATCTACAACCTGCTCATCTGGACCGGTCCTGAATACGACGTTCGCGAATATCGTGACTACTGGCTCATCAAGGATGAGAAGCAAAACTGGAACCGTTCCACCTGGTATGATAATCCATGGATGAGTGCCTATGAGAAGATCAACAGCGAGGATATCACAAAGACCAACGGTATGTTTACACTCAACTACAGTATCCTGCCTTGGTTGAAGGCCATCATCCGCGGCGGTTTCGACTATACCAGCCAGTCTACGAAGCGCCGTGCTCCTATCGGCATCAACTCTACCCGTGAATGGGGAAAGACCAACAAGGGATATTACAGCGAGAGAACAGAAGAGGTGTTCACCACCAACGATGACTTCATTCTGAATGCACAGAAGAACTTTGGTGATTTCAGCATCGATGCACTTGCAGGATACTCCATCTATTATTATCGCGACAAATATCATGAAATGTCAACCAAAAACGGTATTTCCATTCCTGGTTTCTACTCTCTGAAGGCATCAGTGGAAAGTCCTAACGTCGACAGCTATCAGGCCGACAAGCAGGTGAACAGTCTCTATGGCAAGGCAAGTTTAGGTTACAAGAACACTTATTATCTGGATGTTACCGGCCGTAACGACTGGTCGTCTACACTCCCCTCTGGCGACAATTCCTATTTCTATCCGTCGGTCGGTGCCAGTGTTATCATGTCGAACATCATCAAACTGCCTTCTTGGTGGACATTCTGGAAGCTCAGAGGATCATGGACTGTATCGAAGAAAGACCTGGATATCTATGACACCAGCCAGGCATATACCATCTACAACTCGGTATGGGACGGACTCAATTCAGCTGAATATCCTCAGACCATGCGTGGTAACGTGAAGCCTATCACCGACAGAACCTGGGAAATCGGTACATCACTGAATTTCCTGAACAACCGACTGAGATTCGACTTCACCTACTATAATAAACTGACGTACAACAACACCGTTGCAACAACGATTTCATCCTTGTCAGGATTCACCAGCGTACTCGTCAACACTGATGAGGAATATGTTAGAAGGGGTATCGAATTGTTCGTTGAAGCAACACCTGTCAAGACAGAAAACTTCACTTGGAACGTAGCCACCAACTGGGCAAGATCAGCCAGATACTATGCCAAGATCGACCCCGTTTACAGCGCTGATAACCTGTGGACCTACAAAGGTGCCCGTGTGGATGCATATACATACAGATGCCTAAACTACGATCCTGATGGAAACCTCATCCTGACCAACGGCTACCCCAAGCGCAGCAGTTACTATACAAAGGTGGGTAACATGGATCCCGACTGGATGTGGGGCCTCACCAACACATTCAAGTACAAGGCATTCACCTTCACATTCGGTATCGACGGACGTATCGGCGGTCTTTCCAACAACCGTACCAACTATCGTATGTGGCAGACGGGTGCACATCCCGACTCTGATAACCAATGGCGCTACGACGAAGTTGTCAACGGCGAGAAAAACTATGTGGCCGAAGGCGTTTATGTAGTGTCTGGAGAAGCCACCTACGATGCCTACGGCAGAATCACCGAAGACACTCGTGTATTTGCCACGAACGAGACTCCGGTTTCTTACGAGAGCTACATCAAGAACTACTGGTGCAAGGGTGAGCATTTCATCACCGACGAGACCTTTATCAAGCTCCGTGAGCTCTCCATCACCTACGATGTTCCGCAGATGTTCTGCGACAAACTGCACATGACAGGAGCTTCTGTATCACTCATCGGTCAGAACCTGCTGCTTTGGACTCGCGACTATAAATATGCGGATCCCGATAAGGCTACCGACAATTTGAACTCTCCGTCTGTGAGATATGTCGGTGTGAATATTAAATTGCAATTCTAACCCAATAATTACAGAACTATGAAAAGATATATATATACAATGGCCAGTTTCATCATCCTTGGAATGGCATTATTGAGTAGTTGCGACGATAAGTTCGATGAATATAATACCGACTCTAATTCATCCACTTCTGTCACATCCAGCATGTTGGCGACGAACTGCATACGCAAGTTATGGCCGACCTACGACGAGCCGAAAGGCTATATGAAGAACTATATGCTCAGCAAGTACATATCATGGTCGGAGGCCAACGACATCGACATCGCGTTCAATAAGTTGGGACGTACCAGCTTCTCCGACATGGCCGTTCTCTACAACATCCAGAAAATGATGGAAAATGCAGGAAACGACGAACTGAAGAAGGCCTACGAAGGACTGGGACATGTCATCCGGGCACTGAAATTCTTCGACGCCAGTATGCGTGTAGGCGACATTCCTTACAGCGAGGCCATGCAGGGCGAGGCCGGCATCACCAATCCTAAATACGATACCCAGCGAGACGTCATGCTCGGTTTGCTTCAAGAGTTGGAAGAGGCTGACCAGCTGTTGGCCCAGGGTGAAGACTTCTCGGGCGACATCGTTTACGACGGTAGCTGCAGCCAGTGGCGTAAGGCAGCCAATGTCCTGGCACTGAAGATTCTCATCAACCTGTACAACAAGACATCTGATTCCGAACTCAACGTGGCAGGACGTTTCAGCAGCATCGTATCCAGCAAGCCTCTGTTCACGTCCAACGACGACAACCTGCAGTTGGTGCACTCTGATGCCAGCGGGCAGAAACCGGAATTCTACAAAGAGGGAAACAACTATGTGAACAACATGCAGATCTCATCCGAGGTTGTCGATTCTCTGAAGGCCTTAGGCGACTATCGCCTCTTCTACTATGCACGTCCTACACCGAATGCCACAAGTGCAGGCAAGTCGGTATCCGACTGGGACTCTTATGCAGGTGTGGAATCTACCATGACAGAAGAGGAGATACAGGCTGCTGTTAATGCAGGAAATGTTTCTCAAACAAATGCGCGCTATACTGATGATGTTATTGGAGAACCTTCAGTAATATTAAGCTACAGTGAGATGAATTTCATTCTCGCAGAGGCATGTGTCAGAGGGTTACTTGATGGTAACGCAAAGAACTACTATGAAAAAGGAATAGAAGCAGCGATGCATTTTACCGCTGATAACACTCGAGACAATGCAGATTTCCATCACAACATGAAAATCACCGATGAATATATCTCTGAGTATCTCAAACATCAAGGTGTTGCATTCTCTTCTTCAAGTAATAGACAAATCGGACAGATTATCGAACAGAAATACCTGGCAACTTTCCTACAGCAGCCATTCAATGGCTTTTATGAGTATCGACGAACGGGTTATCCAGTATTACCCATAAATGTTAAATCTAACAGAAACACTCCCACCACAAAGATGCCAGCACGCTGGATGTATCCTCAGGCAGAATATGATTACAATGGGGATAATGTGCAGCAGGCTGTACAAAGTCAGTTTGGTGGGAATGATGACGAGAACCAAATTATGTGGTTGTTAAAATAAGAATGATGAAAAAATATTTTGCATTGATTATTTGTCTGATGACAGGTATAATAACCGAGGCTCAGGTTCTAAAGTTTAATGCTCAAGGGAATTTCAAAATACTGCAGTTCACCGATGTGCATTATAGATACAATGATCCAATGTCTGACGTTGCTTTGAAATGCATTCAAGAAGTAACAGAGTCTGAAAAGCCTGACCTCCTTGTTTTTACCGGGGACAATATCTATTCAAAGCCTGGTGATGTAGCAATGCAAACGTTGCTCAAAACCATTTCAAAGACAGGTGTTCCATTCGTTGTATTATTTGGAAATCATGATGAAGAGCAGGGTGTTTCAAACAGTGATCTTTACGATATTATCCGTACTGCAAAGAACAACATCCAACCTGACAAAAAAGGAAATGTATCACCCGACTATACAATAGAAATCAGATCGAGTAAAGATCATCATATCGCTGCTATATTGTATTGTCTAGACTCTCATAATAGGGCCAAGACACAATGCGACCGAGAAAAGGGATATGCCTGGCTCACCTACGACCAAATTAACTGGTACAGAAAGGTGTCAGCTTCCTATACTGAATCCAACAATGGTAATCCATTGCCTGCTCTGGCATTCTTCCATATTCCTGTACCGGAATTTAATGAGGCTGCATCTGATGAGGAAGATATCCTCATAGGAAATAGGCTGGAAAAAGCATGTGCACCAAAGTTGAATACCGGAATGTTTACAGCTATGAGAATTGGAGGCGATGTCATGGGTATTTTCTGTGGTCATGATCATGACAATGACTACACTGTGATGCACCATGGAATCCTACTTGGATATGGACGTTTTACAGGTGGAAATACGGAATACAACCATCTACGCAACGGAGGACGTGTCATTCTCTTAAAAGAAGGGCAACGCTACTTCGAAACATGGATCCGTCAGCGTGGCGGTGAGATTGTCAACAAATCCACCTACCCTGACAGCTATATAAAAGACGATTGGACAAAACGTTCGTTAGAACAAGTAAACAAATAGTTTCTTTCGTTGGTTAAATGGTTATGCTTCATTCTGGCTGACATGCAAAGAGGCTGTCGGCCAGATTTTTTTGCCCGTCATCATTCGCTGAGCAACTGTGTGAGCAAAAGAATAATATATGATTGTGGTAGCTTTACCAGGTCAGACTTTTCCCGCAGTTTCTGAAAAGCCCTGTGAATCAGATTCCTCACACTTTGATTCTTCATGTCCATAATGACGGCAATCTCAGACATAGGCAGCTCTTGCACATATCTCAGATAAAGCGCCTCTTTTTGCCTGTGAGTTAATTTCATCAGTTCGTCCGTCAGAACCTTTTTGATTCTGATTGTATCATCGTCTGTGGCATCCTCCGTCATCGATTCGGCAGTGGCCAGTTCCATATGGAATTTCAGCTGTTCATCTTCGTCAAACGACAGAGCATGCCCCTGTTTGATCTTTCTCATCAGTTCATGTCTTAAGGAGATGAGCAGGTACGACTTTACGTTCGACACCTCGGAGAGATGCTGATAATGCACCATCAATCGCAGAAACAGATTCTGGATACAGTCCTTGACAAGTTCCCGGTCGGAGATGAACTTTATACCGTAGGCAAACATAGGGTCGGCATAGATATCGAACAGCTGCTCTACAGCTTCTTTATTGCCTGCGCGAACCTCATCCCACAAATTCTGTTCTGATATTTTTATCATATCCTAAATTCCGCAACATTTTAGTTTAACTATCTTTATAAGTTCCTGAGCAACAAAAAGTTGCCCAGGATTTTGCCATGTCAGATTTTTCACTTACCTTAGTGCTGCAAATCAAGACAAGCAAAATCATCAATGACATGGCAAAGGTAAGCATAAAATCTGAGAAAATCACTCCTTTCGGAGGAATATTTCATGTGAGAGAGCTTTTTTCCCGTTTCGTGGGTCCGGCTATCGACAAAGTGCTGGGGTTTAGATGCACTTCATACGGTTACCAATACAGTGAGATTGTCGGATCTCTGCTGAGTGTTTACTTCTGCGGTGGTGACTGTGTGGAGGACGTGACGAGCCACCTGATGCCGCACCTCTCGCAGCATCCCACTCTTCGCACCTGCTCCTCGGACACCATTCTTCGCGGCATCAAGGAACTGAGCACCAGCAACACGACCTAAACCTCCGAGACGGGACGCAGTTACGACTTCAATACAGCAGTGAGATTGAACAGGCTTCTCGTGAAGATACTCGTGAGCACCGACCAACTCTTGGCTGGCAAATCCTACGACCTTGACTTCGACCACCAGTTCATCGAGACGGAGAAGTATGATGCGAAGATGACCTACAAGAAGTTCACCGGCTACAGTCCAGGTGTGGCCGTCATCGGTGACCTCATCGTGGGTATAGAGAACCGCGACGGCAATGCCAACGTGCGCTTCCACCAGCAGGACACGCTGGAGCGTATCTTCTCAAACCTTGAATCCAACGATATACATATCAAGCGTGCCAGGATGGACTGCGGCTCCTGCTCACGCGAGATTGTGGAGACCGTCGAGAAGCACTCGGAGCTGTTCTACATCCGTGCCAACCGCTGTGGCTCACTCTATGACAGCCTGCTGGCACTGCGCGGATGGCAGCGCGAGGAGATAAACGGCATCGAGTATGAACTGAACTCCATCATCACGGAGAAGTGGGAGGGGAAGGCATACCGCCTCGTCATACAGCGTGAGCGTCGCATGGACGGAGGGCTGGACTTGTGGGAGGGCGAGTACACTTACCGGTGCATACTGACCAACGACTACACCTCGACCAATCGGGAGATCGTAGAGTTCTACAACCTCAGAGGCGGCAAGGAACGCATCTTCGACGACATGAACAACGGGTTCGGATGGGCAAGGATGCCAAAGTCGTTCATGGCGGAGAACACCGTGTTCCTCCTGCTGACGGCACTCATCCGCAACTTCTACAAGTTCCTCATGGGCAGGCTCGACACAAAAGCCTTCGGACTGAAGAAGACAAGCCGTATCAAGGCATTCGTGTTCAAGTTCATCAGCGTGCCCGCCAAATGGATAAAGACGGCCAGACACTATGAGCTGAATATCTACACGGATAACAAATCATACCAAAACCCTTTTGCAATCGCAGACAGCTAGGTATGCGACTTCGTTGGTTAAAGAGAGCATAAAGCCCCTGTAATGCCTGACGGGGTAAGGGGAAGATGGAAGCATTTACCCCCCAATCGTCTTCGCAATATCAGAAGAATGGTAAAATGAGGCAATGGGCAGGAGAGATTAACATCCATGACAATTAGTTGCGGATTTTAGGTATTCACTTGCGAAAGTTCAGTAAATATTTCATGAGCATTCGGTTTGTTTTTGCAAAAATACAAATAAACCACGAATACGGAAAGGAAATCGTGCTATTTAACCAATTTTTTGGGAGACCACCTATCCTGTCGCCCGATGTAATGCCTGCAGGATTAAAGCCCCCTCCGGCTCCCCCCCAAAGCCCCCAAAGCACCCTCCGACTTCTCCCAAGCCCCTCCGACTCCTCCCCAAGCCCCCTCCGACTCCCCCCAAGATGTACTCTTTTAGGTGAAAAACTGAAAAATAATGATGAGATGGATGGAATGGCACCCCTGTCGGATAATAGAAACCGGGGGCTGATTTGGAGCGTGATTCCCAATCAGGCATTAATTACACTCTAATTAGGCATCAATTACGTTGCAATTAGGCATTAATTACATGCCAATTAGGCATCAATTAGACCTTAATTAGTCGACTAATTGCAACCTAATTAGGCATCAATTGGAAATGAGCTGGCTTGGAGGCATATTTTGGTCTGGAAAAACCGGTCGTCAGACCGTTGAAAGTTGTTGGGGTTGTTCGAGTTGTTTTTCAAAACAAAGGGATTTTTAACGACAACAAGAACAACAGAAACAATATTTTCTGTCTGATACCACCCTATCCCCCCAACTCCCCCGGGGAGAGGAGTGAAGGGTGTTATCTTGTGGTGATGTTTGGCGGGCTAAAATACTGCGGCTATTTTTTTGATGCCTTTCAGCAGGTCGTGAAGCGACGCGTCGTTGCGGGCTGTCTGTAGGTTGTACTTGCTCTGCAGGTACATCAGCGAGTCGGCAGGCACGTCGAGGGCTGCCTCAAACATCAGAGCAGTCTTGGCTGTCAGCGGGCGATGCCCGTTCAGTATCTCGTTCACAACTGAATAGGTCAGGCCAACGCTTTCTGCCAACTTGCGCTGGCTGATACCGCGCTCCTCTATCTCATCTTTCAGTACCTCGCCCGGATGGGTGGGGTATGCACCATAACCTAAGTTTCCCATATTCTCACTATTTATAATGGTTCGACAATTCAATGATATTGCAAATAACAACCCCTCCGTCAGCGGATGTCTTGAACTCTATGCGGTACTGGTTGTTCACCCGTACAGACTCCAGCCCTGCCTTGTCCCCCTCCAGCTTCTCATAGTGCAGCGAGCGGAAGCGGAACAGGTCAACAGGCTTATCCACTGAGTCGAGGATGTTTACTACACGGACATATCTTTTCACGATGTCTGGCTGATAGCGATGATGCTTGTCGCTCGTTACACCATCGTAGAACAGTTCTCGAAGATAGTCTTTCTCAAACGTTATATCCATGACAAATGCTTTATCTGTCTGCAAAGATAATGCTTTTCATCGATATTCGCAAATTTTGCGAACTTTTTCTGATTTGCCCATTGCTTCTTGGGAAGGGCTAATCGGTCGTCAGACCGTTGAAAGTTGTTGGGGTTGTTCGAGTTGTTTTCATTTTTACGACAACAAGAACAACTAGAACAACATTTTCTGCCTGATGCCTTCCCTATTGCCTTTATCATAACAAAGGGATTTTTAACGACAACATGAACAACTAGAACAACACTTATAAAATATTTCAAAAACAGCACTTACGGTCTGATAGACGATGAGGATAAAGGAAAAAGGCTGTATCTCGGTCGCCGGGTCGAGCCTGCAAAAAGTAGTCGTTGTGCAGGAGCAGAGCCGGCGCGAAAAGCGGCTTTAACTTAGATTAACCAAGTAGAAATATGTAACTTGGTAACTTTTTGCTACTTTTGCCGAAAAATCTATTGTTATGGCAGATATCAAAGCTGAATATTTGGCCTGTCCCATCAGGCAAGTCATCAGTCGTTTCGGCGACAAGTGGTCGATGCT
>Ga0256407_10010587_pt1 | contig 12921 bp, 7 predicted proteins | sample RumenRJG_04DNA_FD_193489 | JGI IMG/M metagenome (GOLD analysis project Ga0256407, IMG submission 193489) | Bovine rumen microbial communities from Lethbridge, Alberta, Canada - RJG_04 | ecosystem: Host-associated > Mammals > Digestive system > Stomach > Rumen | place: Canada: Alberta | collected... | reverse complement strand
AAAAAAATCAAAATAAAAAAAAAAAAAAAAAAAAAAAAGAATGGTTTTTCAATTAGATATTTCAGAAGATGATATAATTAATGATGATAATAATAACTCTCAACTAAATAATTTAAATGTTATAAACATAAATAATGAAAATCAAAATCAATCAATAGAAGAAAATATGAATAATAATAGTCATTTAGTGAATGGAAGTTTTAATATTTCTCAAGATGAAATTGAAGATGAAAAAGAAGACGAAAAAAATAAAATTCCTCAAAAATATGTTTCATATTCTAATTTTAGTGAACATTCAAATTATACTTCAAAATTTAATTCAAATCCTCAACAACAACATCAAGTTTCATATATAATGAATAATTGTACAAGTTTTGGAAATTATAATATTAATACTTTTAAAAGTGAAAATACAGAAAATTCAAATGATTCAGAAAATCATAAAAATTCAATTAAATTAAAGAAATTACAAGAATTAAAACAAAAACAAGATAAATTAAATAATAGTAATGAAAATATAAATAATAATTTTAAATCATCTATTACTTCTGATAGAATTTCTACTTCTTTAAATGCTTTTGTTTCTGAAAATAAATTTCAATCAAATACTTTAAAGGAACTTTATGCTAATTATCAATCAATGAATGCTAATAATGAAAATAATAATTTAGATATTATTAATGAAGAAAATACTTTAGAAAAAAATACTATTATAAATCATGATAATTTTTCTTTTCATAATAAAATTTTAAATAATAATATTAATGATAATATTATGACTGTGACTCATTATACTATTAATGATAATAGTCAACAAGGAAATAATGAAAATAAAGATAAAAAAGATAATTATCAAATTACTTCAAATATTCGTGAAAGTGAATTTAATGATGTTGATTTTTAAATAAGGAAAAAAAAATATATATAATAACATAATTAATTATTTATTTTTAAAAAATAAATTTATTATTATTAATCCTTCATTAAAAAAAAATATTAAATTTAATTAAAAAACTTTAAGAATAATTATCAGAAAGGAAAAATCCAAAAAATGCTCAAAATCTTATAATTAATTATATCATATAAATAATATTTCACTATAAAATATATCATAAATATATTAACAAAAAAATACATTTAATGGATGATATAATTTATGAAGAAGCTGATGAAAATGGAAGTATAAATGTAGATAGTAATGCAATAACAAATAGTAAAACAGATTCAATAAATATAAAAAATGACAATATAAAAAATGAAAATGAAAAAGTAATTCAAGATAAAGAAATGGATGATTTAGCAGATTTAAAAGAAAAATTTAAAAGTATTTTATTAAAAACACCACAAGATGAAAGTGAAGATTGTATAATATATGGAATGAATGCGAATCTCTTAACTGAAAATCATAAAATAAAAAATGGAATAATTTCCTGTGATGATGAAACATTTTTACAATTTTTATATCCAAAATCAAAAAAAAATCCAATTAAATTTAAATTATCATTAGCTTCAATTAATGATATGTCAATTGGTAAATCAGATGGTAATTTAAAAAATATTTCTCTTCCTTTACCTGATGATTGTTGTTTAACTATTCATTATTCTAATAATTTAAAACATTATGATATTATATTTAAAGATAGTATTCAAGTTGAATTATTTATTACTGGAGTTATGGCTATTTTACAAAAAAGAGCAAAAGAAGGAAATTCTTATGATACTGATTTATTAAGTTTAAAAAGAATTTGGAAAGAATATGATCCTGAACATAATAAATTTTTAAATGTTGAACAATTTAGTGCTTTTTTAAAAAATATTAATTTTGAATTTAATGGTAGAACTGCTGAACAAATTTTTAAAGAGATTGATAAAAATAATGAAAATAAAATCGTTTTTAAACAATTTATTTCTTTTTATGAGTTATTAGTTACTGGAGAAGAATTTAGTGAAGTATTTCAAAAATATTCAACTGCACCAAATAAAAGTTATTTATCAATAAAAGGTTTAATTGATTTTTATGAAAAAGAACAACATGAAACATTAACATCAGAAGAAGCATTAAAAATAATATGTAAATATTCAAAAAAAGCAAAAAAATTAGAATCAAAAGGATTAAATGGTTTAAAATTATTAAAAGAAAAGGAAAAAACAACAAATATAAAAAATTCAAATGAATCAAATAGTGAAGTAACAGAAAGTATGGTAGCAGAATACAATAATCATACATTTGTAAAATTTGATATATCAAATAATCCAAATAAACCTCAAACAATAAAAGATATGGAACATGCATTAAAAAATGCATTTCAATTATCATTTCGTGAATTTGTAAATTTACTAATTGATAAAAGTTCAAATAGTATTTATGATAGAGAAATAATGTCTCTTCATCAAGATATGAATAAACCATTAACTGATTATTATTGTCATGCTTCTCATAATACTTATTTAACTGGTAATCAACTCCATGGAGAAACTAGTGTTGAAATGTATTCTTATGTTTTAAAAAATGGAGCTCGATTTGTTGATTTAGATACTTTTGATGGAGGAGATGGTACTGAACCTATTATTACTCATTGGCATTTTCCTGTTGGTGAAGTTAATTTTAAAGATTGCTTAATTAATATTAAAGAAAATGCTTTTATTAAAAATGAATTTCCTGTTATTTTATCTTTGGAAAATCATTGTGGTCCTGTTTGCCAAGAAAAAATGGAAAGGTATTTTTTGGAAATTTTAGGAAGGGAAAATTTATATATTATTGATCCTAAATATCCACCTTTAATATATCCTTCTCCTAATGAATTAAGGAGGAAATTTATTATTAAAAATAAGAGAAAAAGAATTTTTGGTGATATTAAAGAAATGAAAATTAATTATCATAAATTATTCCAAGCTACAATGAATGAAAATAAGAAGAAATTAGATTTAAGTTCAAGTTCAAATACAAGTCAAACTGAAATTTCCACTAAAAAAACAACAAATAATAAAAATGATAATAATAATAATATTTTTAATCAAGATTTAAAAATGAAAAAAAGGAAAACTTCAACTGAAGTAATTTCAGAACCACCACATACAGAAAAAAAAGAAGAAATTGTAGCAAGATTAGAACAAACAATAGCAAAAGAAAAAATAGAAGAAGAAAACTTATCAGATAAAACAGATTCAGATATTTCAGAAGGAATAGTAGAAATATCAGATAATAAAATTCATAATAATGAAGAAGAAAATATAATAAAAACATTTAAACACTTACAAACAAAAAATATATTAGTCCCATGTAATCATTTCGAAATTCAATATTCCCCAATAAATAACAATTCAATAATAAACACAACTCATAAAAAAAAAATCCGTAAAAAAAGTTATAGTAGTATAGAAGGAGATAAATTTGATATAAATAATTTTTCCTTACCAACATTTAGTCACAGTGTCCTAAATAAACTAAAACGAAAATATATTATAGATGAAGGAATTCAATTAACAGGAAGAACAGAATCATTAGATATACAAGATCAAATGATAAAAAAAATAGAAGATTTGAGAATTGCAGACTTGACAGAAACACATAAAGTTCATATTATAACAGTTGAAAGATTAGCAAATATTTTAGGATTAGTAGGAGTAAAATATCATAAAGAAACATTTAATCCAGATAAATTTCTTCCTTGGGAATGTATAAGTATAAGTGAAAGTGATGTTTTAAAATATATTACAAATGAGGAAAATAAATTTAAAATTATTGAATTTTGCCAAAAAAGTTTTTTAAAAATTTATCCTGATGGTTTAAGAACTAATTCTTCTAATCAAAATCCTGTTATGTGTTGGGCATTAGGATGTCAATTTGCAGCATTGAATTTACAATCAACTGCAAATGATTTGGTTTTATTAAATAAAATGTTTTTTAAAATAAATGGAGGAAGTAAATGTGGTTATGTTTTAAAACCAGAAACTTTAAGATCATTTAATAGAGAAAATTATAAGAAAATTTATGCTAAACCTATTTACAAAATTAAATTTAAAATATTAAGTGGATTTCATTTACATTTAACAATACCTAAAAAGAAAAAAAAAATTTCTGGAATGTTTGTAAAAGTTAGAATGAAATCAATGTCAACTATTGAAAATAAAGGACCAAAATTAGTAACTCATCTTATTAATAATAATTTTCTTCATCCTGTTTGGCAATCTAATAGTGTTGTTTTTGATATTTATGAACCTGAATTATCTTTTATTATTGTTAAATTATATTCTAAGAAAAAAGAATTATGTTTAGCTAGAGCAGTTATTCCTGTTACTGCTATGGCTTTAGGATATAGAGTTTTAGAAATATATGATAATACTTGCTCTAAATTTGATGAATCATATTTGATTGTCAAGACAAATAAAATTTTTAATTAAGGGAATTTTATGTTTATACATATAATCAAAAGTAAATATTAATTGATAAATATTTGTTTATCATATATTTTTTATAAATAAAACAATTTTAATTATATTATTAATATATAATATTTTAAATTTTGTAAAATAAATAAAAAATATCACTAATTTTTTCCAAAAATATCTTTATATTTTTTATAAAAATACCTTTTATAATTTTGAATAAACAAATAATCAGGATTAAAAATAAAATTCCTTAAGATAAATTTATATTTATATAAAATAGAACTCCAAAAAAAAACAATAAAATAAAAAAAAAATTAACCAACTCTTTCAGAGATTTCATCATATTGTCCAATTTTAAAATGTTCCAAATCTTTACATTCAAAAATAATACAAGCACTAAAAATATAATTATAATCTCCTCTTTCAATTAAAGTTCTTCTTTCAGTTTGAAAATTATGAGTTAAATTAATAGTTTTAAATTGTCCTTTATAATAAACTTTAACTTCCTTACTCATTTCAATCATTCTATTATTTAATAATATTCTCAAATATCTAATTGGACTATCAATATAAATAGAATTATTTTTACTATCTAATCTAACAATAATTTCCAATCCTCCAATTTCAGTAATATCAATAGTTCCTATTTCAAGCCAATAAAAATATTGATTATATTTCATTTTTATTTTAGTTCTCATATCTTGATTTGCTGTTGTAGTCATATATTGAAAAAAACCATCTTTTGTTCCAGTTCCATTTTTAGTATTATTTCCTTCTTTACTAAATGTCCCTTTTCCCATATCACCAATTGAACTTTTTATTCCTTTAATTTCAGGAATTTTTAATATTATACTTAAATCCCAAAATAAATTTTTTGGAAATGGGTTTCTTATATGTTTATTTAAAAATGATATACTATTTACATTTTGTTCTATTGTAGAATTATTTCCCATTTGAGTTAACCAATTAATTGGATTTTCAATTATTGATATTTCTCTAAATCCCTTATCATAATCTATTAAATTATTACCTTTTCCAATATGAATATAACATTCAACATTTCTTTCATCTTCTTTAATTTCTGAATTATTAGCAACGAAATTTTCTTGAATTTCTTTTTTTTCATTTAAAGAAATCATTCTTTGATTAAAATTATCAGAAAAATCTTTAATTCTTTTATAAGTAAAAACAGCATCTTTATTTCTATCATATAAATAGTCTTTTTCTCCAACTTGAATAAGTATAGGAACATTAATTAAATTTTTCAAATTTTTTTTATATGAATGTCCAGAAACAACAACAGCAGCAGCAAATTTTGAAGGTAATAAATTTACAATTTGATAAACAGCATCACCACCCATTCCAATACCAATTAAATAAACTTTATTAGGATTAACTTGATGAAAAGCAATAAAATTTTTAATAATTCTATCTAATAAAATAATACTTTCATTTGTATAATGCATATTAGATAAATCATTTATTCCTTTAATACCTAATAAAATACCAAATTTAACTGATGAGACATAACGAAATTTTGCTTTTAAATATTCTCCATTATTAAAACCTGATTGTCCAATTCCACCATTGTGTAAAATTATATAAAGTGGAAATCCTGGTTCTATGTAATTTCCTCTTATTATATAATCAAATGTCGTTACTTTACCATTATATTCTAAATTCTTTGTATTCATTTCTATTACTAATTCACCATCTTTTTGACAGTCGCTTACATATTCTGCCCAAATGTATGCTATGTTTTGAGGGAGGTAGGAGTATTCTGCTTTTTTTGATATTGTTTTTATTCCGTCGTTTGAACATCCCATTTATAGTAAAAATTATTTTTTTAAAATTTTTTTTTTATATTTTTAGTGTTTTTTTTTTGTTTTTTTAATTATGAAATGAGTTTTTTATAATTATATATTATTATATTATATTTACATTATTTAATATTTTTGGAATAAAATACTTTAATTTTTACAACATTCTTTTTTTTTTTGATAATAAAATAATTTTTCTCCATTTATAAAAATATAATATTCTATATTTTTTAAATTTCTAAATTGTTCAAAAAGAATAATTGAATATAATTTTATTTATTTCTAATATTTATCTTCAAATATTTTTTTAAATTAAAAAAAAATATTATATATAAAATGTCTAAACTTCCATCAAAATATAATTCAACAATTTCAAATAAAAAAGATATAAATGAATTAAGCAAATCTCGAATTATAACAAACAATTTAGTATATATAATAGGTTTAAGTGAAAACATTTCATCAAGAGAAATATTATTAAAAAATGAATATTTAGGTCAATATGGTACAATAAAAAAGTTAGTAATTAACAAAAAAAAAGCATATAATTTAAATAATCGATATGGACCAAGTTACTCTGCATATGTTACATATTCAGAACCATATGAAGCATCAATAGCAATTTTAGTTTTAGATAATATTTTAATTGATAATCATTTAATTAGAGCAAGTTTTGGAACAACAAAATATTGTCAATATTTTTTAAAAGGAAAAGAATGTACAAATAAAGATTGTTTATATCTTCATAAAAAAGCATCTGATAATAATATTATTAGAAGAGAAGATTTAAATGTTAATAAAAATATCTTTTATGAACAACAAATTTATGCTATTAAAATTGCTGATATTTATAATCCAATTGTTAAGAATAATTTAACGAATATTAGTCAAATGAAAAATACTGTTTTTCCTTCTCCTGCTTTAATTTATCAAAATTCAATTGTTATTGAAAATGAAAAGTATTTAAACATATACAAAAATAAAAAAAATTTAAAATTTATTCATTCAAATTTAAAAGGTATTAAAACAAATGAAAAACGTGAAAATAATCATATGATAAAAAAAATATTTTCTGAAGATTCAAGAGAAGAAGAAAAATCTCAAAGTGAATTAAAGCAAAATAATCAAAAGAATAATACTAGAAATAATAATACTAATTTAAAACTTAAAATTGATTTTATTTCAAATAGTAAAGATGAAATAACTTGTCCAAGTACTGGAGATGAAAAAGATAAAACTTTAATTTTACTTCAAAATAAAGAAAAATCAAGATTTGATTTTGTTGAAAATGGAAGTGATGAAATTAATGATATTCCTCAAGTTTATGTTGATATTATTAATGAAAAATATAAGTTTAAAAATATTGAACATTATTTTAAAAATGCTGATTTAATCTTATTTAATAATACACAAATTCAAAATGAAATTAAAAATAATAAAGAATGTTTTAATTATTTAATAAATGAAAATAAAATTTTAAATTTAGAAAAAGATGAATTTCAAATTGATTTCGAGAATATAAATAATTTTGTTCTAGAACAGACTTCAAAAATATAAAAAAGACATAATAATAAATATAAATATTAAAATAAAAAAATTATGTTTAATTATTAAAAATAAAAAAATTGTTTAAATTGAAAATTTATTTTTTTAAAATTAATAACTTTTATTATATTTTAAAATTAATCAAATCATGAAAATTTCTTCAATTACAAATTTTTTTAGTTTTTTAATGAATCAGGTAATATCTATTATTACCATTTTATAGGGAATCAGAATTCCAAATAAGATAAAAAATATAACTTTTTCTTCTAATAATCCTGAAACTTATGTTTTTAATTTAACTGATTATTTAAAATATGATTTATCCAAAAATATTAATAAATCAAAAAGTAAAATTTTATTTTTGATTATTTTAGTTTTAGCTGATAATATATTTAATATGTTTATTGAAAATGATAATTATAAAATTATAAATATTTTAAAAAGATTATTATTTATTTATGAAAAGTTGTTAAAAGAAATAAAGTTTAAATATTTTCATAAATATAAGATAATAATAGAAATAATAAAGAAAAAACAAAAACAAAATTTTTGTTTTTCTTTAAAAAAAGAGAGTATATTTAATAGGTTATATGATTTAAAGAAGAAAGATAAAAAATTAAATGAATTAGCAAGAAAAATAGAAGAAGAAGAAAATAAAATATATTCCTTTAGTCCTAAATTAAAAACTAAATATAATCCTATTTTTAGTTATTATTTTTATTGTTCAAATTCACCAACAACAAGAAATAATCTTTTACCTAATAAATTCCTTTCAGAAGAAAATAAAACATCAATTAAATATTCAACTTCATCAAAATGTTTAAGTGAAAAAAAAAATAAAAAAAAACTTAAAGAACGAAATATTTATAAACAAAAATCAAATGATAATATAAAACAATATTCAATTTTTAATATACCAAATTATTATTCAAATAATATAGATAAAAATATAATAAAAAATAATTTTAGAAATATTAATCATAACATAAATAATAATAAATCAAAAATTAATAGTAGAAATTCAATACAAAATATATTTAATAAATCAATAACAGAAAATCTATCTTTATTATTTTCTTCAAGATTACATAAAGAAGAACAAAAAAATGAATTAACAAAAGATAAAATTAAAAATAAAAAAAAATCTCAAAATTCAAGTTCATCAATAACAAATGAAAAAGTAACAAATTATATAACATTAAGTGGAACAGAACATTTAAGTACATTAAACTTAGATAATAAAAGTAAAAATGATAAAAAAAAAAGTTATTCAAATGATTATAATGAAAAAAATAAAATAAAAAAAAATAATTCACAATCAATAAATAATCAACATAATCCCTTTATTAAAAATACATATTTTTTTGATATTTCAAAAGATAATAAATTAAAAAATAAAAATAGTAGAAATAATCATAAAATATTAAATAATTATTTTGATTCACAAGAGGATTTTTCAAAAAAATTAAGTTTACAAAATTCAAAAAGTAAAACTACAACAATTATAATTGAGGGTTTAAATACAGGATATTCTACTATCAAAAATAATACAATTAAAAGTAAAGAAATTGAAATAAATTATAATATTGTTAATGAGAATAGTAAAGATAATAAAAATAGGGAAAATGATAAAAAAATTTCTATAAATAATTCTAATTCTAATAATATGATAACAATTCAAACAATTTCTGATTCGAAATTATTTGATATTGCTAGTTTATATGTTAGAACTGATGAGTCTTTGGAAAAATTTAGATTTTTAAATAAAATTAAAAAAACTAATCAACAAAAAGGGATTTTAAAAATATTAAATAAAAATATAAAAAAATAATATATCCCTTTTTAATTTTTATATTTATTAAAATAATTATGAAAAATAATGAATATGAATTCAAATACAATTATATAAAAAAACTTTTAAATATACATAATTATAAAAAAAATAAAAAAAAGGAATAAATAAAAATAATTTAAATATATAAATAATGAAGAATAAAATATTTTTAAATATACCAAAACAACAAATAAAACATCATTTTAACATAACATCATCATCATTTACATCAAGACCAACAAGAAATATATTTTTAATGTCATCAAATAATTTTTTTGAGCAAAATAAATCATTATTCCCATCATTAAATATAGAAAAAGAAAAAATTTTAAATAAAACAAAAGAAAATTTAGGTTTAAATATTCAATGTCCAATTCATTATACATCAACAGAACCTTCAATTTCAATTCCTAATCAAAAATATATAAAACCTGAACTTGGTTCGATAAAAAGAAAAAATAGTTTAATTCCTTTTACTAAAATAAAATCTCCTTTTTCAAATGAAGGAAGAGAAATTAATTTATATAAAAAAATATTTTATTTTTTTACTGATAGAAGAAAAAAATATGTTAGAGATATTAAATTAATTCAAAATAAATTAAATATTGATTATGCTGAAAGTGAAGAAGCTTATGAACAAAAGTTAATTAAACATAATTTAGAATTAATTAAAAAAGGGGAAAAAATTAAACATTTTAGTGGACCTACTTTTACTGAAGTTCAATTAAAAGATTTACAGAAAAAAGTTAATTTTATGAAAAGTATTGTTGATTATTCTTATCCTGATATGGTTTTATTTAAAGTTAAACAAAGTGAAAAATTATTAAAAATTAAAAATAAGGAAAATAAAATTTTAGAACCATTTAAATTAAAAGATTTAAATTTAAAAAAAAAAGAAAAATTAATGAAAGATTATTTAAATGACGCAATTCATATAACAAAAGTATAATATTTATTATTTATTTTATATAAATGGTTTTTTTAAATATTTTTATTTAAAAAAGATATATTAATAATAATTTATTTAAATACTTGAAATTAATTTTATACTTTAATTAAAAAATAAAAATTACAAAATATTATAATTAATTACTGTTAATAAATTGAGAAAATAGAATAATTTATTATTATACTTTTTAAAAATAAGTTTAAATTATTTTATTAAATATAATTTTATTTCCAAAAAAATTTATTCTTTCTTTATTTGAATTTTTTAATTTAAAAATGAATCCTTCAATACCTCAAATTCAAATGAATAAAATTTCAAATATAAATGCAAGATTTAAAAAACAATTTGATACAAATCCAAAATTAGTAAGTATAACAAAACAAAATAAATATTTTCAAAACATTATTGACTTAAATAATAAAAATAATTCCTCATCAACATCTGATTCATATTATATTATACAAAGAATATTAAGTCAAAGAAGTGCAGAAGAAAAAGGTGTATTTAGTCCAAATATAATATTAGAAAATTCAGAAAGTAAAACATATAGAAAACAAAAATTTACAACTGATATAAAAGAACATGAAAAATTAAAAATAAATAATAGTTTATTAAAAGAAAAATTAGAACTTTTTTATAAAGATAAATTAAATGTATCAATTATATCAAAAAAAAGTGAGTTAACAGAAGGAATAAATGAAGCAATGTCAATAACACAAAAAATAGAAGAACAAATAAATAATTTAACAAAAAGAGAAAAAGATCCAGAAAAAGAAGAAATGAAAATGTTATATAGAACAAATTGTTTAAATGAACAAATAATATATGAAAAATTTTTTGGTGAATTTTTTGGTTTTATAGCAACAACATTTAAAAATAGAAAAAAAGAAAATAATAATAAATTACAAATCCAGATAAATTTAAAAGAAGAAAAAACAGAAAAAAAAATACATTATTTTGCAATTTACTCTGGTCATAAAGGAATAAACATATCAACTTATTTAAAACAAAATTTAGGTCAAACAATTTTAAATGATAAACAATCTTTAATAGCAAATCCAATTAAAGCAATTAAAAATTCTTTTGCTTCAATTGATAGAAAAATTATAAATGATTGTTTTGAAAAACAACAAAATTCAATTCCTTATGATAAAGGAGGAAGTTGTGCTCATATTTTAATTCATTTTGATAATAAAATTTATATTGGGAATTGTGGTAATTCTAGAAGTATAATAAGTTCAAAATTAGGAAAAGATATTTTTCAATTGTCTATTGATCATATTCCAAATGAAGAAAATGAAAAAAAAAGAATTGAAGAACATGGAGGTAAAATTATACAAAAAAATAATAATTATTTTATTAGTCCTAGTAATTTTCCTTTTAGTAGATCAATTGGTGATTATGAATTAAAAAATAATGTTAAAACTAAAGGAATTATAATATCTGAACCAGATGTTATTGAAATAGAAACAAATAGTGATATGGATTTTATTTTAATTGGTGGATTTGAAATATTTTTACATATGAAAAATGAGGAAATATGTAAATGTATATTTACAGCGTTTTATAAAGGAATTAAAAATAATTTGGATTATCCAAATATTTTATCTTATGTTGGTACAACTATTATTGAAACTGCTATTGATTATGGTGCTAAGGATAATTTATCTATTGTATTATTGATTATGAAAAATTTATATAACATATATAATTGTAAGGATATAAAAACTTTAGAGAATATTATTAATAAATTGTGTGTAAACACTGAAGATTGTACTAAGTTATATACTCCTAATAAATATTATGGATATAATATTTTTGAATTAAATAGAATTAATACTATTGTTTCTGAAGAAAAAAAAGTTAGTGATACTGAAGTAATACAAGTAGTTGAAAAATCTGAGAAGAAAAAAAAATCAATTTTCAGTTGTTTATGCTTTGATAAAGATTAAATTTGTATTGTAGTGTATAATATACTGTATAAATAATTAATTTTAATATAAATATTTATTTATTTCATTTTCAAATTTTTTTTTTGATTTATTTGGTAATTTTCAAAAATGAAAAATGAGATAAAATAACATTTTAAATCTTTAGAATAATTATTTAATTTTCAATAATAAATATAAATCAATTATTTTTTAATAAATATAATTTATTTCAAAAATAAAATATATTCATTTAAAAAAAATAGTACAAACAAGGAAAAATAAATAAAAATATACTAACATTAGATATTAAAATATTATACAATATATAAAAAATATATAATAATGATTAAAAAAAAAACTTTGTTTAAAATACTAATAATTCAACAAATGCAACTTTTTTTTTCAGTATCTTTATTTTTTTTTTTCTTATAATTACCTTCAATAATAATATCA
>Ga0256407_10010584_pt1 | contig 12922 bp, 10 predicted proteins | sample RumenRJG_04DNA_FD_193489 | JGI IMG/M metagenome (GOLD analysis project Ga0256407, IMG submission 193489) | Bovine rumen microbial communities from Lethbridge, Alberta, Canada - RJG_04 | ecosystem: Host-associated > Mammals > Digestive system > Stomach > Rumen | place: Canada: Alberta... | reverse complement strand
AGGCAGATACTCCCCGGAGAGAATCTTCTCGCAGATAACATCAGCTATCTGGAGGTAAATAGGTTTATTGGAATCGAAGTTCATAGCTGTCAGTGTTTAATTGTCTTGACCCTGAGCCAGATGCCGACAAGCAATATTCCGAATGTGAACAGATAATCGGCGAAGATCATCGCATTCAGTCTGAAATCGAGGTCCGGGCTAGCGAAGAATCTCCTGATGTAATCCAGGACATCAAATCCTGATCTGGCAAGAGAAGCAGATATCATCGAAGTGATAATACTTGAGAGGATTGACAGGCCGATAAGGACAAGCACAGTCTTGGCAACTTTCTTCCTCCTGAAGAATACAGCTCCGAGAAGGAAGGTAAACAGGCTGGAAGAAGCCGACAGGAACAGCACCCAGAAGCCTCTGCCTGCAAAATATATCCCCTGCATACCTGAATTAGTCGTAACCTCGTTGATGTTGACCGTGACAAGCGCCTTGGTGTAAGTAGGATCCAAGAAGCTCAGGATAGCGTCTGTAAGGAAATACAGAGCAAAGAAAACCAGTGGAACGATTATTCCGGTGATAATTACCATCGAGAGGTACTTCTCCAATTTCGATGCAGGGATAAGCACCCATTCCGAGCCTGCCTTCTTATCGGTGATACGTCCGTAAGCCTGAGCCGGGAATGACATGAACATAATGACAGTGGCTATACAGAAGAACGCGATCCTCAAAGCCAGGGACGGAGCCTGCATGTGCAGGGTGAAGATAGTCGAGAAAATGATTGACAACACGTAGAGTATGACAGGCACTCCGGCGACTATCAGCATCGTAAGCCCGTAGTTGGAACGGGCTGTTTTCAGATCGTAAACGAAATACTTTCCGAATCTTTCAAGATCAAATATATTATTCATGGTTATTATTTTCTGAAAAGTTTCTTTATATACTCTTTGTTGTTATGGACAGTATTGAAGAGAGCTTCTACATTGATCTTGCTCTCCTCCCCTGTCTTGTTCTCATACACCTGTATGAATCCGCCAGGGATCTGTTCAGTGAAAAGAGAATCAGGATTCAGCGTATTGCCATAATCGAAGAACAGCTTGCTTGTAATCTCATATTCCGAAGCATTGAGAAGCACGTCCCTTCTGTCCAGAATGATGATCGGATCGATGATGTTCTCGAGATCCCTTACCTGATGGGTAGAAATTACGACAGTAGTATATTCAGAAGTGTATTTTGAGATTGCACTCCTGAAACTTGTCTTTGACGGGATATCAAGGCCGTTTGTAGGCTCATCCATGAAAAGATACTTTGTGTTGCAGGCAAGGGCAAAAGCAATATAGGTCTTCTTGAGCTGACCTGCGGACATCTTAGCCATGTTCTTAAGCGGGTCATTCTCGAAAAGTTCCATAAGCTTGAGGAACTTGTCAAAATCGAACCTTGGCCAGAATTTTCCGGCAGATTCGGCATAACTGATAGCCTTCATATTGACCGGAGCAACCTCGTCAGGAAGATAATACTGATTCTGGAGGGTCTCCGGAAGTCTTTTATATGGATCGATACCGTCCATTTCAATATATCCGGCTTCAACCTTCTTGAGGCCGCAAAGCAGAGTGAGCAGTGTGGTTTTACCTACTCCGTTTTCTCCCAGAAGTCCGTAGATCTTACCTTCTTCCAGGTCAGTAGTGATCCCGGTCAGTACCGGAACCGAGTTGTAACTGAATTTGAGGTCGTTGATTTTAATCATGCTGTTTAGTGTATTAGTTTATTAATACACTGCAAAGATAGAGAGAAAAAATTAATCTCCAAATATTTTTTGAAAAAATTTAAAGAAAATAGAAAATGAAGCCAGGACAGCATAAGGAAGGAGACGAAACGTTTCGAAACGTTTTTTTCTGATATTTAATACGTTAAGGGAAATATCGACAGACAAAATGAGCTATATTTCGCATATTGAACACTTAATTAATTAAACAATGAAAAAACCAATCATCCTAATTGCAGCGATGCTGCTTCCCTTCTGCTTCTCATGCCAGAAGCAGCTGGAAGAAGAGCCAGATCTTCAGGACGGCTACAAAAGAGTGACCCTCGAGGCCGATTTCGGTACTGGGACCAAGGCAGCCGATGACTTCAAGATCTACTCTGGAGACAAAGTATCGGTCTATTGCACTGACGCATCCAACTCCGCCAACACTAAATTCTACACTTTCACATCGCAGGGCAGCGGCACATCTGTGACTCTGTCAGGCTCCATTCCTTCGACGGCTTCGGTCGGAAGCGTAGCCCTCTATCCTGCCAGCGACTGGCACTACTACTCAAGTTCGCACTATTATTTCAATGTCGACGAGAACAGGAATCTGACATCCAGCTCCGCACAGTCATCCACCGACAGGCCGATGTACGGCACGAAGACCTCCGGGAAAAAATTCTCCTTCACTCCCCTCGCCGGCGCGGCCAAATATGTCGTATCCGGGCTGCCTTCAAGCGTTACGAAGGTAAAGTTCACCTTCACCGCCAGCAGTTCCAAGATAAACGGCTCGTTCAAGATCTACAACGGCACCAATTACTATTCATGGAATCCGGCAAGTTCCGCCTCAAGCAGCGACAAGAAGATCGTACGCTACTGCAACGTCGTCAACGGAACGGCTTCAATGTATATTCCGTACGCCGAAGGCACGATCTGGGGCTACAGCAGCATACTCGTCCAGGACTACAGCGCCGGATACTCCAGCACCACCCTGCTGAGCGAAGACCATATCGGAGACATCTCCGTCACTCGCGGCCATGTCACTACGATCAACCCGTCCTTCGTCTCGGCTTATGGCATCGACTGGAGCTCCGTGGCTTCTGCCGGCTCTCCGAGCAGTTCATATCCTGCCATCAAGGCTTTCAAGGCTAAGGCTGACGACACATACCTCTATATATACCTCGAAACAGATCCGGCAGCGATGGGAAGCACAACCCACAACTACGACAACGTACTGAACATCTATCTTTCAGACGGCTCACAGAGCAATTCCAGCAACTGGATCTGGAACAAGCAGGCTACCGAAGTCTCAGCCATGGGAGGCTGGCTAAGGAAGAACGGCTCCGCATACTTCTCGTCATGGGGCGGAGACAACGTCAGCTCCAGCATCACCGAAGGCGATAATTCGTACATCTACGAGATCCGCTACAAGAGGTCCATGCATTCGCTTCTTTCAGGCTCGTCCGTGCTTGTCGGGGCATACGTCAACAACAACTGGCAGGACCAGTCAGGCGCGAACTCATCAAATTACACTCATGTGGGCATACTTCCTGCTCCGGGCGGATCGATGTATGCAGTCAGCATGAGCGGCGGCTCCGGCGGCGGTGGCGGCAATCCGCAGAACCTGACCTTCCATGAGAAGAGCTCAGACGTGATGAACCCTGAGAGGGGCCTGTATCGCATGAACGAGTATAACTTCAATGGAAACAGTCTTCCGGGAGCATATGTGGACACATACGACGACAACAGCCTCGTGATGACCCTCTTCTACCTTTATGACTATGTCAGGAAAGACCATCTGCCGTCAAATGTCGTCAACAGGATTGGAGATGTGTTCGACGCAGTCCGTGCCGCAGGCAAGAAGGCTATCGTAAGGTTCGGCTATTCGAATTCATATCCGGTAGACTACCAGGAGCCTAAGCTTAGCCGCATCAAGAACCATCTCGATGACCTGGCAGACGTACTTGACGAAAACAAGGATGTCATCTACGTCGTACAGGCCGGTTTCATCGGAGCATACGGCGAATGGTATTATACGACTTACTTCCCGTTCGAAAGGCCTAGCGCAAGTTCCAACGCAAATTCAGTCTCCGGGTATGACGACAGGATAACAGTGCTCAGGAAGATTCTGGACGTAGTACCTCCAAGCAGGCAGGTCGAAGTCCGCGCACCATATTACAAGAGATTCTTCCTGGACAAGAACCATATCCAGTCATGGTCCGAAATCACCTCTCCAGGAGGAACCGGCGACAATGAGAGGATAGGCTTCCACAACGACGCTTTCCTTTACGGAGGCGAAGACATGGGTACATTCCCTTACAGCATGGACAGGACCATGTGGGAGCACCAGTCTGAATACTTGATCTGCGGCGGCGAAGCACCGTATTCCGATACGGATCCGTCCCAGATGGCCGGCTACAGCTACAACACGGTCAGGAACACCATCTTCAGCCAGCACTATTCATATCTGCACAATGACAGGGCATACTATACCTATCCGAACAATCCGGACAAGGGCAGCAAGCTCATGCGTTACTGGTATTCCCAGGGCTGGATGACTGATATCCAGAAGTGGCTCGGCTATCGCCTGTATCTTAGCAATGCGTCGATCTCCGATGCCCGCACAAGCGGTTCTACCCTTACCGTATCCATGAAGATAAAGAACAGCGGAGCTGCCCGGGTGATGAACGAGAGGCCTATGAAGCTTGTCCTTCTGCACGGCAGCACCCCTGTGATCCTCAAGAACAATGTAGGAGATATCCGCAAGGTCGCCTCGGACGGAGGTTCATATACTTATACTGTCAACGTCAACCTGCCGCAGAACATCGTCTCCGGCGACAAGCTCGCCATCTGGCTGCCTGACGCCGAGACCCGTCTCCAGGACAGGCCTGAGTATTCTATCCGTCTCGTCAACAGCGACGTGACCTGGAGCAACGGTTACAATGTATTCTACACCTTCTAGCAGTTAGTTTATTTGATAAAAGGGCGGCCCGTACATTGCGAGCCGCCCTTAATATTTTTATGTGAAGTTTACTATTGATGCGCAGGTCTGAGCAGGTCCAGAACCACTTTGACAGGGTTGAACGTCTCCAGAGGGACTTCGACGAACAGAGTGTTCCAGTCGCTCATGGCTCCGTTCCAGAGTCCCGGAAGTTCAAGCGCCTTCAGTTCCCTGCCCTGGAAGCTCTTAGAACTGATGAATCCAGCGTCCTCATCGACATACTTCAGAAGATCGAATTTCTCACCCTTGTAATTCTTCAGGCAGCATACCAGATCGACCGGATTGAAATGAGTCGCATGCTTGAGCGTATACATGGCCCCCTGGTCGTCCTTGTTGATCTGGACGCTTTCGAGTATCTGGAGGTTCGTGGTGCCGTCCTTGCCCTTAATGATGAACGGTCCGCCGCCGGGCTCGCCCTCGTTCTTGACCATGCCGCAGACGCGGACAGGCCTGTCAAGCTTCGAGCGCAGCATCTCGACTCTGGCTTTCGGATCGACGGTCAGCGGCAGCCGGATACAGAGTTCCATGTCCAGGAAAGCCTCTATCTTGTCGCAGAGACGGCGGCATGATCCTGCAGCCGGATCAGGTTCGGCATCGAGGGCGCGAAGATATGAGAATATCTTATCTCTGAGCTCGAGGGCCTTGCCCATGAGGACTTTCTTGTATCTGGATGTCGTAGGAAGGTATTTCTCGGTAGCGACGTTGTCGATATTCTTGATGGAGACGAGTTCCTCTTCGACGGCGTTGAGATTATGGATGAGCGCCCCGTGACCGGCAGGACGGAACAGCAGTCTGCCGTCATCAGTGCGGAAAGGCTTGTCTTTCATGTCAACGGCGATCGTATCGGTAGATTTGTCCTGATATGTGAAGCGGATATTGTAATGCACGCCGTATTTCTTTTCGAATTTAGCCTTGACCTTAGCCAGTTCTGCCTCGAACAGCTCCTGATGCTCCGGGGAGATAGTGACAGTAAGATTCGCCGAACCATCGTCGTTTCTCATGTACTCCTGCGCTTCGACAAGATGCTCTGCGAAAGCTGTGCGGGTTTCGTCTTTGTATCTGTGGAATTCGAGGACTCCTTTAGGTTTTGATCCATATCCGAGGCCGGCGTCTGTCAACAGCTTTAAGGCGACGCTACGACGGTATTCCGGGCTGTCCTCCGGTTTTCCGAAGAGCTCGGGCGTATAGAATGCGAACTTCTCTATCGCCGCTGCGAGCCTGGCCACGGCGGAATCAGAAGGGACGTCTTCCCCTCCTTCGAGGGTCGAAAGTCCGGCAAAGATATCTTTGAACATGCGTGATGCGGCACCTGAGGCAGGAACGAATTTGCACTTCCCCGCTATCGTCGCGGTCTCATAATATCGCACAGCCGCGTCTGCCCCGGCTTCGTCAAGAACGACAATTCCCCTCTCCGGAGTAGCCGCATTGACTATATCCATCCACGGAAATCCCTTTTTAAACCGGTCTATCTGACGCTCTACTGTCTTGAGGCTGATTCCATTACTCTGAATCTGGCGTATATCTTCCTGATTGAACATATCTCGTGTTATTATGCGTGATTATCAAAGTTAGCAATTTTTCACAAAAATTTGAAAATTATAAAAGATTTGCCTACCTTCGCAGTCGCAAAAACAGAATGGGGTATTAGCTCAGTTGGTAGAGCGTTTGAATGGCATTCAAAAGGTCAGGAGTTCGATTCTCCTATGCTCCACACGAAAAAGCAGGCTACGGCCTGCTTTTTTCGTGTGGAGCGCCGGCCAGAGGGGCCGGCTTATCCTCTGATCCCCCGCCGCTACGCGGCTGCCCCCAGGGGCAGGGTGAAAGGATTCCCCCACGCCGCTACGCGGCTCCCCCTTCGGTCGGCCTTCGGCCTCCGAAAGGATTATTCTTCATTATTTTGAATCTTAGTCATTTCGTACACGTATCATAGTGCCCATCCTTATAGACAATGTGACCGGCTACAGGAGCCAGTCACATCCAGATTCTTTTATTTTCTCAACGTTACTTCTTTACGTAGGCCGTAGCGCGCCCGACACCGACCTTATCGATAAATCCACTAGCCACAAGTTCCGCCAGAGTGCGCTCAATGGTGGTGACACTGATATCCGGGCAGGCCAGGGCGATTTCCTTCTTGGATATCTTGCCGGGAGTCTTCTCGATAAGGGCTTTGATACGGTCGGCCTTGGACATCTTCCGGTGGTGCAGGTATTCAACACGGTCTTCGAATTCGTTGTAGGCCTTGACCACTATGCCCAGCATGTATTTGAGGAAAGGAAGGTAGTCGTTGCCGTTCTCGTGCCAGTTCTGGGAGCTGGCCTGCAGGGCTTCGTAGTAAGAATCCTTGCTCTTCTCAATGAGCATCTCGATACTGATATACTTGCCAACGATAAAGCCGGCGCGATACAGCAGCAGGAGCGTCAGAAGGCGGCTCATACGGCCGTTCCCATCGTTGAACGGGTGGATGCAGAGGAAGTCCAGGATGAACACCGGCATCAGGAGAAGCGGGTCGTAGGTGCCGGCCTCGATGGCATTGTTGAACCGTGTGCAAAGGTTCAACATAACGTCAGCGGTCTGGAAGGCCGGTACCGGACGGAAGCGTACGGTCTCCGTTCCGTCAGCGTGCTTCTCAGCGATGATGTTGTCGGAATTCTTATACACGCCACCCACAGCGCTGCTGCTGAAGGAATAGAGATTCCGGTGCAGCTGCAGAATGTTGTTGGGACCCGGCACTATGTACTCGTAGGATTCGTGGATGGTTGCCAGGACGTCGCGATAGCCGGAGATTTCCTCTTCGTTGCGGTTGCGGGGTTTGACCTTATCCTGGACGATAGCGTTCAGGCGCTCGTCGGTTGTATAGATGCCCTCGATGCGGTTTGAGGCACCGGTACTCTGGATCTTCGCAACCTCCAGCAGAGCTGTGAGCACATCCGATTCAGCTTCTATGAAAAGCTCCTGCCTGCCACGGCATTCATGGAGGCGTGTCAGGATGCTGACAACTTCCGGAGTAAGAAGGTCTTTGGGGCGATTGATGAAATCGAACTCGTGCATAGCGCGTTACTTTTATGTTGCAAAGATAGCGTTTTTCTGCCTCATTTTACAATTATCTGCATCAAATTTGCGAAAATGATGCAGAAAAAACACTTGATGAGGCAGATTCGGCATGTTACTAGCTTTAGCTGTAAACAAATAAATGCTTATCTTTGTTGTTAGCAAGCAGAATCATCTATTTTTGAATCATTATGGCGAAATCATACCCAGAGGTATACTACTCTGAAAGAATCAAGAACGTTCTTAATGGAACTCCGTCTTTTAGACCACAACCTCAATACCCGTCACGTCCAGAAAACGAAGGATCCTGTTTTACTGCTATCCTTCTTTATGGTGGAGGGCTTTGTGCATTGATAGGAATAGTTAATGCTATTAGTGGAGGCGAAGGAGCAGGCTACATGATTGTTGGCGGTATTATTGCTTTTGTATTATCACTGGTTATTACTAATGTGGCAAAAAAAAGTAATGAGAAGAAATTTCAGAATAGTTCTGCAATGGCTCAATATAGAAGTGATCTTAGTCGCTGGGAGAGTGAACGCGCAGCAACTCTAACGAAAGATAAACTTCAAAAGCATCGTAAAGAAGAGTATTCTAGATTACCCGCATTCAAGTATGATACTGCAGTATTATCTGATAGAGATGGAAGACCTACAGAAGTGCAACTTGGCGCATCTGAGCTGTTTTTTCAGCAAAAATTACAGCAATGTAAACTCTTCCAGATGCATGGACCAATGCATCTGAATCACTATTATCATACGTACTACCCAGATATAGTGGTCAATAGCCTTGATAGAAGAATACTATTCGATATAGAGATTGACGAACCGTATGCATTTGGAACTAACGAGGCTATACACTTTGTCAACGAAAATGGTATATCAATAGATAACGAAAGAAATGAAGCATTCACGAAACATGGTTTCTGCGTCATTAGATTCAGCGAGGAACAAGTTGTGAAAAGGCCGAATGACTGTATCATTTTTATCTCTTCTATAATTGATAGCATTAGCAATGGTATCGATATTATTCCTCCCACATCCTGCTCACTGACTCAGAGAAAATGGACACGTCAAGATGCGGAATGGATGGCCAGAAATAACTATAGGAATACATATCTTCCAGAATACCTTAGAACTGAATCCAATTCTACAATTCATTTTGATGTCCAAAATGAGCCCCCAACAACAAGGTCTATTGACTCTGATAACCTTCCTTTCTAAGAGATAAATACATTATTCAGATTATATGTGGCGACAGAAAAACTGAAAGAATTTTAAATGTAGTTAAACCTTTCTTTGAAGTCATTGTATAATATTCTGAATGTACTGGAGTACCACTCTTAAGAATTAACACCATTTTTCTTGAGTTCCTCATATAAAGAACATCGGAGGCCAATTTTCGTGTCGTCCTATGCTCCACAAAGAAAATCTTGGCAATCTGTTCTTGTGTTGCCTTAGGATTTCTCTTCAAGAATCGGAGTGCCGCCAATTCTTCCAAAGAGCAATTCGAAGTGCAATTCTTGCTCTTTGAACCAGAATTATCCTCGGCTTTAAAACCAACATGTAAAAAACGGTTCTTCAATTCATTCTTTTCGCCTAATACCAGATTTCGCAAGAACTTTTCCAAATAGGACAAGTCCGGAACTATCGAGCGCTCGTTTCGTTCCATTGACATGGCTTTTGGAAGATTGTGATTAAAACTCAATGATAAATCCGAATTTACTTCAGTGGATTCCAGGCTCCGTCACTTTAAGAAATAGCGGGGAACAGAGCATTTGTAAGCTCGGTACTCATCACCGAAATCTGCTTCCAAACGCTTTTCTTCAGACCTTACCTGAAGTGTCAGAAGTGTGATCTCGACGACAAAGATGATCAGCGGCCACCAGCTTTGGATCCACATCAGTACGCCGATATCGTAGATGTATATTCCCAACAGCATAGGATTACGGGTAAAACGGTATGGCCCGTCCGTCATCAGGTGCCTGGTCCGGGGCGCGACTTCGTGGTTATAGGCATCAAAAGGATTGCCTTCGCCGACCTTTTTCATATGCACGATCGACCATATACTCAACGCCAGGCCAAAAACTATCAAAATGGTGGCAATAACCGCCCAAGGCAGCGTCGGTGCCCACGGGAACGGCTTCCCTGATACCCACCACATCAATGCCGGAATCCCGGCGACGAAAACCAGAAAACCGAGTATGTACCCAAATGCATTTCTCATCATATTCTACGTTAAATCCGAATTTACCTATTTGCCAACTTGACATTTGCCTTGGCGCAATTTTTCAATTCGTGGATTTAGGGTTCCCTGATAATAGTGATTCTTGTCGAAAGCAAATGATTGTGCTTCAACAAAATCATAACCACAAATGAACGAGGCAATATCAACGCCAGACATTAGCGAATCACGATAATACACGTGGCTGCCATCGTGCGAATATTTAGTATTCAAATTATTGTCTGATACATAATCTTCATGTATATAGCGGGATGGAAATATCACAAATGTCTTCGGATTGGCTCCAGGCAACAGACGATTTTCATAGTAAACATGCTTGCTGTCGGCATACCAGTCACGATAACGCTCTACTTTATGGATGGTAGCAAAGTCTGTACCTTCAGGCATGGCCATCAGATTTGGATTATATACCGTCTTTCCATCCGTGTGAAATGCGTTGCACATTCCTTCTTCCATATTCTTGTGCTGCAATGTGTTGAGGTCTCGTATTAATGAACCATAAGCCTCGTAATATACACGGTGCTTGTCTTGACCATAGTGATATTGTCCTTTCAATACAGCGAAAGACGTTGGGTCTGCTCCTTCTACTATGTTGTTTTTGTAATAGACACACTTGGCATCAATTGCATAAAATGCATTTAGTGCCTTAAACGTGCGGTAATCTCCTACAGACACAGCTTTTTTTTCTGCAAGGACATCGATATCTAGATAATAGACATGAAGACTATCCACTGCCCAATTATTGTCTATCTGTCGGAAATTACCCATATTTGCAACATGGAGAGGCTGGTGTTCCATGTAGTAATCATGGGCATCATGAGCAAGATTTGAAATGTCGCCATCTGGTACGACAAAAGTGGCAGGTTCTGCTCCCTCTATCATACAGTCATTAAACCATACATGGTGCATGTCAGTTGCATAATCTTCGCCCAGGATTTTGAATGTACTTGGGTCAGCTCCTTCCAATCTCTCATACCCATAATAAACATGGTTAACATCTAATGCGTACGTTTCGTTTAGGCGTTTATAAGTCGAAGAATCATAGCCTTCAGGTTTCCTTTCCGCGTATGCACTTGATGCGAGTGTTACAAATAGGAAGAAAATAGCCACGGGTATCAATGGGTACAAATAGAACAACCACATCATTCCCACTTTTTTGGAGAACTTAAACCATAGCCTTATTAATGGGAACAGATAAATAGGGTATAGCCAAATGATCAGCGTTGCACCCCAACGGCAAATCTCGTCGATAGAGGAGTGGATTGGTGCATCCCAGAAGAATAAGGACACGAAGAAACCTATTGGCCACAACAATAGCGTTAGAAGCGTAAACCGGACAAAGGTTTTCTGGAGAGCCGTAGGCTGTTCTCCCAAAATACGAGCAGTCAGTCCTTTAGAGTTATTTTCCTGTTCCATCTTCATTTCGTTTTATTATTATTGCTAATAACCTGGAATCTACTTGCTTGAAGCCGTGATAATTGGAACGCTTAATTCCGATTTAACTATCCGCTATTTAGGGAATAATTTCAACAAAAATGAATTTAGCTGTCCTTCTTGGGTATCTTGGAGCCAAGAAGATAGAAGATGCCTAAGACAAAAACAAGAAGAAGACCAATGCCGGCCATCAATAGCGCATACTTCCAGGAATCAAGTTTACCTAATATCCACATTATGAGAGGATATCCAAAAGGAAAGACAAGGATAGCAGGCCAGAATGCCTTCAATACCCTCTTTTGTTCTTTGTCCAGTTTCATAAGCCTTGGAGTATTAAATCACCCGCTAATTTAATGAATTAAAGCGAGAACTGGACTTTTTCAATATATTTTTCTGCCAGTCGCATTGCGAGGATTGAGACAGGAACAAAAGGCTTGCCGGACCGGCAAGCCTTTGTTATCATATTAGTTGGATGACTTTAGAAGCTGTTGCTGACGTTTACAAGGGTTGTGTTCTTCCCTGCCTTGTTGTTGTCACCGAAGTTGCTGGAGAAGCCAAGCTGGTCGGCTGGCGTCCATGTGAATGTCACGACGACCGGATAATGGTCGGACAATAATATCATTTCCTGATTATCCGAGGTTCCAATGCCAAGTTGATCGTAACGATTTCTTACGACCATCTCACTGGTAAGGGTGACATCATGGACAGTCGAATGCTGATAGACAAAGAAATGGTCCAGGCGCTTGTTTGTGAATGGACGCTTACTAGGATGGGTCAGCGGCATGTCAGCTGTGACACGCACCCAGTCAGGTCCCATAAGCTCATCGACGTTTATCATAGCGTTATAGTCTCCTGGAACGATTTCAGGAGTAGCATTAAAGTCACCACACAGGAATACAGGCTTGTCGCAGTTGAAGTAACGGCTGTTGAACCATTTGTTCAGAGAGTCAACCTGGCGCCGTCTTCCTGCATCGCACAATCCAAGATGGACAGTTGCGAAGACACAATCCTCGGTCTCCAGTACAGAGACACAGCGAGTTTCCTCTGTATTGGATCCTGACTGGGTTCCGTCGGTTTCCCATATAGGGTATGAGATGATATGGCCCGCCGCATCTTTATTAGGAAGCGGAATCTTGCGGGAGGTAATTTCCGGATGTTCAGCAGAGTCGAAGAGAACAGCATTCCCGTATCCTTCATTATTGGAGTAGGCTATCGCTGCGGCGAAATGGTGCTTCCATGTCTTCTGCCCTGATGGACGCGGCGCGTTCATCCTGCTCTTGAGCTGGCTTGCCTGGTTGACATAGCCCGTTCTTTCGCGATTGTTGTCTACTTCATTGAGACCGACAAGAGTTGCCCCGGTTGCATTGATGACAGCAGCGATATCATCATATATGTTGCGGTCAGCAAGGAATGATTTGTTTTTAACCAACCTGTTATACATATCGAAAATGCATACATTGTATGTC
>Ga0256407_10010580_pt1 | contig 12923 bp, 11 predicted proteins | sample RumenRJG_04DNA_FD_193489 | JGI IMG/M metagenome (GOLD analysis project Ga0256407, IMG submission 193489) | Bovine rumen microbial communities from Lethbridge, Alberta, Canada - RJG_04 | ecosystem: Host-associated > Mammals > Digestive system > Stomach > Rumen | place: Canada: Alberta... | reverse complement strand
TGATTTCCTGTCAACGCCTCCCACTGTGGTCCATGTGCCATCGAGCGAACCAATGCCGATACCAACCTTTGGCTGAAGAGTAAATGAACCATTGTCACGCAAAGTGTTTTGGGCATTTGCTGTCAGCGCTACTACTGCCATCACTGCAATCATCATTAATTTTTTCATACCTATAATTTTTTTTAGTTAGTAAAAAAGATTATTTATTAATAATCCATTAATATATCGGTTGCAAAGATAAACATTTCCACTTAATAATCCAAATTTTTATTTGTTTTTTTTTTGTTTTTATAAAAATCACACAGTGACAGGCACGGTGTGACATAAAAAAAGCGAGCCTCAGATGCTGAAGCTCGCTTAAATTATGTGGTTGTGGGTATCATTGCGTTATTTAAACCTTATGTAGCGGACAGGCTTCTCAACATTTGCGCTGTCAGAGGCGGAATCTGAGCGAGTGCGTGAATACCAGCTATCATAACCCCAGTAGTTATAACTGCCCCAGTTAGGCGAGGAGGTATGGAAGAGCTCGAAGTCTACCCTATTGTCACCATCGTAGAAGCTGCCGCAGAAACGGTCGTCTCTCAGACGGTAGTCGTAGATCTTAAGGCTGATGCCTTCCTCGACGAAATAAACGAAGATGTCGCCGAACTCAACCTTCCAGTCGATGTGGTTAGCCACATAGTCCCAGGGGGCATCGCTGTAGTAGTCTACCCAGTAACCGCTACCCTTGGCATACGACATTGGATCTTTGAGGAATGTGATCTCCGTATATGTGGCATCGTAAGAACGGCCTCCGTAATACGATGAGATATACATATTGCCTCTCCATGTGCCCTCGAGGGTGCTTGCGATTCTCTCGTCTTCACAGGAAGTAAATCCTATTGCTGAAGTGGCGATGAATGCCATCATCAGGATGTTGCGTAATATCTTCTTCATAATCGTAACGTTTTTATTGTTTGACGATGCAAAGGTAAGGATTATTTTCCCTCTGAGCAAGTGATTATTCCTATTTTGAAGTAGGGAAATCCCTAATCCTGCTGTTTCTTGCCGAATTCGGGGTCGATCTTCAGCATTGCCGTCACGATATACGTCAGCGAGCAAGCTGCAATGACGATAAGGAAGAATATGGGATAACCTACCGACTCCTGTAATGCTCCGGCAAAGAGACCCGGGATCATCATCGACAGAGCCATGAAGGCTGTGCAGAGAGCATAATGAGCCGTCTTGTGCTCACCCTGACTATAATATATAAGGTATAGCATATAGGCAGAGAATCCGAAGCCGTAGCCGAACTGCTCGATAAACACGCACACATTGACAATAATAAGGTTCTGAGGCAGCGTATACGACAGATAGACATATACCAGGTCAGGCAGCGTGATGGCCATCACCATAGGCCACAGCCAGCGCTTAAGACCATCGCGGCTGGCAACGATACCACCCAGGATGCCTCCGAGAGTAAGACCGATGACACCCACCGTGCCCTGAACCAGACCGTATTCGGCCGGAGAGAGACCAAGGCCACCGTTGTGCTGGGCATCAATAAGGAAGAGAGCACTCACCTTTGCGAGCAGTCCCTCGGGCATGCGATAGAAGAGCATGAAACAGATGCCTGCCCACACCTGAGGCTTCTGGAAGAAGGTCTTCAGTGTAATCCAGAACTCCTGAAGGATCTGTTGGCTCGACATCTTCTCAATGCCCTTATCCTCAGAAGGACGAGGCAGCACGTAGTGATGATAGAGCCAGAAGGCGATGAAAAGACCCGCCATGCCGTAGAACATCAGACTCCAAGAGAACTTGATATTACGCGTGAGCACCTCAAGATTGCCTGCAAGCATCACCAGCAGACCCTGACCTACGATGGTAGCTATACGATAGAATGTGCTTCGTATGCCCACGAAATAAGCCTGTTTGTGCTGGTCGAGACCGAGCATATAGAAACCATCGGCAGCGATGTCGTGAGTGGCACTCGAGAAAGCCATCAGCCAGAAGAACGCCAACGAGCCCTGAAGCCAATAAGGTCCGGGAATGGTGAAGGCCACACCACCAAGAGCCGCTCCGATAAGCAGCTGCATGGTAACAATCCACCAGCGCTTGGTCTTGATGATATCGATGAAGGGACTCCACAGGGGTTTTATCACCCAAGGCAGATAGAGCCAGGAGGTATAGAGCGTGATGTCGGTGTTCGACAGTCCCAGACGTTTGTACATGATAAGCGAGATGGTCATTACAGCCACATAAGGCAAACCTTCCGCAAAATAAAGAGTGGGCACCCATGCCCAAGGATTTCTTTTACTATTCATATAAATGTTTGATTTCTGCGTTGCGGTAATAGAAGAGGAGGATCTCATCGTAGGTCTTGCCCTGCTCGCCCATGACGGCGGCACCTATCTGACAGAGACCAACACCATGACCCCAACCCTTGCCGTGAAGGATAAAACGGTCGCCCTGTTTCTCGACATCGAAGGCAGAACTGAGAAGATGAGTCTCACTGAGAGCTCGACGTATCTCAAGCTCCTTGCCGATAGAGAAGGTCTTCTTGGTACCTACAATCTTAAGTTTCCAGATACGCCCGCTCTTGCCCCGCTCCAGAGGGATAAGGTCGGTGATGGTGCCGAAGTCGTCCTTCAGCTTACGGTTGATGAGCTCAGAGAGCTCTTCCTGAGTATATTCGACAGTCCAGCGATAGAAATCTATCGTCTCCTGATCATAGTCGTTGAGCACCTGCGAGAGGATATTCTTGTCGCTGGTGTTACAATACGGATCATGGAATGAAACGAGATACGGCTTCGGAGTATCCTCCCAGCAATACTGGAACTCCTCTGTCTCGCCTCCACAGCACTTTGAGAAACGTGCATCGCAGATCTCGTCGCCATAGGCGAGGATCTGTCCGCGAGTCTCACTGATGGCCTGTTCGGCAGCGGGGGTTGACTGTTTGGTGATACCCTGATAACGCTGGCAGTGGTCGTCGGCACAGACGTCGAAGATAGTATGGTCTTCACGATCGTACCAACGGATAAGCTCATCGTCTTTCTTCACAAACGAGAAGAATGCCCCTCCGCCATTGTCGAGCTGCTTACGTTTCTCCATCTGAGCCAGGAGCCACGAACGGGAGATAACGGCATGAGCCTTAAGGAACTCCTTGGATGCCGATGCCGACATCTCGCTGGATATGACACTTGTGAGGTAACGCTCTACGGGAAGCTCGTTGATGGCAACAATCTTATCTGCCTCTACCACCAGTCGGAGGGTGCCGGAGAACACCTGAGTCTCCTTACGCTCCCAGTGGAAATTGACACCGATGGTGACATCATGCAACGAGAACGATGCGTCGTTGCTCTGAGGAGTGAAGGTAAGCTCACGATACTGGTTGCCGCGCCAGAGGATTCCACCCTCGGAGAACTCCACCTCCTGATTGCCGGTGAGCGTCTCACCCTTGGCGGTATAAGGAGCATTGAGGGTGAAGGCAATCTTCTCGGCAGAGACGATGCCGACGGTGACGTTGGGCTCCTTTTGAGTGGAGAGCGGAGAGTGGAGAGTGGAGAGTTTGCTACCGCTGCTTGATTTCAGGATGTCTATGACTTGTTGGAGGGCATCACCCTTGAGGGTTATCTCGTCGAGGATGCTGAGAGCCTTCTCGGGAGTGAGGCGGTCGAAGTCCTCCTGACGGGGAGTGATGATCAGTCCAGCCATATCGAGAGCTCCAGGAGAGATGATATACTGTTCGTCGCCCTCGGCATAATAACAGTCGGGACGATGCTTCGTACGTGGGAACACCACAGAGAGGAAATCCTCATCGCGACGCCAGGCCACGATATTCATCATAGGCTCGGGGTCCATCTCCGGCATAGCATCGTAGAGACGACGGAAGAGCTGTTCGTCGCCATACTGCGAACGGCTACGGATCAGTAATGCCGTGCAATGATAGTCTTCTATCAGGGATATGTCCTCGTGATCGTTGATGCTTACTATCTTAGTGAGGTTGCTCGAAAGGCGCTTCCACGACATCTGCAGAGGCAGCACACCACAGGTGCCAGCCTGGAAATGAGCATGGTCGGGAGCCGAGGCACCACACTGGGGACCATTGTAGAACACCATCATCTCAGGATACTCCTCGAGCAGCTTGTGAATCTCGCCATAAGAGTTGAGTATGCGCTGGGGCTGATGCTTCAGCGAGGGGATAGTGAAGTGCTGTGGGAGTATTGGGAAAGGATTGACGAGCAATTCATACTGGCCATCGATATCTTTCTTTATCTGTTCCTTAGGACGATTCTGTTCACAGAGGAAACAAGGGCGCTCGGCGATGGTCTTCTTATCCATCTTGGCTCCTGTGGAAACCATTCGTGCGGGGTTCCACTGAACCTGGATGCTCGAAGAACCGACCACCAGTTCGCGGGTCTTTGAGGCACGCAGGTCGTGATAACGCTGACGCGCAGCCTCCCATTTCTCAAGCTGACGATTGAAAAACCGCTGAAGAGGAGAATCGGTCATGATGCCCTGTTTTCCCTGATTCATCTGTTGGCGGGCCTGAATCTCGAGTGTACGCAGACGGTCCTTATACAGATTGTTGGCATTCACTTTCTCTACTGAGAGGGCTGCATCGCTGTTGCCTCCCCATCGGCGACAGAGATAGAGCTCTGTATAGATACGGCCTATACGGTAATGACGCGAGAAGATCAGTCCGAGGGCATAGTCCTCGCCATAGCTGGTGTTAGGGAACTGTATCTGTCGCAACAGAGGAGTGAAGAAAGCTCGTGGGGCTCCGAGACCGTTTATGCGAAGGGCATTGTTAGGACCGTTCTCGTCTGTCCACTCCTTATGATCGATAAGTCCCGGGGGAAGGGTGTTCAACTCGAAGTCGCACATACGATACGAGCCCACCACCATAGCGGCATTCTGTTTGTAGAAGGCGTCAACTATCTGCTGAAGTGTCTTGGGTGATGAATAGAGGTCGTCGGAATCAAGCTGTACGGCAAATCGTCCGCAATGGTCATCGTTGATAGCCACATTCCAGCAACCGCCGATTCCTAAGTCCGTACGTTCGGGGATGATATGTATCAGTCGCTCGTCGTGCAGGCTGTTCAGGAGTTCTGTGGTCTTGTCGGTGGAGTGATTATCCACTACTATGACATTAAACTTAAAGCTCGCCTTCTGTCCCAGGGCACTCTCTACGGCATCCATGATGGTCTTCTCACGGTTGTATACGGGAATGACCACCGATGCCTCGATCTCAAACTCCTGTTCGTTGAAGTCAGGACGACGATAGAATCCGGGGTCTATCTTCGCCCCTATGGCAGCGAGATGAGCCGTTGCCGCATGTTCCATCTCTATCTGAACCTCACGGTTACGAGGGTTGACATAGTCGAACTGTTTCACTCCCGAGGCTCTGAGGTCGGTCTCTTCCTCAGTATAGAGACTCTCGTTGATATGGAATATCTGTCCCTGACGGCTCAGGAAGAGTCGGAGGGCATAGAGTCCGGCATACTGATAGTCGTGTTCACCTGCTTGCATGGCAAAGGTATGTAGGAGCGATGTCTTCACCAGCCAGAGGCATCCGAAATCGAAATCGTCGCGGATACTTCCCGGGAAATAGTCGATTACGGGGTGAGCGGTACGGTCGGAATAAACCATTGCTGCATTGGAATCACTCGCCACACGGAGCATTCGCACCAAGGCACCCTGACCTAAGGTGATACTCGCCTGCTTAGTCATTATCAGTACATAATCGGCCTTGGCATTCTCAGCCATCCGCATCAGAGTGTTGCTGCTGGTGAGATTGTCGACTGTTATCTGACGGGCATCCTTGATCTCGTCAAGGGGACTGTTCACCAAAAGGTATATATTCTGAACCGTTCTGCTGTTTCGCAACTGATTGATGGTCTGCTGGGCCAGCGACAGGTCGTCGCAAGGAAGAAAGCAGTCTATTTTTTCTCTCATTTTAGTCGTATAATATTAAAATATGTGCAAAGATACGGCATTTTTGTGGGAAAACAAAATTTTTTCAGTAACTTTGCAGCCAAAATAGGAAAAAAATTCTGATGGACACAGAAAAGAAGGTACTTATGGGTATGACGCTCGACGATCTGAAGGTTGTCGCAGCAGAACTCGGCATGCCTAAGTTCACGGCCTCGCAGATGGCGAAATGGATATACCAGCAGCATGTGCGCGACATCGACGAGATGACGAATATCTCCAAGGCCAACCGCGAGAAGCTTAAGGAGCACTATGAGATAGGCGCTATGGAGCCCATCGACTGTCAGAAGAGCAAGGACGGCACGATAAAATATCTCTTCCCGGTGAGTATCGACGGGAAGTTTGTAGAGACGGTGTATATCCCTGATAATGACCGCGCTACATTGTGTGTATCATGTCAGGTGGGCTGTAAGATGAACTGTCTGTTCTGTCAGACGGGAAAACAGGGTTTTGAGGGTAATCTCACAGCTGCCGACATACTCAATCAGATATATGCCCTGCCTGAGAGAGAGACACTTACAAACATCGTCTTCATGGGTCAGGGAGAGCCGATGGACAATCTCGACAATGTGCTCAAAGCCACAGAGATACTCACAGGGGACTACGGCTATGCCTGGAGTCCGCGACGTATCACCGTGAGCAGCGTAGGCGTGAAGAACAAGCTGAAGCGTTTTCTGGACGAGAGCGAGTGTCATGTGGCTATCTCAATGCACTCTCCCCTACCCGAGCAGCGCCAGACGCTGATGCCTGCAGAGAAGCAGATGAGCATCGAGGAGACGGTAGCACTGCTCAGACAGTATGATTTCTCGCACCAGCGCAGATGTTCGTTTGAGTATATCTGTTTCGGAGGACTCAACGACACACCTGTCTTCGCACGTGAGATTATCCGCTTGCTACAGGGCCTGGAGTGCAGGGTAAACCTCATCCGTTTCCACGAGATACCGGGAGTAGACCTTCCCGGCAGCGACGAGAAACGTATGGAGGCGCTACGCGACTATCTCACAGCCCACGGGGTGTTTACCACCATACGTGCCAGCAGAGGACAGGATATCTTCGCTGCCTGTGGCCTTCTCTCCACCGCCCGACGAAGTAATAAATAGTAAAACGTAAATCACAAGATGGAAAATAATAAAGTTCGCGTGGCTATCACGCACGGAGATACCAACGGTATCGGATATGAGGTAATCCTCAAGGCTTTTGAGGACCCCACCATGCTTGAGCTCTGTACACCTATAATATATGGTAGTCCCAAGGTGGCTGCATATCATCGTAATGCAATGGGGATAGAGACTCCATTCACAAACATCTCTAAGGCAGAGGATGCACATGAGGGAAAACTAAACATGCTTGCTACCTTCGATGAAGAGGTGAAAGTGGAGTTCGGTAATCCTACAAAGGAATCGTCTGACGCTGCACGTAAGGCTCTGCAGAGAGCAAAGGAAGATCTGAGGCAGGGACTCTACGATGTACTGGTACAGGCCCCTGTGGTAAGCAGCAACACCCCTGACCGCGAAGACCGTTCGCTGCTGGTGATGTTCTCCGGTGATATCCGTATCGCCCTCGTTACCAATCACTTGCCGATAAAAAAGGTAGCTCAGAGCATCACTAAGGAACTCATAGAAAACAAAGCCACCCTATTACACACTTCGCTGAAGCGTGACTTCCGCATAAACAATCCCCGTATCGCTGTGATGGCCCTTAATCCACAACCAGGAGCAGAGGAAGAGGAAATCATAAAGCCTGCCATCGAAACCCTCTCAGAAAAAGGTATACAGGCATACGGCCCATTCACAGCTGATGATTTCTTCGGGGATTATATGCAGGATCAGTTCGACGGTATCCTTGCGATGTATGATGATCAGGGCAATGTGCCTTTCAAGACCCTCGCCTCAGAGTATGGCGTGAAGATGAAGACCGGATTCCCGTTTGTTATCACAACACCCGATCACGGACCTGCTTTCGACATTGCAGGACAAGGCATCGCCGATCCAGCATCGCTGCGTCATGCCATCTATGCAGCAATAGATATATTCCGAAATCGAAAGGACTATGACGAGCCTCTGCAGAACCCTCTCCAGAAACTCTATCACGAGAAGAAGGAAGACGGTGAGAGAGCCCGTTTCCCAAGAAAGCCATTCCCTTCGAAGGCGGATTTTGCCAATGAAGGTGACGGGGAGAAATCAGAGTCAACTAAGGAGGCTGCTACCCCGGAGAATGAATAAATAGTTGTTTTGAGTTAAAAAATCTGCCAAAATTGCAGTTTTCTCAGAAATAATGTGTAATTTTGTCAGCTCAAATGAAGACATCTGAACTTCAAGCAATAAAACAGCGTTACAACATCGTGGGTAACTGCGATGGTTTGAATCACGCGCTTGACGTAGCCTTACAGGTTGCGCCAACAGATCTTTCCGTGCTTATCGTTGGTGAGAGCGGTGTGGGAAAAGAGATCATCCCAAGGGTGATTCACGACAATTCACCACGTCGCAGAGAGAAATATTTCGCCATCAACTGTGGAAGCATTCCCGAAGGCACTATCGACTCTGAGCTCTTCGGACATATCAAAGGTTCGTTTACTGGAGCCATCAACGACTCCCCCGGATATTTCGGTGTAGCCAATAAGGGTACGCTCTTCCTCGATGAGGTAGGCGAACTGCCCCTTGCCACACAGGCCAGACTCCTTCGTGTGCTCGAGACAGGCGAATATATCCCCGTGGGTGCCACAGAGGTAAGAAAGACGGATGTGCGCATCGTGGCTGCTACAAACGTAAATATCCGTCAGGCAATAAGTGAAGGACGTTTCCGTGAAGACCTCTACTATCGTCTGAACTCGATACCCATCCAGATGCCACCTCTCAGAGAGCGAGGCGAGGATATAGTACTGCTGTTCCGTCTCTTCGCCCTTCAGATGGCTGAGAAATACAAGATGGACCGTGTGGTGCTCACAGAAGATGCCAAGCAGCTGCTTATGAGATATAAGTGGCCGGGCAACGTAAGACAGCTGAAGAATATCACCGAACAGATATCCGTGCTCTCTACAGAGCGCAGCATCACTCCGGAGATTCTGGCGAGATTCATCCCTCAGGATCACGAGACTACAGAACTTGCCACAATCCATAAGGAAGGTGGTGACCACAGCTTCGAGAACGAGAGAGAGATACTCTATAAGATTCTCTTCGAGCTTCGTGGCAATGTGAACGATATGCGTAGGGAAATGGGGGCTATGAAGAAGCAGCTGGAGGAAGTGCAAGGCGGAAAGGCCGTACAGGCTGTACCTACAGAGTCGTTGTCAACAACTCAGCTCGCTCCTATCCAACCCATTCAGCCTATCGCTCCTGCTCTGGTGGATGCAGAGGCAGAGGAGTATATCGAGCCTGTGAGAGAGCCGGAGAACCTGAACCTCAACGACCTCAGTAAGGCGATGCTCGAGAAGGCTCTGGAACGTAACCACGGGAACCGTAAGAAAGCCGCTACCGAACTCGGCATCAGCGACAGAACACTATATCGCAGACTCAAACAATATGGACTGGATAAGTAAATATATAAAGGTGATGATGATGACGGCACTGGCCTTAATCATCACAGCATGCTCCGTAAGCTATAAGTTCAACGGTGCCAGCATAGACTATTCGAAGACGAAGACCATCCAGATAGTAGACTTCCCTATACGAAGCAGCTATGTCTGGGGACCTATGGGCCCGATGTTCAACAACCAGTTGAAGGATGAGTTTGCAAGTCATACGAAACTCATTCAGGTGAAGCGTAACGGCGACCTGAAGATTGAGGGAGAGATAACCCGCTACGAACAGCGCAACAAGTCGGTTACTGCCGAGGGAAGCTCTTCGATGGTTGAGCTCTCGATGACGGTAAATGTGAGATACACTAACAACAAGGACCACGAACAGGACTTCGAGCAGCAATTTACAGCCCAGCAGTCGTTTGACAGCAAACTGCAGTTGAATTCTGTACAGGAGGGCCTCGTTCAGGAGATGGTGAAAGACATCGTTCAGCAGATTTTCAACGCAACGGTAGCTAACTGGTAATAAAGATGTTGGATATAAAAGAACTGATACAGCATCCTGAGCAGATGGATCGCGACACACTATATGAGTTGCGCTCCCTGATAGCACTATATCCCTATTTCCAGACAGCCCGTCTGCTGATGCTCCAGAATCTGTATCTTCTTCACGACCCTACCTTCGATGAGGAGTTGCGACGTTCGGCCATCTACATCACCGACCGCAGAGTGCTCTTCCAGATGATAGAAGGAGCACACTATCAGCTGAACCCATCTGCCGGCAACACTTCAAAAGAGTCAGAAAAGCCGGAAGAGACAGGCACCTCGAGAACCATCACACTCATCGACAATTTCCTGGAGACAATCCCCAAGGAAGAAGATTCTCCCGAAGAGAAGAAAAAGAAACGCAAGCCCACACCTGCCGATGCAGCTGTTGACTATGTGGCTTATCTCCTTGAGTCTGAGGGGTATAATAATCGAGAGTCAGAGATACCGGAAATGAAGGGTCAGGAACTCATTGATTCATTCATAAATAATGACAATGGACGTATCGTACTACCCGAAGAGACCCCTGTTGAGCCTCAGGTGGAAGAAACGGCTGAAAGTGAGGAAAATATCTCCGATGAGGGGTATTTTACCGAAACATTAGCCCGAATTTACATAAAACAGGGTAGATATTCGAAGGCTCTTGAAATTATTCGGCGATTAAGTTTGGTTTATCCGAAAAAAAATGCTTACTTTGCAGACCAAATACGTTTCTTAGAGAAATTGATTATAAATAACAACAAAAAATAAAAGTAAAAAAAATGTACACGTTATTCGTAGTTCTTATCGTGATTGCAGCACTGCTGATGATTGGCATTGTGCTCATCCAGGAGTCAAAGGGTGGCGGTCTCGCTTCTCAGTTCTCCGGTTACAACCAGATCGGTGGTGTTCGTAAGACCACTGACTTCATTGAAAAGACCACATGGGGCCTCGCTGCATGTATGGTTATTATCAGCGTGCTCTGCGCTTATGTAGCTCCTCAGGCTTCAGGTTCAGGTTCTGTTATGGAGAACATCGAGGTACCTGCTACCAATCCAAACAACCTGCCTGGTTTCGGTGCAAGTCAGCAGAAGGATGCCGCAGCTCCTGCAGCTGAAGCTCCTGCAACAGACGCTCCCGCAGCTGATGCTCCAGCCAAGGAGGCTCCAGCACAGCCAGCAAACTAAGAGGTGACACTCATTGAAGTCACTTCGCTGTCGCAACCTGGAGTTGAGGTCTTCTCTACCCTCACCGAAGCACAGCTCAGAAACCGTGTAGAGCCCACAAAGGGTATCTTCATAGCAGAGAGCCCCAAGGTTATCAAGGTGGCTCTCGATAGTGGTTATCAGCCTGTATCACTTCTCTGTGAGCGAAGACATCTGGAAGGCGACGCAAAGGATATAATAGCCCGGTGCGATGATATTCTCTCGCATGCGGGCTATTCTTGTGGTATCACCGTATACACCGGCGAGCGCAACGTGTTGGCAGAGCTTACGGGATATACGCTGACCCGTGGTGTGCTCTGTGCCATGCGTCGCCCTATGCCGCTCAGCGTGGAGGAGGTGTGCCGCGATGCCAAGCGTATCGTGGTGATTAAGGGTGTGGTAGATACTACAAACATCGGAGCCATCTTCCGTAGTGCCGCTGCATTGGGTATCGATGGGGTGCTGCTCACAACAGACTCATGCGACCCTCTTAACCGTAGGGCTGTGAGGGTGTCTATGGGCTCGGTGTTTCTCGTCCCCTGGACTTGGTTAGAAGAGCCCATCACATATCTTAATACGTTAGGATTCCGAACAGCAGCGATGGCACTCACCGACGATTCCGTAAGTCTCGATGATAAGAGACTAAAAGACGAGCCTCGTCTGGCTATCGTTATGGGTACAGAAGGTGATGGTCTGCCCCACTCTACTATCGAGGATGCCGACTACGTCGTTCGCATCCCGATGTCGCATAACGTCGACAGCCTCAACGTTGCCGCAGCTGCATCTGTAGCTTTCTGGGAACTCAGAAAACAGTAAACTTTACCAACCATTAATATTATCAACAAGATGAACAACAAACTTTATCGCACTCTGGCCATTGTAGGTGGCAGTTTTGTATTCTTAATCATTATCTTTACCGCCTGCTGCACAGTTGTAGATTCAGGCGAAGTGGGTATCAAGTTCCATAAGTGGTCTGCCTCTGAGCAGGACTACGGTGGTGTGGAAGGCACCTGTAAGGGTTGGGTATTCTATAACCCCATCACAACAAATGTATTCACCTATCCCACCTTCACCCAACGTAAGCAGTATGAGACATTCAGCGTAAATGCCAAGGATGCATCTATCTTCGAGATGGACCCAACGATTGCTTATCGTATCAATCCTGAGAAGGCCTGTGACATCTTCGTGAAGTATCGTGTGGGCGTTAAGGAACTGGAAGAGGGATATATCCGCACTTGTATCTACGAGGCCTATCGTACCTGTGCCAACCAGTACACCTCCGACTCTCTGATGTCAAATCGTGCCAACTTCGAGCGCGACGTAAGAAGTCGTCTGGAGAAATCGCTTATGGCTGAGGGATTCATCGTTGAGGAGTTTACCAGTAAGATTACTCCTCCAAGCTCTCTTACAGAGATGATCGACGCCAAGAACACCGCTATCCAGAGTGCTCTGAAGGCAGAGAACCAGGTTAAGGAGGCTGAGGCGAATGCAAAGATTGAGGTGGCAAAGGCCGAAGGTAGTGCCCGTGCCATGAAGATTAAGGCTGACGCAGAGGCTTACTATAACCGCACGATTGCTGCATCGCTCTCACCAATGATTGTCCAGGAGGATATGATTGAGAAATGGGACGGTAAGATGCCTCAGATCGTTGGTGGCAACGGCATGATGCTCGATATCTCGAAGGTGATGGGTAGCAAGTAATTGTT
>Ga0256407_10010579_pt1 | contig 12925 bp, 10 predicted proteins | sample RumenRJG_04DNA_FD_193489 | JGI IMG/M metagenome (GOLD analysis project Ga0256407, IMG submission 193489) | Bovine rumen microbial communities from Lethbridge, Alberta, Canada - RJG_04 | ecosystem: Host-associated > Mammals > Digestive system > Stomach > Rumen | place: Canada: Alberta... | reverse complement strand
CATCTGATTATTAAATAATCTATATTTATTTATGATTTTAAAGTTATCTGGCAGGCTTAACACCTGCCTTTTCTAACCCACTTGCATTCAAACTTAAATTATGAATCATATCACAAATGAACGTAACAAAAAGCAGATAAAAATACAACGGATTCATTTTGATATTTTGATCTATTCTCTGCTTTTATGATTTTACTGCAAAGCTCAGATGTTAAGCTTTAAATCTTAAAAATTATTCAACAAATTCAAGCAAGTATAATATTTGATAATGATCGCGATCACAAATAATGATATAATGCACGTCGAATAAAAAATGTTCACCATGAACATTGTCAGACTTATCAGTGTAAGGCAATGTTATTGGTAATTTATTAACAATCTTATTATTTGTGTTAAAAATATTACCTGAGGTATCAAAATGCAAAGAATCATGTTGCGTGGCAAACTTCATAAAGCAAGAGTTACCCATTCAGTGCTTAACTATGAAGGCTCCTGTAGTATCGATCCAGATCTGCTGGATGCGGTAGGAATTTTGGAAAATGAACAAATTGATATTTACAATGTGGATACCGGTGCCCGTTTTCATACTTATGCAATAGCTGGTGAACGCGGTTCAAAAATGATATCACTGAACGGTGCAGCTGCTCGTATGGCAGCTATCGGAGATACTGTAATCATCGCCGCTTACGGTCTGTTTGAAGATGAAGAGGCAAAAAAGCACCACCCTACACTTGTTTATCTCGATGAAAAAAACAACATTGTAAGAATCGGCAAAAGCATTCCCGTTCAGTTAAATTAATGTTTAATTAGTCATGGCTACAACTATCAAACTTATTGTCGGACTGGGGAATCCAGGTTCGGAGTATTCTCATACAAGACATAACACCGGTGCTGATTTTGTTCAGTTGCTTGCAGATCGTCTTAACGTAAATATGCGGGACAATGCCAAATATTTCGGTCTGTATGGAAAATATTCAGGTTCCGGCGATATTCATTTTCTGTTACCTACAACCTTTATGAATTTAAGTGGCAAAGCAGTGGCTGCTCTTGCTTCTTTTTTTAAAATTCAGCCTGATGAAATTCTTGTGGTGCACGATGAACTGGATTTACCTCCCGGAAGAATGAAGCTGAAAATCGGCGGAGGACATGGCGGTCATAACGGAATCAAGGATATTGTTAAGTGTTTGGGTAATAATGCGGATTTCTACCGCCTCAGAATAGGTATCGGCCATCCGGCTGACCGTTCACAGGTTGTGGGCTTTGTTCTGAACAGAGCTCCGCAAAGTGAAAGAGCACTGACAGAAGAAGCAATGCACCACGCTGAAGGTGTAATTGAAAAAATCAACAATTCAGGAATCGATAAAGCCATCAATGAAATTAACGGCTTTTCCTGCAACAGTAAATAAGGAGTAATCAAAGTGGGATTTAATTGTGGTATTGTGGGATTGCCGAACGTTGGCAAGTCAACTCTGTTTAACGCGTTAACCAAAGCAGGAATTGAAGCGGCCAATTTCCCTTTTTGTACAATCGATCCTAACACCGGTGTAGTTCCTGTACCTGATCCAAGATTACAGGCTCTGGCAGATATCGATCATCCGCAGAAAATTGTTCCTACAACCATGGAGTTTGTTGATATTGCCGGTCTGGTAAAAGGCGCATCAAAGGGAGAAGGTCTCGGAAACAAATTTCTGACCAATATCAGAGAAACAGATGCCATTGCTCATGTAGTAAGATGTTTTGAAGATCCAAATATCATACACGTAAACGGAAAGGTTAATCCTGCAGACGATATTGATACAATCAACACTGAACTGGCTTTGGCAGATCTTGAAACATGCGAAAAGGCACTTGCAAGAGTAAGCAGAAAAGCCAAAAGCGGAGACAAAGAGGCTATTCTGGAAATGAAAACTCTTGAAAAATGCATGCCTGTTCTGTCTGAAGCAAAAATGCTGAGAACTCTGGAATTAACCGAAGAGGAACTTCATTCTGTTGCATATCTGACGTTTCTGACACTGAAACCGGTGATGTACATCGCCAATGTGGCTGAAGACGGATTCAAGGATAATCCTCTGCTTGCCCAGGTAGAGGAAATTGCAAGAAATGAAGGTTCAGTTGTAGTTCCTGTTTGTGCTGAAATAGAATCGGAACTGGCCGAAATGGAGGATGAGGATCGTGAGGAGTTCATGAATGAACTTGGTATTGACGAGCCTGGATTAAACCGTGTAATCCGTGCCGGTTATAAATTGTTGAATCTTCAAACCTTCTTCACTGCAGGTGAAAAAGAAGTAAGGGCATGGACCATTCCTGTAGGGGCAACAGCTCCTAAAGCAGCCGGTAAAATTCATACCGACTTTGAAAGAGGCTTTATCAGAGCGCAGACAATTTCATTTGATGATTATGTGAAATACAATGGTGAGTCTGGAGCCAAGGAAGCCGGAAAAATGAGAGCAGAAGGAAAGGACTACATAGTTCAGGACGGAGATGTAATAACATTCCTGTTCAACGTTTAAAATTTAATTTTTCATTCACAAATTTTAAAGATCCTGCGAATATATATTCCAAGGATCTTTTTTGTTTGTATATTGTTAACTTTCAGGCAATCAATTTTCAGTTCTGAAAAAATATACAACCGGCAGATGTTAAATAAAAGAAACAACAACACTGAATAATAAAGAAAGTAACAAAAGAGATACTGAAAGGAAGCATTGGCTGGGGTACTAGGATTCGAACCTAGGTATGGCGGAATCAGAATCCGCTGCCTTACCGCTTGGCTACACCCCAAGAACACTTTTATGTTGAATGGTGGCTATGATGGGACTCGAACCTATGACCCCCGCATTATGAGTGCGATGCTCTAACCAGCTGAGCTACATAGCCACAAATGGCTGGGGTAGCAAGATTCGAACTTACGAATGGCGGGATCAAAACCCGCTGCCTTACCACTTGGCTATACCCCAATCATTTTTTTTGATCAGACACTTCCGTGTCTCCTCAAAACGTGACTGCATTATCCTTTTTATTACTCTTTTCGTCAACCATTTTTTTTAAATATTTATTTATATGGCTAATTTATAAACGAAACATTATGTTCATAACTCTGTTAAATATTGAGTGAAAACAACAGTAATCACTACTCCAGAAAAATCAGTATGTTAATTTTGTGCGATATATCGATCTAAAAAAGTTATCCTTGTTCTATAATCGGATGAATTGAAATGAAATAATTAAAGTGGAGTTTGGCATGGCACGCGATCAAGGCTACTTAGTTTCCTATATTTCCAAATTAACTGAATATTGTGATGTACTGGTCCTAAAAGGTTGTTACCTCATAGGAATAGATGAAATTACAAGAAACGTTAACAATGCAAATGTTAATTATGTAAACCTGGCATCTCCTGTAATCAACGCGGATATCAAGGATGATCCCGAAGGTTTTGTAAATTCACTGACAGTGGATAAGATAAACGTTTTAAACAATATCCAGTACGCACCTGAAATAATCAGATTCATAAGAGCCCGCTATGCACACATAAAACAGATTCACAGTGTTGAACGACTGAAAATCATATTTTCAACTTGTGCGGAAATCCACTACCTTGATGTTCTGCAGGAAATTCTGCAGGAAAAAATGTTTGAGACGAAACTGTACCCTGGCTCGGCGGCTGAAGCAAAAAACTACAACAGCAATATTCTGGACAAGCTGTACTCACCTAAAATCAGGGAAGGACTGTATGAATCATTTGATTTATATCAGATTATCAAGGAATCATCATTCCCGGATCTGATGCATTATGCAAATCATACTGATTTTTTCGACATGCTGATGAATATTATCATAAGTGAAAACTTCAGTTTTCTTTACAAACTGAACTCACCAAGCAAGACCGTACGTTTAATGCAGTCTCTGGCAAAATATGTAGGTCGCACGGTAAACCACCGTCGCATCTGCCAGGAAATCAGACTGGACGATGTTACCTATCCTGCGTATTACCATGCAATCGTAAATTCCTTCATCGGTTTTGAAATGTCGAGTCTGCCGGAACGGTTATATAAGGCGGACAAAAAGAATATTGAAATCTGGGAAATTGATAATACCGAAGAAAACAAAATTATAAATTTCCAGGTTCATGATAAAAAGTTCTACTTTATCGATTCAAACCTTCTGGCTTACCTGCTTAAAACCGACATTAATCCGAAACTGTACGGAAACTTTGTACAGTTCAATCAGATATTCCAGAACTTCGTTATTGCCGAACTTGTTAAAAATACAAGTTCCTACGTAGGTTCCCATTTATATTATCTGCAGGACAACAATCTGAACTTCGACGTTATTATGACCAGAGAAGACTCAAACTGCCTTGCCTTTAAGATTCGCAGCACGGATTCATACACCCAGAAGGATATTGATGATTTTGCAAAACTTAAGGAAATGCTGGATGAGCATTATTATCGCGGCTACCTCGTATATCTCGGAACAGAGGTAAAGAAGCTGTCGGATGATGTGTATGCAATCCCGCTTAATTATCTGTGGAGCTCCATAAAAACGGTATATGAAACCAGTCCGGAAAATACTGATAATACCGATGAAGATGCGGAAACCGAGGAACAAATTTCTGCCTAAAACCCGTTTTGTAATATGGTATAATTAAACAATTACTTTAAAGGATACAATAATTGAAAATAAAAACATACCATATTAAAACATGGGGCTGTCAGATGAATGAGTACGATTCCGCCCGTATTTCAGATTTGCTGCGTCACCATGGACTCGAAGAGGTTGACACCGCTGAAAAAGCGGATTTGATAGTTCTTAATACCTGCGCGGTGAGAGAGAAGGCTGAAGTCAAACTGTACCATCAGCTGGGAAGATGGAAAAATCTAAAGAAAAACAATCCTGCATGTCTTTTTGCTGTGGGAGGATGCGTAGCATCCGAAACAGGAAAAAAAATCAGAGCCCGTGCACCAATGGTGGACATAATCTTCGGACCTCAGACATATCACCGTCTGCCCAAAATGATTCAGCGCGTTGAATCAGGCTTCGGTCCTCAGATCGATGTATCTTTCCCTCAGGTTGAAAAGTTTGATTTTCTTCCCGACAATTCAGCAAGAACTGCGAGCGCATTCGTAACCATCATGGAAGGCTGTTCAAACTTCTGCACCTACTGCATAGTTCCCTACACCCGAGGCGGAGAAACCAGCCGTAAAGTTGACGATATTCTTTATGAAATCAATCATCTTGTTGAAAACGGAGTCAAGGAAATAAACCTTCTGGGTCAAAATGTAAATTCATTCCAGGGTCTGCATCATGACGGAAGCATCTGTTCCTTTGCAGAACTGCTGTACCTCGTAAACGAAATTGAAGGAATAGAGAGGATCAGATTTACAACATCAAATCCGATAAAATTCAATCAGGATATAATAAACGCTTTCGGCGATATTCCAAAAATTGCAAATTATCTTCATCTGCCGGCACAAAGCGGCTCGGATAGAATATTGAAACTTATGGGAAGACCGTACACATCAGACGACTATCGCGATATGATCAGAAGGTTAAAACTGGTAAGACCGAATATCAGCATAAGTTCAGATTTCATTGTAGGTTTCCCAAGCGAAACTGCGGAAGACTTTGCGCAAACTATGAAACTCATAGACGATATCCGCTACGACGGAAGTTTCAGTTTCATTTATTCAAAACGTCCAGGAACGCCTGCAGCGGAAATTGATGATCCTATCACTCTTGAAGAAAAGAAAGAACGTTTAAGCATACTGCAAAACAGAATTAATAATCTGGCAATGCAATACAGCAGAGAGATGCTTGGAACAACACAGAGAGTGGTAATTGACGGAAAATCACAGTATGGAGGCTTTCTCTGCGGCCGGACAGAAAACAACCGCAATGTTAATTTCGTCGGTCCTGATTCGTTAATCGGCAGCCTGGCTGATGTTGAAATCATTGAGGTATTGCCTCATTCACTAAAAGGGAAATTATTATAATATCGTTATGACTACAAAAACCAATGTAACAAAGGTTGCTTTAGAACCTGCAAATATAGATCGAATTCAGATGCTATGCGGTCCTTTCGATGACAACCTTAAGCAGATCGAAAGAAGACTGTCTGTATCCATTGATTATAATCTGAATGAATTTGAAATTACCGGCAGTATTTCCAACTGTAATGCAGCCAAATCAGTATTGCAGCAGTTATATGTTGATACAGCTCCGATCAAGGGTCAGGCGCAGGATATAACTCCCACCCAGGTCAATCTGGCCTTGGTTGAGTCGCGTATTCTCGATCAAAACGAGGACGATGATGATGACAATCCGTATACGGTAAGCTACGGAAAAGAGGTTAATATCAAAACCAAAAAAGGGGTTATTAAACCCAGAACACCAAATCAGGCACAGTATGTTAAAAATATTGTCGCCAATGATATAACCTTCGGAATTGGTCCTGCAGGCTCTGGAAAAACCTATCTGGCCGTTGCCGCAGCGGTTGACGCGCTTGAAAGACAGGAGGTCAGAAGAATTCTGCTCACCCGTCCTGCAGTGGAAGCGGGAGAAAAACTTGGATTTCTGCCGGGAGATTTGTCTCAGAAAGTAGATCCGTATTTGCGTCCGCTTTATGATGCTCTTTTTGAAATGCTCGGATTTGAGCGTGTTGAAAAACTGATGGAGCGTCAGGTAATAGAAATTGCCCCGTTGGCCTATATGAGAGGAAGAACACTGAATGATTCCTTCATAATTCTCGATGAAAGCCAGAATACCACCATAGAACAGATGAAAATGTTTTTAACCAGAATCGGATTCAATTCCAAAGCGGTGGTAACCGGAGACATTACCCAGATAGATCTTCCGCGCAATGTAAAATCAGGATTAAAGCACGCAATTGAAGTGCTAAACGGGGTTGAGGGTCTTTCTTTTAACTTCTTTGAAGCAAAGGATATCGTAAGACATCCTGTAGTAGCACGTATTGTTAAGGCCTACGAGAAAAACGAAGAAAGAGAAAGGGCGGAAAAAGAACATAGAAAACAGGAAGAGAATAAATAAATGAGTGTTACTCTTGATTATCAGGTTGCACTTGGCAATTCTGATGAATACGAATTTGACTGCAATGCTTTAAATATTCCTACAACCGATGAAATTCAGCATATAGTGGATACTGTAATCGGACGTTTCATGCCGGAGGCGGAAATTACCATCCGCATCGTTACAGAAGAGGAAAGTCATGAGCTGGATCTGACATACAGAAAAAAGGATCGCCCTACCAACGTTCTGTCATTCCCTTATGAATATCCTGAGGGATTCCCAGAACCTGAAATGAAACTGCTGGGAGATCTGGTAATCTGCAAGAAAGTTGTTGAAAGAGAAGCCGAGGAGCAGCATAAGGAATTAAAGGCTCATTACACGCACATGATTGTTCACGGCTGTCTGCACCTTCTCGGTTATGATCATATCACTGACGAAGAAGCAAAAGAAATGGAAAGTTTAGAAAAAGACATTATGGTAAACTCCTTTAATTTACCAGATCCGTATCAACAGGATGAAGAGTAAAAGGATAACAAATTATGCTTGACTACCCCTCTAGTAACAAAGAAGAAAATCTAATTGATAAAATCACCAGTCTGTTCCAGTCCGAACCGGAAAACGTCGAAGAATTAACTGAAATAATTCAGAATGCTTCAAACAACAACGTAATCAACAAAGATACACTCAATATGATCGAAGGTATCTTCGAACTGTCAAAACTAAGAGTCCGTGATATTATGGTGCCCCGCTCTTCCATGGTATCAGTGCTTATTAACGATCCTATAGAAACAATTCTAAACAAGGTCGTGACGGCGGGACACTCGCGTTACCCTGTTTTAAGCGAAGATCAGGAACATATAGACGGTCTTCTTCTTGCCAAGGATTTGCTGACCATTGAAAACAACACAAATGAATTCAAAATCGAAAAAATTCTCCGCCCGATAATGGTGGTTCCTGAAAGTAAACGGCTTGACTTTCTGCTGAAGGATTTCCAGAAGAAACGCTACCATCTGGCCGTGGTAATTGACGAATTCGGATCTTATTCCGGAGTTGTAACCATAGAGGACGTTCTTGAAATCATAGTTGGAACCATTGGCGATGAATATGATGAAAATCCTGAAAACAATGCAGATATAAGAGAAGCCGGAAAGGATTTGTACCTGGTAAACGGAATGACTTCAATCGTGGATTTTAATGAATATTTTAATGTAAATATTGATAACAACGAAGTTGAAACCGTAGCCGGCATTGTTATCAGCCAGCTTGGTCATATTCCAAGAGTCGGTGAACAGACAAAAGTTCAGAAATTTGAATTCAAGGTACTTAGCGTAGACAAAAGAAGAATCAACACGCTTCAGGTAAAAGTAGACTCCGATGAGGAGACGGAACCTCAAGAAGAAGAGAGCGGCAATTATGAATAAATTTCTGCAAGCACTGGCTTCTGTAAAAAACACCATGATAGCAGTAACCGGCGGTATTTCCGGTACTTTTGCTTTTGCTCCCTATAATTACAGTTTCTGTATTCTGATTACTGTGTTTACTCTGAATTATTTCTGGTTTCAAAATAAAAATCATACCAGATACACTTTTTTAACACTGGTTTCACTGATTTATCCTACTGTATTCTGGCTTCATACCAGCATGACGGAATACTCGGATGTGCCGATGGCGGTTGCCGCCTTTGCAATTCTGCTGCTTTCGGCGTATCTCAGCTTGTACCACACTGTTCTTGTTTATCTGGCCAATAAAATATTCCGAGGTCAGATATTTATTAAGAACATACTTGTAATTCCATCTTTCTGGATTATCGCCGATTATCTTGTCGGCAATATGTTTACAGGATTTCCGTGGGTTTACATCGGCTATTCACAGACAGATACCTTCCTTGCTTCATTAGCCCCAATCGGAGGTGTTTACCTTATTACTTTGGTTATTATGCTGTCTGCAGCACTGTTCTGCTACACCATAGCTTCCCGCAAGCTCATAACTCTGGCCGCATCCATATTTGTTCTTATTTTCCCTTTGTTCATTAAAGATCTTGAATTTACACGTCCTTTGAAAGATATAAACGTTGCTATAGTGCAGGGAAACATTGCCCAGGAAATAAAGTGGGATCCGTCAAAATCCGAGGAAATTTTCACAACATTCTTTGACGAATCAAAACCGTATTTTTTCGGGCAAAAAAAAATAGATTTGCTTGTATGGCCCGAATCTGCCATTCCGGAACTTGAAAATTATGTGGTGGCATTGCTGTCGGCGCTGGATGAAAAAGCACGTGCGCATAAATTTTCATTCGTTACCGGTGTTCAAACTTATGATACTGCAACCCAGAACTACTATAATGCAGTAATTGGTCTCGGCATGAAAGATCCTGAAGGAAACTTGATTTATACTCCATACACCGGCAACCGCTATTACAAAAGACATCTTGTTCCGATTGGGGAAAAAGTTCCTTTTGAAGAATTATTAAGAAAATACGGTTCATTTTTCAATATGCCGATGTCATCATTTGCAAATGGCAGTGATGTTCAGAAGAATATAGTATCCGGCGGACTAAATATAGCAACCGCAATCTGTTACGAAATTGCATACCCTAATGAAATGCTTACAAATATGAATGAGGATACATCCCTGATACTGACTGTAAGCAACGACGGCTGGTTCGGAACACCTCCAAGAAAAGGCAGTACTGAATACTGGCTGTCACGGGGACCTCTTCAGCATGCCAATATAGCAAGAATGAGAACTCTTGAATTTCAAAAGCCGGTAATCCGCGCAACAAACACCGGGCTGTCAGCCATATACAGCAAAGACGGAACAGAACTGCTGTCCCTGCCTTTCTATCAAATTGCGACAGAAGAAGCAAGGGTAACTCCATACAAAGGACTTACACCGTTCAATGAATACGGTCTGCTGATTATTTTCTCAATTGTAAGTATCATGCTTTCCGTATCATTCATTTATTTGCTGATGAGTATCATGAGCAAGGATTTGGCGGCAAAAAGATAAAAACCATTTGGAAAACAAAAAGGTCGAAACTGTATAAATTCCGACCTTTTGCATTTAATTACTAACAATCAGGTAAACAATAAAAAACTGTTACCTAAAATGAAAAACCGTTTATCTTTACTGGAACACCCTTTCTCTCAATCAGAGCTCTCTGCACAATATCCTGATCCACATCATTGCTCTGAATAATATTCAGAACATCAGCCGGAATTTCCTTAAAAGAAACATCCTCAGTTGAATTCAGTTCCTCTTCGGTCGTCGACAGCGGCTGATGAACCTCTATATATTTGGAGCCATCAGGCTCTACTGTTGCCTTAATCGGTTCATTTATAAATTCCACCCTGGTATTTACAGGAACATTGTAATATAACCACTTGATATCCTCATCGCGCAGACGGATGCATCCGTGACTTACTCTAAGTCCTATACCGAATGATGCGTTGGTACCGTGAATTGCATACATTCTGCCGACATACAACGCATATAGCCCCATCGGATTATCCTTGCCTGCAGGAACAACCTTAGGCAGAGTAATACCCTGTGCCGCATATTCGGCATGTACCTTGGCAGACGGAGTCCAAGTAGGACCGTCCTTTTTACGTTCAACCTTCGTTACCCAGTCCACCGGAGTATCCTTTCCAAGCTGACCGATACCTATAGGGAGAACAATCACATAGTCAGGATCAGAACTCGGATAATAATAAAGTCTCATTTCAGCGGAATTGATAACAATTCCCTTATGCACCGTCTTCGGTAAAATTAACTGATGAGGTATCAGCAGAACAGTTCCCGGAGGAGGCAGATAAGGATCGACTGAAGGGTTTGCTTCCATCACATTACTCAAACCCAAATTGGTTAAAGAAGCAATATCCTCAAGAGACATTTTTCCCTTGGGTATGGTAAAGAAAGAATTCTGTCCTACCAGATTTGAACCAGGTTCCATATAATATTCTTTAGCTGACGGAACGGCAGAAAAAAAACAAAAAAACGAACCGGCGAGTAATAATCTTTTTAAAATTTTCATAAAATCTTCAATAATTTCAGTTAATTATAGTTGTACGACAAGCTGACCAATATATCTTTGATTGATCCGTCAGGCGTATTGTACAACAATTATTCGCAAAATTTAAATTTTATCATTAAGTCCGGTCATTCTTCATGCCCTATAACATCAATCGTCCGAAAGTCGTTTTTTTTCGTACCTTTTGATTGAGAAAATAAAAAAAATAAAAGATTGAGCAACGAGGGTATCACGTGTAAAATGTACTTTCAAAGAGCTACAGGTAATATTGACTGTAAACAGCAAATTTAAATGTTACCTGGTAATAAACAGTAAGAAGCAGTGAAACCCACTGCTCTTTATCTTTAATTTTTAACAACTGGTATGCAAATATTCGGGTATACAAATGTCTGACATAAAAGAACAATACAATCCACAGGAACTTGAACCAAGAGTTCAGCAACATTGGGAAGAAGAACAAACATTCAAAGCTGAAGAAGATACAGACAAAGAGAAATTCTACTGTCTGTCAATGTTCCCGTATCCGTCAGGACGTCTTCACATGGGTCATGTTAGAAATTACACCATCGGCGATGTTATTTCCAAATTCCAGCGCTTAAACAAAAGAATGGTTTTACAGCCGATCGGCTGGGATTCATTCGGTCTTCCTGCAGAAAATGCGGCACTGAAAAACAAAACCGCGCCTGCCAAATGGACCTATTCAAATATTGCCTACATGAAAAAGCAGCTGAAACAACTGGGATTCGGTTACGACTGGAACAGAGAAATAGCAACATGTAAACCAGAATACTACCGTTGGGAACAATGGTTCTTTACCCAGTTATACAAAAAAGGTCTGGTGTATAAGAAATCAACATCTGTTAACTGGTGTCCGCATGATCAGACCGTACTAGCAAACGAGCAGGTTGTTGACGGTCGCTGCTGGCGCTGTGATTCTCTCGTTGAAAGAAAAGAAATACCTCAGTGGTTTCTGAAAATCACAAACTACGCGGAGGAACTTCTTCAGGATTTGGATAATCTTGACGGCTGGCCTGAAATGGTAAAAACCATGCAGAGAAACTGGATAGGAAAATCTGAAGGCTTAACCATTCAGTTCAAAGTTGCTGATTCCGATGAAATTCTGGAAATTTATACAACACGTCCGGATACTCTTATGGGTGTTACCTACGTTGCTGTAGCGGCAGATCATAAAATTGCAAAGGAAGCAGCCAGAAACAATCCTGAACTGCAGGATTTCCTTACAGAATGCAGAAATACCAAGGTTGCAGAAGCGGAAATTGCAACAATGGAAAAGAAAGGAATGGCAACAGGACTCTATGCTATTCATCCTCTGACCAACGAACAGGTGCCTATCATGGTTGCAAACTTTGTTCTTATGGATTACGGTACAGGCGCCGTTATGGCTGTTCCTGCCCACGATCAGAGAGATTACGAATTTGCCAAAAAATACAATTTAAACATCAAAGCCGTAATCAGACCGCACGATCAGGAACAGGCTGATGTTTCAGAACATTCTTTTGAAGACAAAACCGGTATTGTATACAACTCCGGAGAATTTGACGGACTGAATTATCACGACGCATTCAATGCGGTTGCAGACAAAATTGAATCTTTGAAACTTGGTCATCGCACCGTTAATTACCGTTTGAGAGACTGGTCTATTTCCCGTCAGAGATACTGGGGAACTCCGATCCCTATGCTGACTCTTGAAAACGGTGATGTGGTTCCTGCTCCGGAAGATCAGATCCCGGTTGTACTGCCTGAGGATGTGGTAATGAACGGTGTACAGAGCCCTATCAAAACAAACAAGGAATGGGCAAAAACCACATATAACGGTCAGCCTGCCACCAGGGAAACCGATACGTTTG
>Ga0256407_10010578_pt1 | contig 12925 bp, 10 predicted proteins | sample RumenRJG_04DNA_FD_193489 | JGI IMG/M metagenome (GOLD analysis project Ga0256407, IMG submission 193489) | Bovine rumen microbial communities from Lethbridge, Alberta, Canada - RJG_04 | ecosystem: Host-associated > Mammals > Digestive system > Stomach > Rumen | place: Canada: Alberta... | reverse complement strand
ATTAAATGATTTTTAATATTTAGTTTTATTTAAATTAAAAAAAAAAAAAAAAAAAAAAAAAAAAAAAACATTTTCCTGAATTAAAACCAAAAAAAAAATAATTAAAATAATTAAATATCAATTCATAATAAATTTTCATTTTTTTATTTGAAAAAAAAAAATAAAAAATAAAATGACAGCATGTTGTTCAACAAATAAAAAAAAAAAATATGATCAACTAATCTTAAATCATGAATTATTAAGACTTCGTTTAAATCAAGACGAAAAAGAATATTACACAGATTTATATTACAACAGAGCAGAAAAGGGAAAAGTAAATAAAGAAAATTTTCCTCCTTTATTAGGAATGTTAGGAACTCAAATTGCAAAAGAATTTGCAGATAGAATTTTTTTTGCCTTTTCATCAAATAAAGAATATATTACATTATCAGAATATTTAAAATATATTGATATATATCATTATGGTGATGATATTGAAAGATGTAAAGTAACTTGTAAATTAATTGATAAAAATGGAAATGATAAAATTACATATGATGAATTTAAAGATTATATTAATTTAATTTTAAATGCTATTAAAAAAGTAAATCCTGGTTTTTCATCTGATACTATGAATGATAATGATATTAAAACTTTATTTTATCATATTGCTAAAAAAGGTGATTATTTTACTTCAAAAGATTTTGAAGAAATTTATAATGAAAAACCAGAATTAGTTTCTTGGATTGATTATTTTAAAAATAATAGTGAAGATGTTTTAATTATTATTAATGAACATATTAATTGTTTACTTAAGGGAATTAATTCTTTTTTTCAATCTTTTTTAAATTATTTAGATAATATTTTAAATAAAAATGAATTTTATTTTGATAATATAATTAATGAAATTAATGATTATAGTCATGAATTTTTGAAAATACAAAAAAAATTTTTAAAGAAAGTTCAACAATTTAGTATTAGAAATATTTTTGATGAATTAAGTAATAATGAACAAGAAAAAAAAAAAAGAGATTTGTTAAAATCTATTAATTTAAGGAAAGAAAATAATAAAAATGGATTTAATGATAGTGATATTGAAAATGATCCAATGCTTGAAAAATTTTTCCAAAAAATTAAAAAGGATTTAAATAATTATCTTGATGATATTCCAATTTCTGAAGAAAATATATCAAGTAGTGATTGTTATTCTAATAATCATAATAATCAAAATGAATATGAAGAAAATAATTCTTCTAAAAATTTTAATAATAGTGATAGTCAAAATAAAAGTAATAAATCAAATATAAATATTAGTATTATTGATTTTGATTTAAGTGGAGATGAAAAAAAAGAAAGTAAAAATATTTTAAATCAAGAAAGTTCTGTAACTGAAAGTGAAGAAAAAACAATAATTCAAAATAATTCTGAATTAGATTATGAATTTGATCAATTCTTTAAAGATGAAGATGATAAAATGAATAATATTGAGAGTACCAATAATATTAGTACAAATCCTATTAATAATATTAATTATAATCATAATAATAATAATAATCTTATTAATAATAATAATATTCCTATTTATAAAAAAGATAATAATCCTATTAATAATAATAATAGTAATAATAGTAGGAATTACAATCAAAAAAAAAGTAAAAAACAATTTAATCAACAAAAAAGTTTGCAAATTAAAAATAGAGATGAATTAATGTCAAATAATACATTCACAAAAAAAAACTCTAAAAAAATTTCAAATAATGTAAGAAGAGCAAATTCATTTAAAAAAAAAGCAACAAAGAAATTATTTGATCAATTTTTTAAAAAAAATTATTATGAAATAAAACAATTTTTACTATCATTAAAATTATGTATAGAAAATGCAAAAGACACATCAACAACAATAGAAGTATGTTTTCATTGGATATCAGAAAGTTATTTAAATTCTCATATAAAGAGAATATTAAAAACAAAAAATAAAGAAAAATTAGATCAATTAGCTCCAATAAACAAAAATAGAAAAATGAAGAAAAAAATAAAAAAAAAAATAATAAAAGCTCCAGATCAAAGTTTTAAAATTTTATTAAATATGATAATGGGAATACAAATCGCAGTTCAATCGTCACCAAATTATAAAATAGATGATAATGAAGATTTATCAAAGTATTTAAATAGTATGTTATATTCAGTACAAACAATTAATTTTAGTATTAAAAAACAAGAAACATTTTTTTTAAAAGAATATGCTGGAATTATATTTAATAATATAAGAAGACATTTAGGTTTTGATAAAGATTCTTTTATTTCTTCAATTTCACCTCAAGAATTTATTACTGAATTAATGATAAGTTCTCAAACAATTTTTGAAGAATTAATTTCAACTGGAAAAAGTGGTTCTTTATTTTATTATACTAGAGATGGACAATTTATTGTTAAAACTATTGGACATAATGAATATAAATTCCTTAAAAAAATTTTACCTAATTATTATAGACATTTAAAACAAAATCCAATGTCTTTATTACCAAAATTTTTTGGTTGTTATCAATTAATTAGAAAAGTAAAAAAACAAAAAGAAAAATTCAATTTTATAGTAATGCAAAATGTATTTAGTACAACAAAACAAATTCATATTAGATTTGATTTAAAAGGAAGTAAAATTGGAAGAAAAGTTTTAAAAGGAAATAAAGAAGATAATGATATATTAAATAAAGGTGATATTGCATTAAAAGATTTGGATTTAGAAGCAAGAAAAGAAAAAGCATATCTAGGAGAAAAAAGAGATATTTTTATAAATCAATTAATAAAAGATACAGAATTTTTAAGTAAAAATGGAGCAATTGATTATTCTCTTTTACTTGGAATTCATTATAATCATAAAGAAATAAATAAAAAAAATTCAAAAACTAATGTTTTATCAAGAAAAGTTACTCAAAGAAATATGAGACATGAATCAAAATTAATTAAAACAATGACTTCATATGAAGATAATAAATTTTTATCAAGTAATAATATTAATGTTATGAATAAATTTTTTGAAAGTGATTCATATTTTAATATAAATAATAATAATAATGATGATAATAATTCATTAAAATCTGCTAGAAAAAGATTAAGTGAATTAAAAAATTTATGGGATTATGATGATGGGGGAATTAATTCAATTACAGGAAATGAAATTTATTATTTAGGGATTATTGATATTTTAACTGAATATAATTGTAAAAAAGGAGTTGAACATTTTGTTAAAATGATAAGATATTGTTCGGAAAAAATGAGTTGTGTTCCTCCTATTACTTATAAAAATAGATTTGATGAATATATGGAAAATGTTATTTTAAATGATCATCCTTCAAAAGAAACACAAATTGTATCTGAGAATAAAGAATAAAATATTTTTATTAATTTATTTTGTTTTGTGATTTATTTATTTTTTTTTGTTATTTTTGTTATTTTTTTATATTATTTTATATATTTATTTTAGTTTTAGAGAAAACAATTTTATTTTATTTATAATTTTTTCAATTTTTTTTTTTGGTTATTTTTTTATTTCGGTTAGAACTTTTTTTAATTGACTTATTCTTTTTTTTTCTATGTTTCTTTTCATTATTAGAGAATTAATATAATTTTTTAATCCATCAATATTTTTAATATTTAATTGAGACATTAAATCTAAACAAAAATTTTTAAATATATCTTTTTCTTGTTTTAAATGTTCTAATCCAGTTTTAAAATTCTCATTTTCATCATTGATATTTCTTATATTTTCAATTATATCTTTTAACCATCTCCATAATTTTTTTATACTTAATTCTTCATTATTTTTATTTTTTAATAAATATAAAGTTTTTAAACCATTAATAAATTCTTCTTTTAAACTTATATCTTCACATATCATATAAATATGATTTATTTTTTCTATTGGATTATTATTTTCATTAATAAATGGAACATTATTTATAATATCATTTATTCCTGTTTTATCTAAAATATCAATATTTAATTCTTCTTCTAATAAATTATTTGATTTTGTAATATCATCTAATTTTGTCAATAGAAATTTATTTCTTAATTTTAATGTTTTATATTGTTTTTTTAATCTTTGAATTTCTAATTCATATTCAATATTTTTATAAGATTCATCTTTTTCATCATTTAAATCTGAATTAATATTTCTATTTGTATTATTTTTATTTGTTTCATATTCTTCATTTTCTAAATTTTTATGCTCTATTGGGTCATAACTGGAAATTAAATTATTAAAAACATTTTCATTTTTCTATACTAAATTTATAATTATTATATTTACTCTCTTCATTAAATTTATATCTTTTTTTAATTCATTAATTGTAGATTTTATTCTTGAAATTGTTGAATTATTCTCATTTTTCATTTTTAAAAATAAAGTTAATTTATTTTGATTTATAAGAAAATAATTTACTTTATTATAATTTAAGCTTTAATTTTATTTTAATATTTTATCTGAAATAATAAATTTCAAAAAATTTTTTTAAATAAAATAACTATGATTGAAATTGAAGAAGATAAATTCGATAATAATAATAATATCATAGAAAATGATTTAAAATATATCAGACTACAAAATGAAATAAATGAATTAAATTCTGATAAAAATCAAATAATTTGTAAAAAAATAAAACTAGAAGAAGAAATAAATCATTTAAATCAAATAAATAAAGATTTAGAAAAACATAATTTAATTTTAAAAAAAGAAATTGAAGATTTAAAAAAAATAATTAAAGATACAAATGATCCAATAAATTATTTAACATCAAAAATACAATCTGATTCTACAATTATTGAAGATTTAAGGAAATTAAATTTTAAATTAAAAGAAGAAAGAGATTTATTGATTAATAATAAAAATTCTTTATTGAATGAAATATCAGAATTAAAAAATAATGAAAAATCAGAAGTAGCAATTACAGAATTAAAAAATGAAAATTTAAAAAAAGCAAAAAAAATAAATGATTTAAAGAAAAAAAAAGAAAATTTAATGAAAGATAATAGAGATTTAACATTAAAGAATAATGAAATTTTATCAAGAAATGAAGAATTAGAAAATGAAAATAAATCTTTAAAAAATTGTGTTTCAAAATATGAAATAGATAATAATGAATTAAAAACAAATTTAAATGAAAATATAAATAAAATAAATGAATATAATTCAATTTTACAAGAACTTGAAAATCAAAATAAAAAATTAAAAAATGAATTAAATTCATTATCATGTGATTTTGATAAATTAAAATTAGAAAATTATGATAATGCTAAAACAATTGATTTTTATAAAGTAAAAACAATTTCAAATGATAATGAAATTAGAAATTTGGTTAAAGAGAATTATAAATTAAAAGAAAATTTAAAAATATTTTATGAAGAAAATAAAGAATGTTTTAAAAGAATTTGTCAATTAGAAAATGATATAAAATTATTAAACAGTGATAGAAATTATTTAAAAAATGAATTAAAAGATGCAAGTAATTATAAAAGACAATTATTAATTGAAGTAGAACAATTAAAAAATGGATTAAGTTCATTAGAAAATCAATATTTATTTACCAAAAATAAAAAATCAGAAACATCAACTTAATAAAAAATATTATAATTTTTTATTTAAAATTTTAAAAAAAAAATACAAAAAATATAATAAAAATAAACATATTAAAATAATGGAAGCAAATGAAAAAGAAAAACAATATAACAAATTAAAACTTTCATTAGAAACAATGGGATATAAAGGATATTTAAGTGAAGAAAGTGTACAATTAGTAAATTCAGTATTAAGTGATTTAATAAAAGCAACAAAAGCTTTTAAAAACATAATGTTAGAAAAAAATAATTTAGAATCAAAATTAAGAGTTCAAGATGATATAATAATTCCTTTAAGAAATGAAAATTATAAAATATCAAAAGATAATAATGAACTTCATAAAGAAATAATAAGATTAAAAGATGCTTTGGAATTAAGAAATACATCAGAAAATACAAAAGTACATACATTACAAAGATCAATTGATGAAATTCAATTTGTAGTAGAACAAAAAAATCAATTAATACAAAAGTATTTATCTCAAAATGAATTATTAAGAAATAAATTAAATACAATATTTGATACTTTATATATGGGAGAAGGTGATAGAGCAATTATAAATGAAAAAGGATTAGAAAAAGCAAGAAAAATAATATCAAATGTAAATCCAGAATCAATTAATACAACATTTAAAAAAAAAGCTTTTGAAATAACAGAAAATTTATATTCTAATAATACAACATCAAATAATGAAAATAATAATGAAATTTTAGATGCAATAAAACAAGAAATGAATAATATTAAAGTAAGTAAAGAAGATTGGAGTAATGATTTAAAAAAAGCAGAAACTGAAATGGAAAATAATAGAGGAGAAATTAAAAATTTAAGAGATGAATTAGAAGAAAAGAATAAAATATTAAATCAATATCAAAAAGTTCTTGAAGAAAGAGAAAAAGAAATAAAAAGATTACAAGAACACATATATTACAATGATGAAAATAAAGATGAATTAAAATTAAGATATCAAAGTGAATTTATAAAAGAAGAAAATGATAAATTACAAAGTCAAATAGAATTTTTAAATAAAGAAAATCATAGATTAAATGCAATTGATTATTTTCATTCACATAGATGTAGAGAAGAAGAAGTTAAAAGATTAGATTCAGAAATTGCAAAATTAACAAAAGAAAATGAAAAATTAAAAAAAAGTTTAGATAATATGGGATTAGGAGATTTAAATGCTTCTACTGTAACTGGAAATAAATCTTTTATGAATAGAAGTAGATTTAGTTTTTATTCTACTCCTAGTTTAATGGATCAAGTTAAAAAATTAAAAGCTGATAAAAAAACTCTTTTACAATTATTAGAAAAAGAAAAAGAAAAAAATCAAGAAATTACTAAAGAATTAATGGTTTCTAAAGATCAAAATAATGAAAAGTTAAGTAATGTTAATAAAGAAAAAGAAGATTTACAAAATAAATTAGAAGAGTTACAGAAAGAAAATAGTGAATTAAAAGAGAAGAAATAATTTTTTTTTATTATTTTTTTTTTTTGACTTTTGTGTTATTTAAATTTAAATTTTTTTTTAAAATTTAAAAAACATTAAATACATTTTTAATATATATAATAAAATATACAATTTATATTTTATTGTATTAAAAAAAATAAGTTTATATATAATTATTAATAGTATTTAAACAAAATTCATCTAAATTTTTCATTGCTTCATCATTTTTTTTTAATTTTAAATAACAATTAGCTCTAATAACATAATAATCAATACAATTCTTTTTTTTATTTTCCATATAAGAAATATAAATATTAAAATCTTGAATAGCTTCATCATATTTTTCACTTAAATAAAAACACATTCCTCTTTTACAATAAGCTTCCATAAAATTATTTTTCATTTCAATAACATTATTAAACATATTAATTGCTTCAGTAAATCTTTCTAATTTCATTAAACAAGTTGCTTTATTATAATAAACTGAAATATCAGATGAATCAATTAAATTTTTTCTATCATAACTTAAAATACAATTAAAATAATAAATTGCTTCTTCAAATCTTCCTAATTTACTTAAACATAAACCTTTATTATAATATGCATCTACAAAAGTTCTATTTAATTGAATAACTTTATCAAACATTTCAATAGCATTTAAATTTTTATTTAATTCCATATAACATAAACCTAATCTAAAATAAGGTTCTTGTAAATTAGAATTTAATTCAATTGTTTTTTTAAAATCAATAATGGCTTCATTAAATTTTTTCATTTTATTATAACAATAACCTCTTTGAAAATAAGCATTAAAAAAATTAGGATTTAATTCAATTGCTTTTGAAATTTCAATAATAGCTTCATCAAATCTATTTAATTTAATATAACAAGAACCTCTTTCAAAATAAGCTTGAGGATAATTAATATCTAATTCAATAACTTTATTCATTTCAATAATGGCTTCTTTATATTTTCCTAATGAATAAAAACAATAACCTCTTTGAAAATAAGCATCAACATAATTATTATTTAATTCAATTGCTTTATTATATTCTAAAATTGCTTCTTCTTTTCTATCTAAATTACTTAAACAAATTCCTTTATTGAAATATGAAGGAGTATAATAATTATCTAATTTAATTGCTTTATTATATTGACATATTGCTTCTTCTTTATTTCCCATATTATATAAACATGCACCAATACTATTATATATTTTAGATGATGGTTCAATTTCAATTGCGTTTTTAAATTTATCAATTGCTTCATTATATAAATTTAATTCTTTTAAACATTTTCCTTGATTGTATATTGCTTCTATACATTTATTGTCTTGTTTTATACATTTTTCATATGTTTGAATTGATTTTAAATATTGTTTTAAAGTATAATATATTTTTCCTTTAAATAATAATGCTTCAAAATTATTTGGATAGAGTTTTAAATATTTTATTATGTATAATAAGGATTTATCATAGTTTTTTGTATAGTAGTAATCTTTTGATTTTTGGAAATCTGATATTTGATTTGTTTGTGTTTCTGTCATTTAGTTTTTTAATTTGATGTTTTCTTTTGTTTTTTTTATTAAAATTTAGAAATTTAAATTGAAATTTATACTTTATTCAAAAAAAAAAATAAATTAAATAATTTATTTATTTTAAATAATTTTTATTTGATTTAATTGAATTTCTATTAATTCTAATATTCTTTTTTTGATTTTTTAGGTAAAGGTAAGGGAATTGTTTTATTATATTCTGACATTTTTTCTGTTTTTCCTTTATCTTTTGGTTTGGGTTGTTTATTTTTATATTTATCAACTGGTTTTAAAAAATTTTCATTTTCAATTATATTTCTAATACTTACTTTTCCTATATCAAAACATATTGATTTATCAAATTGATATGTTTCATATTTATTTTCATATTTATTTTCTTCTTTTCTATCCATTATTCTTTCAATAAATTTTGGGTAAAATAATCCTCTATAATAATAATCTAAATATTTTGTTATTTCTTCTAAAAATTTTTTTTCAATTATTGCAAAAATATTATTATAATAGGGATTTAAATGAAATTTAAATTTAATAACTTCTTTTTGTATTTCTTTATCAAAAGCATTTATGTCATAACGTTTATCTCTTATTAAATTATAATATTTATTACTTAAATCATTTTTTACTTTTTTTGATAAGTTTTCATTTAATTCATTAATTTCTTTTCTTGTTAAATTTATATCTCTAATCTGATTATCATTCATATTTTAATTATAAAACAAATATATAATCAATAAAATTAGAATTTTAAAATAGTATTATTTTAAATTATAGAAAATATATTTTTAATAAATTGTTTTAATAATAAAAATGTCATTAAAAATTTCTCAGAAAAAATATGGTAAAAAATTCCGTCCAAGGTACAATATAAAAATATAACATAATAAAAAATAAATAGACCAACGTATCTAATATTAAAAAGATTTATAGAATCAAATATTTATATAGTTCATTCAAGAAAAATAAAAGTTTTGGGTACAGCAGGAGAAATAGATGAATTAATTAAAGAAGTAAATAGACAAGATAATAAAGATACTATAAAAATATTTTTAATATTAAAAAATTTAGACAATTTCAAATTTATGTTAAAATATTATGGAATACCAGATGATATATTTATAAAAAATGCAATTTTTTTTGAACATTTTTCAAAAAGAAAAAATGAAAAAATATATTCAATTGGAGATTCAAGTGATTATTTTTATTTAATTGTAAAAGGAAGTATAATTATAGAAGAAAAAGGAGAAATAATAAGAGGAATACAACAATTTAATCAAAAATGTATTTTAAAAGAAGGTTTTTTTTTTGGAGATTTTGAAATTTTAAATGAAAATAATAGATTATGTAATACTTATGCAAATGAAAATTGTATTTTATTAGGTATAAAAAGAGATAAATTTATGAAATCTTTATCAAAATATATTATAAAAAGTAGAAATGAAAGAAAAATAATTATAATGAATATTATTCCTTGTTTTAAAAATATGACAGATGAAAAATTTTTATTATATTATAATGATTTTATATTAGAAAAAGTAAATAAACAAAATTATATATATAAAGAAGGTTCAATTGCAGATTCGCTTTATTTTATATTACAAGGAAGAAGTAGATTTGCAAAAAATGGAATAAATTTAATGTATATTGGAATAAATGATTTAGTTGGTTATGAATCAATAAATTTTGAACCTGAATCAAATGAAAAACCAATTTATAATTGTTCATTAATTGCAATTGATGATTGTTATATTTTAAGAATAAAAATTAGTAATTTAGGTAAATTAAGATTTAAAATAAGAAATGAGTTAAATGAATTAAATAATGAAAGGAATAATTTAATTAATCAATTAATGGAACAAGCAATGAAAGAAAAAGAAAAATTTAAAATATTATATAGAGAAAGTTTATTAAAACAAAATATAAAAGAAGCAGTTAAAAAAGTCCCTATTGAGAAAATAAAAAAATATTTTAATATTCCAAGTGAATTAAAAGAAAATAAAAAAAATTTAAATATAAAATATTTAAAATTAAAACTAAATACAAATGATGATGAATCAATCAAATATAATACATTAGTTAAATTTCCTTCAAAAATAAGTGAGTCAAGAAATAATTGGAGAACTCTTTCACCTTTAAATAGTTTAAATAGTGTTAATAAAATTTCTTATGAATCTAAAAAAGATAGTTTACATTTTTCAGAAAAAAAAATTGAAGATAAAAAAAAAGGAAATGTTTTAAAAAAAAGAAATAAAAAACAATTGAGTGATATAATTGATAAAAATGTTTTAAGAAAAAGTATTGGGATAAGAACAAATTTTATAGAGAATATTCCAACAAAGAGAATTGGGAATTATAGTATTAATACAGGTGATTTTGATTTACCTTTAATATCAAAGTTTATAAGTTTTTCATATAGAAGTGATTTATAACAATAAAAGATAAATAGTAATTTATATTTTGTTAATAGTTAGTTTATAGTGTATGAAATATAAATAATAAATATTATATGAATTATTTATTGTAAAATATATTTTTTTAGTTTATTTTTTATATTTTATAAAATAAAAATAAAGGAATTTAATAAAAAAATAGGAAAAAAATAAAGTTAAAAAATTAATAATATGTTTGAAAATTTTATTTTATAAAATATTTTATCAATTCTTTAAGTTAGAGGAGAATAAAACTTATAAACCCCATATCATAATTTAAACTTATATTATTAATAAATAATACTTTACTAAACTATTGCTACATTACCTTTAATAACTTTATTTATTATACATAAATTCTATATTGTTATTAAAATATAAAAAACATTAATTTCAAATTATTGAGAAAAATATAAAATTTTTTTTCCAAATTTTTTTAAACTTTTAACTTTAATGTAGGTATGATGAATTGAAAATATTGGAAAAAACTTTCGATTTATTATCTGAACCAAGATAATTATTTATATTCCCAATATTCATATTTATATTATTCACAATTTGACTATCATTTATATTATTTTTATCTTTAAAATTATTCAATATATTATCATTATTTAAATTATTGCTTTTTATTTCATTTTCAATTAAATTATTATTACAATTTTGCAAATTATAATTACATAAATTATTATTATTTAAAGAAGGAATAGAATTATTTATAAAAGTATAAAATGGATTAATATTATATCCTGAATTATTAATAGGATAATTAAAAGAAAAAAGATTTGGAGAATACATAAAAGGCGAATATTGATTTTTATTTCTAATATCTAAATTTAAACTTTTATTTAAATTAGGAAAAAAATTTTCATTTTTTAATTTAATTTCTTCATTATTTATTATATCAATATTTTCATTTTTAATCTTTAATTTTGGTTTTTGAATTAAATCAGAAAATAAAGAATTATACTAAAAAAAAATTAAAAATTATTTTTACATCTTTTAAAGTTACAATACTATCACTTTTAATTGGAGATTGTAAATATTTTAAAGAAAAATTTTCAACAGATTCATCAGAACAAAATATAGAAAGTTGTTCGTTGTCTTTTGATACAATTGCAACTAAGATTTCTGCATTACATAATAAAGAGAGTTCCATTGCTTTTTTAATTAAGCCTTTTTTTCTTTTTATAAATGTAATATTTCGATTTCTCTCATTTTTAATTCTTTCAATTTTTATTTTATTTCTTCCCATTTTATAATTTTATATGAACATTATTTATTTTTTGTATTAATGTAAATAGATTTTATTAATTAATTATAGATATTTATGAATTAAATCTCTTTCTTTTATCAAAAATATTATTTATTAATTTACTCTATTATAATTTCATATTTATAGAGCAAATGTTATTAAGATATTATCTTATGTAAAATTCATGAAAATTATTTCAAATTTCAATTTTTGATTGTTGGTGGATAAAATATAATTCTTAATATTAATGTAATAACTTAATCTTTAATTCTTTTATTAATATAATTAAAATTTTATTTTATATTTAAGTATTTTAGTTTTCAAAATGTTAATTTTCAATCTTGAATTAAATATTTATATACTCATTAATAATAAATCTTAAAATATTAAATAAAGGTTTATTTAATTATAATTAAAAAAGAAAATTAATTTTTTAATTGCAAAAAAAAATTATTTTTTAAAAGAATGAAAAAATGATTAATAATATAAAAAATGATTTGTATAGCATAAAGTAATATTTGAAATAATAAAAAAATAAATAAAAATATACATTCTTATTTATTATTCTAAATTTTTAATATTATTAGAATATTATTAATTATCATAATTAACCTTTAAAAATTAAAAAAAAATTTACAATTTTTAATATCAT
>Ga0256407_10010577_pt1 | contig 12926 bp, 10 predicted proteins | sample RumenRJG_04DNA_FD_193489 | JGI IMG/M metagenome (GOLD analysis project Ga0256407, IMG submission 193489) | Bovine rumen microbial communities from Lethbridge, Alberta, Canada - RJG_04 | ecosystem: Host-associated > Mammals > Digestive system > Stomach > Rumen | place: Canada: Alberta... | reverse complement strand
GGCGGTTTAGTCCATTGGTAGTTTAACGCACTCCGGCAATTCAGCAGGTCTCGTACCTGCTGCTTTTTGGTTGCCGGAGTGCGTTAAACTCTCTTACCAAAAAACTTATTGCTATCGTGCTGACCCTGGCGATGATGCTGACAGCCGTTTCCGCGCTGGCGGACATCGTAATCGTCCAGAACAAGGTTGAAATTACCTCCCAGATGGAAGATTTCGCCAAGCTGTATGAAGAAAAGACCGGCGTACCGGTGAAAGTCATCACCGGCGGCGGATCCTCCGACTACAACACCGTGCTGAAGGCCGAAATGCAGTCCGGCCGTGAACCTGATATCTTCGTCATCGAAGGCCCCAGCAGCTATGAGCTGTGGAAGGACAAGATCGCGGATCAGACCGGCGCGGAATGGACCCAGTACACCGCAGCCGCCTACATGGTGGACGGCAAGGCTGTCGGTTTTCCGGTAGCCGTGGAAGGCTACGGCCTGGCGTACAACAAGAGCATCCTGGACAAGGCCGGGATCGACCCCGCCACCCTGACCACCTATGACGCCTATGCCGCCGCGTTCGAAAAGCTGGACAGCATGAAGGCGGAGCTGGGCCTGGACATGGTTGTTTCCATGGTGGCCGGTACCACCACCGGTATGACCTGGGTTACCGGTCTGCATAACTTCAATGTTTACCTCACCGTGGGCAATGAACGGAACGACACCACCTACATCGACCAGGTGCTGGAAGGCAAGGTGGATGAGGAACGGTTCCATCAGTACTGCCAGTATGTGGCGCTGATCTTCAAGTACAGCGATCCCGACATGCTGCTGAACGGCACCCAGGACAGCCAGCTGGCCGCTTTCGCCAACGGCAAGGCCGCCTTCTATCATCAGGGCAACTGGATGGATCCGTCCCTGGTAGCGCTGAATCCTGATTTCGAAATCGCCTACGCGCCCCATGCTTTCCTGCATGAGGAAACCGACGGCATCCTGGTCAATCCTCCGTCCTGGTACGTGATCAACGAGAACGGCAACAAGGACGAAGCCCTGGCCTACCTGAACTTCCTGGCCACCTCCGAAGAAGGCGCTGACTACATGGTCAACAAGGCTGCCATGGTGCCCGCGTTCACCAATGTGACGCTGGCTCCTTCCGCCCCGCTGTCCAAGTCCGTTATGGAATGGAACGCCGCCGGCAAGACCTATGACTGGCAGCAGTACAAGCTTCCCGATGGCTTCGGCATGGGCACCCTCGGCCAGATCTACGAGCTGCTGGCTTCCGGCGCGATCGATGTGGACACCTTCGAAACTATGATGAAGGACGCGATTGCCGGCATTGCCAAGTAATCACGAATCTTTTCCCCGGGGATGGTTCCGGAGGCTCCTCCGGCGCCATCCCCTTTTTCAGCAATCAGGACAGCAGAGAAGCTGCCCGTTCATTAAAACAACGGGAGGGATTCCATGACCAGCAGACAAAAGCGGAAGCTGACAGAATTTCTGTTCCTGCTCCCCACGCTGATCGCCTTTCTGATGGTGATCATCATTCCCTTCATCTTTGGTATTTATTACTCCTTCACTGACTGGCAGGGGACCGGCGCGGTATCCCAGTCCGTCGGGTTTGCGAACTACCGGGCGATCTTCCAGGAGCCGGGCTTCCTGCATTCCTTCCTGGTGACGCTGCTCTTTACGGTGCTGAATATCATCACCGTGAACGTGGTTGCTTTTGTGATCTCCCTGCTGGTAACCAGCGAGATCCGGGGACGGAATGTTTACCGGGCAGGTTTCTTCGTACCGAACCTGATCGGCGGTATCGTTCTGGGCCTGGTATGGCAGTTTATTTTCTCCAATATCCTGCCGTCCATCGGACAGAGCCTCGGCCTGTCCACGCTGAGCAAATCCCTGATTTCCAACAAGGATACGGTCATGATTACCCTGGTTACGGTCAATACCTGGCAGTATGCCGGCTATATCATGCTGATTTATGTGGCGGCCATTCAGGGAATCTCCAAATCGGTCATGGAAGCCGCGGAAGTGGACGGAGCACGCTACTGGACCCGGGTCAGAAAGATCCAGATCCCGCTGATGGCCAACGCGTTCACGATCTCCCTGTTCCTGACGCTGACCAACTCCTTCAAAATGTACGATGTGAACGTGGCCCTGACAAACGGCGGCCCGGTATCCATCTTTATGATGAAGCCGGTGCAGGCGTCCGAGCTGCTGGCCCTGAACATCTACAATACCGCGTTCAAGTATAACAACATGGCGCAGGGCCAGGCCAAGGCTGTGATTTTCTTCATCGTCCTGACGATCTTCTCTGTGATCCAGGTCACCTGGAACAAGAGCAAGGAGGTGGAGGCATAATGGCAAAGCAGGCTGCTGCTCCCATTGAACGGATGGCGGGTTACAAACCCCATAACGGCCGCAAGATTGCGCTGGAAATCGTGACCTTCCTTCTCTTTGTCCTCTTCATGATGCCCTTTGTCATCGTGGTGTTCAACTCCATGCGGACGAACCAGGACATCATCAACGCCCCGGTCGGGGTGCCGACGGATATCGGGCAGATCGGACGGAACGTCGCGGAAATCTGGAACAATCCGAACTTCAATTTCCTTTCGGCACTGCGTGACTCTGTGATTATCACCGTGATCTCCCTGGCTGTGATTTCGATCTTCTCTTCCATGGCGGCATGGGTGCTGGTGCGGAACAAAACCCGGTGGTCCAACCTGCTCTTTATGAGCTATGTGGCAGCCATGGTGATTCCGTTCCAGGTAGTCATGTTCCCCCTGCTGACCTGGTTCAAGAGCGTGGGAGATTTCCTGGGCATTCCGATGCTCCGGTCCTACCAGGGCATCATCTTCGCCTACCTGGGCTTCGGCGAGGCCATGTCGATCTTCATTTTCCACGGCTTCATCAAGGGCGTGCCTCTGGAACTGGAGGAAGCGGCGGATATCGACGGCTGCTCCCGGGCGGGCACTTTCTTCCGGATTGTGCTGCCGCTGCTCCAGCCGGTGTTTGTGACGGTCCTGGTGCTTAACGGCCTGTGGATCTGGAACGACTACCTGCTGCCTCTGCTGGTGCTCGGTGCCAGCGGCAATATCCGGACCATCCCTCTGGCGGTGCAGGGCTTCAACGGCGCCTATGTGAAGCAGTGGCATCTGATCATGACCTCGACGCTGCTGGCTATGCTGCCGATCGTGATCCTGTACCTCTTTGCCCAGAAGTATATTGTCCAGGGCATGGTGGACGGGTCCATCAAGTAATCATCGGTCTTCTTCGGCGGGCTGTGTGTTCAGCCTGCCGTTTTTCACTCTGACAGCAATGAGGTGATCCGCTATGAACAATGAGAAACGCGTCTGGTGGAAGGAAGCGGTGGTCTATCAGATTTATCCCCGGAGCTTCGCGGACTCAAACGGCGACGGCATCGGAGACCTGAACGGGATCACGGCGCATCTGGACTACCTGAAGAACCTGGGAATCGATGTGATCTGGGTTTCCCCGGTCTATGCTTCCCCGAACCATGACAACGGCTATGACATCTCCGACTACCGGGCCATTATGAAGGAATTCGGCACGATGGAGGATTTCGACCGGATGCTGGAAGGAATCCATGCCCGGGGAATGAAACTGGTCATGGATCTGGTGGCCAACCACTCCTCGGATGAGCATGCCTGGTTTGTGGAAAGCCGGAAGGGGAAGGACAATCCCTACCGGGATTACTACATCTGGCAGGACGGAAAGAACGGCGGACCGCCCAACAACTGGGGCTCCTGCTTTTCCGGCTCCGCCTGGGAGAAGGATGAGGCCAGCGGCCAGTATTACCTGCACCTGTTTACCAAAGAACAGCCGGACCTGAACTGGGCCAATCCGAAGGTCCGGGAGGGCGTGTTTGATATGATGCGCTGGTGGTGCGACAAGGGTGTGGACGGCTGGCGCATGGACGTGATCAGCATGATCGGCAAGGAGAATTATGACGACGGTCCGGTGGCACCCGGCGCGCTGTACGGAAGCTTTGAGCCTTCCTGCCAGCACACGGAAACCACGCACCGCTATCTGCGGGAGATGCGCCGTGAGGTGCTGGACAGGTATAACCTGCTGACGGTGGGTGAAGCCGGCGGAACCGTGGAGGGCGCGATCCGGTATGCCAACGAGGACGGATCAGAGCTGGACATGATCTTCTCCTTTGAACACAATGACGGACTGAATGATGGCACGGAACTGGGCAAGTGGAGCGATCACGGCGCGCCGCTGAAGGATGTCCGGGCGGCCTTCAACCGCTGGCAGACGGGACTGCAGGGGAAAGCCTGGAATACGGTGTACCTGGGGAACCATGACCAGCCCCGGCAGGTCAGCCGGTACGGCAACGACAGTGAGCTTTTCCGGGCCGTCAGCGCCAAGATGCTGGCCACCATGATCCATATGATGCGGGGAACGCCCTATGTGTACCAGGGAGAGGAACTGGGCATGACCAATGCCTATTTCACCCGCCTGGATCAGTACGAGGATGTGGAAGTACATAATGCCTGGCACCAGTGGGTGGAATCAGGCCTGGTGGACGGCCAGGACATGATGCGCTGGTTTGCCCGGATTGCCCGGGATAACGCCCGGACGCCCATGCAGTGGAACGCGGAGAAAAATGCCGGCTTTACCACCGGAACCCCGTGGCTGCCGGTCACCGGGAATTATCCGATCATCAACGCGGAACGGGAGGTCAATGATCCGGACAGCGTATATCACTATTACCGGAAACTGATCGAACTGCGTCATCAGTATCCGATCGTTGTGTACGGTGAATTTGTTCCTCTGCTGGAGGAAGATCCGGATGTATATGCCTATGCCCGCGTGCTGGACGGGCAGCGCCTGACGGTGCTGCTGAACTGGACCGACAGAACGGTCGCCTGCCCCCTGGCCGGAGAACTGACAGGGCAGGAACTGATTTCCAATTATCCGACGCATCAGGCCGGTAAGCTGCAGCCTTATGAGGCAAGGGTGATCCTGAACAAGGGCATAAGCTGACCGGAAGAAAAAATCACACAGGATCAGACACCCGCCGGAACCTCCGGCGGGTGCTTTTTTGCGCAAAATGAAAAAGAAATGCAAAAATGTAAATAAACACGAAAAACGCAAAAGAATGTGAGCCGGTCTCTTGAAAAAGTAATGTTTAGACGGTACAATAGTTCAGATTTGTTTAAAAAAGGAGACTGTTTGAATGAGTTTTCCGAAGAATTTTATCTGGGGCACCGCAACAGCCTCGTTTCAGATAGAAGGCGCATGGGATGAGGATGGGAAAAGCCCGAGCAACTGGGACGAGTTCTGCGAGCAGCCAGACGCAATCAGCGATCACTCCAACGGCAGGATCGCCTGTGACCACTATCACCGTTTCCGGGAAGACGTGGCCCTGATGGCGGCTCACGGCATCCGGAATTACCGCTTCTCTGTTTCCTGGCCGCGGATTCTGCCGGAGGGAACGGGAAAGGTGAACGAGGCGGGCGTTGACTTCTATAACCGGCTGATTGACTGCCTGCTGGAAAACGGGATCCGTCCCTGGATGACCATCTATCACTGGGATATGCCCGCCTGCCTGGAAAAGAAGGGCGGCTGGGTCAGCGAACAGATGCCGGACTGGTTTGCGGAATATACCGGTGTGCTGGCAGACCGTTTCGGGGACCGGGTGAAGGACTTCTTCACCATCAACGAACCCCAGTGTATCATTGGCCTGGGCTATATGACCGGCGGATTTGCGCCGGGGCTGAAGCTGGGGCTGAAGGAACAGGTAACCGCCTGCCATAACCTGCTGAAAAGCCATGGCCGCGCCTGCCAGGTGCTGCGGGAAAAAGTAAAGGACGTCCGGATCGGCTACGCGCCCTGCGGCGGCGTGGTGATCCCGAAGGACGAAAACAATCCCGCGGACGTGGAAGCCGCGCGGAAGGCTTATTTTACCGTGGAAAAGAGCAGCCCCGCTTTCTCTGTGGCCTGGTTCAGCGATCCGGTGGTTCTGGGGAAATATCCGGAAGACGGCCTGAAGTATTTCGGGCAGTATCTGCCGGAGGGCTGGCAGGAGGACCTGAAGCTGATCTGCCAGAAGCTGGATTTCTACGCCCAGAATATCTATGAAGGACGGGAAGTCCGCGCGGCGGAAAATGAAGACGGGTATGAAACAGTACCGTACCCGGCGGGCCATCCCCGGACGGCCTGCGGCTGGCCGGTAACCCCCCGCGCCCTGTACTGGGGACCGCGCTATCTCTGGGAGCGGTATCAGGTACCGTTCCTCATCAGCGAGAACGGTATGTCCAGCCATGACTGCGTGATGCTGGACGGGAAAGTGCATGATCCGCACCGGATTGACTACCTGCACCGCTACATCCGGGAATTCCGGCGCGCGGGAGAGGACGGCGTGGACATCCGCGGCTATTTCTGCTGGAGCCTGATGGATAACTTCGAATGGGCCAGGGGTTATTCCGAACGCTTTGGCCTGGTGTATGTGGATTACCCGACCGGCAGGCGCATCCCCAAGGACAGCCTTGCCTGGTATGCGGAGACGGTCCGCACCAACGGCGAAAACCTGTAAGAACTGAAAACCCTTCCCGGCGGTATACCGGGAAGGTTTTTTTGTATTGTTTTCCGCCGGTCAGATGCCGACGCCGGCTTCCGCTGCCTTTGCCGCGACGTAATCGTGGGCGCGCCGGTATTCTTCGAAGGTGGTCATGTGCTCCAGCAGGACGGGAGCGTCGGCGGGAAGATACCGGTCGATAATCCGCAGCACGCGGACAAAATCCAGGGAGCCTTCGCCGGGGGAACACTCATGCAGCACGGTGGTCAGCTGCATTGGATCCATCCGGGAATCCTTCAGGTGGGTGCTTTTGATATACGGTCCCAGCCTGCTGAAGCATTCCTCTATGAAGCCTTCCGCGTCCAGGAAGCGCCGGGGGCAGTTGATCATATTGACAAAATCCATATGAACCGCAAACTGTTCCCGGTCCACATCCCGCATCAGCTGCAGATAGACCTCCGGGCTGTCCGGAATCATCCAGGGCATGGGTTCCAGGCAGTAGAAGGTTTTTTTCGGGTTTGCCCGGTCAATGATTTCCCGGATGGAGGAAACCAGCCGCCGGTACATGGCGTCCGAAAAATTCCCGGGATCCGCCGCGTCCCAGCCGAAGGGACTTTCCGTACCGGCAATGTTCACGCAGCAGGGAACGGACAGATTCTCGGCCAGCTGAAGCTGGCGGACGGCATAATCCAGGTTGGCGGAGCCTTCTGCCGGATCAAAAGGATTCCGCCAGACGCCGACCTCAGCGATGACTACGTCATGTTTTTCGATGATCCGGAGAAGCCGTTCGGTTTCCTCCCGGGGAGTCTCGCAAGTAAAGGGTGCGGTAATGGCCCGGAAACCGGACTGAACCAGCTTGTCCTCCCATTCCGCCGGATGATCGCAGCATACTGTTCCGCCTAAACGCATGTAATATTCCTTTCCGCAGGCCGCCGGCGGACTGCCGGATTTCCCGCTGCCCTGAAGGGTATATATGGGAACTGAACTGTCTGCCTGCAGTATACCATAGATGAAGGCGGCCGAAAAGCGGGGGAAAGACTTGTGAAGGCCCCTGTTTTGTGGTAAGGTATCCATAACGTCAGGAAAGAGAATATACCCGGGATCGCGGAGAAACCGGAAGGCTTTTTCATGACATGCTGACAATGTTTTCAGCCGGAACCGATTACCGGATGAGGGGGATATTTCGATGCGGAAACTGACGGCACTGCTGCTGGTGCTTGTGATGCTGACCGGGCTGGTCTCCACCGCCGCGGCGAAAACGGCCTATACGCTGGATATCTACTGGATTGCGAACAAGGATGACCCGTCTGTCCGCGCCGGGGTGGAGGAAGCGATCAACGAATATCTTGCCGAACTGTATGAAGGCCGGCAGGTGAAGGCCAACATGCAGGTTTCCTTCCATCTGGTTCCCTGGGATCCGGCCTGGACGGAGCAGGCGATCGGCGCGCTGCTGAATGACGAAAAGATCGACCTGATCTTTACCGCGGACTGGGAAGGCTATGTGCAGGAGATCCAGGCGAGAAAGCTGGTACCGCTGGGGGACCTGCTGGACAATTACGGCGGGGATATCCTGGCCGGCCTGCCGGCGGATTTCCTCGAAGGCGTGAAGTATAACGGACAGATATACGGCATTCCCACCTACAAGGAACTGTGCGTTCCCACCGGTCTGATCGTGAACAAAACGGCTGCGGCACAGATCGGCTGGGATCCGGACAAGGATCCGGTCAGGACCACGGAGGAGCTGGAGCCTTACCTGGCAAAATACAAGGCGCTGTATCCGGATAAGTATCCCTACCTGATGGAGCAGGGCCGCTGGTCTGATGAACCCTGGGGCCATGACTGGATCGGGTTGAAGGGCGATGTGCTGTCCATGAAATATGCCGGTGATGAAAACGGCCGGTTTGATGAGACGGTTTACAGCATTTATGAGACAGATGTTCAGGAAGCCCATATCCGCCTGATGTATCGCTGGGCGCAGCTGGGTTATATCGCGCCGGACGCCGCCACCTATGACTATAACGGCATTTTCGGCACGGGAGATTTCCTGGTTTTTACCCAGCCGCTGAAGGGAAACGGGATCAAGTCCACGGAAATGTATGCTGCCAACAAGGCGGCCGGCGTGCCTGATTTCGAGTGCACAGAGATTACGATGCAGGATCTTTACAAGGTAACCTGCCAGGCGGGCGGCTCCATGTTCGCCATTCCGAAGAGCAGCAAGAAAAAGGACGCTGCCATGCAGTACCTGAACCTGATGCACAGCGATCCGGTGCTGGTGAACCTGATGCTCTTCGGCCGGGAAGGGGTTAACTACTACAAGGTCAACGAGACACAGGTGGAGCTGGCAGCGGACGCCAACTGGTACGGGCTGCACGGCGGAGCCTGGACGGTCGGGGATACCGCGCTGCAGTATGTGCTGACGACCGAGAAGCCGGACAAGAATCTCCTGCTGCAGGAGTACGGCAACGACGCGCCGAAAACCGCTTCCTACGGATTCCGGTTCAACAAGAAACCGGTGGCGGATATCGTGGACGCGGTGGAAGCGGTTGTGGAGGAATACCGCATTCCGCTGATGGTAGGCGCGGTGGATCCGGATGATCCGGTTAAGGGCCTGGAGGCTTTCCGCAAGGCCCTGAAGGACGCCGGGATTGACGAGCTGAAACGGGAAGTGGAAGACCAGTACGAAATCTGGACGATCGAAACCAAGAAATAAAAAGCAAAGGCGCTCCGGAAGGAGCGCCTTTACAATTAAAATGAAGAATGAAAAATTAATACTGCTTGTCACGCTGTGCGTGGCAGGAAGCCCTGCACTGGGAGCAGTTGCCGCAGCAGCTGCTCTTTCCTTCAGCCTTTCTTTTCCGCGTACGGTAAAAGGCAAAGCCGGCAGTGCCGGCGATAACCAGCAGGATCAGGATATCCCAGATGTTCATGGGAAAACCTCCTCAGAAAAGCATTCCGATGAGCCGGATGATCAGGGCGGCGGCCCAGGCAATGGCACACTGCCAGAGCACCACGCCCAGCGCCCACTTCCGGCCGAGCTCGCGCCGGATGGCGGCCACCGCGGCCACACAGGGGGTATACAGCAGGCTGAAGGCCAGCATGGAAGCCGCGGTCAGGGAGCCGAGGGCTGCCAGTCCGCCGCCGAAGAGGGTTTCCATTATGGAGACCACGCTTTCCTTGGCCATGAAGCCGCTGATCAGCGAAGTAACAATACGCCAGTCGCCCAGTCCCACAGGCGCCATAACCGGCGCCAGGAGTCCGGCCACCGCGGCCAGTATGCTGTCATGGGAATTATCGACCAGGTTCAGCCGGAAATCGAAGCTGGACAGGAACCAGACCACGATGGTGGCGATCAGGATAACGGAGAAGGCGCGGTGCAGGAAATCCTTGGACTTTTCCCACAGCAGCAGGGCTACATTCCGGGGGCTGGGGAACCGGTAATTCGGCAGCTCCATCACAAAGGGAACGGCTTCTCCCTTGAACAGGGTATTCTTGAACAGGAAGGCTACGGCAATTCCGGTGAGGATGCCCAGCAGGTACAGGCCGGTAATGATCAGCCAGCCGTACTGCGGGAAGAAGGCGGTGACAAAGAAACCGTAAATCGGCATCTTGGCTGTGCAGGACATGAAGGGGGTCAGCAGGATGGTCATTCTGCGGTCCCGTTCGCTGGGCAGGGTGCGGGTGGACATGACTGCCGGCACCGTGCAGCCGAAACCGATCAGCATCGGGACGATGCTCCGGCCGGACAGGCCGATGCGCCGCAGAAGCTTATCCATGACGAAGGCCACACGGGCGATATAGCCGCTGTCCTCCAGCAGGGACAGGAAGAAGAACAGGATCACGATGATCGGCAGGAAGCTGACCACGGTGCCCACGCCTTCAAAGATTCCGTTCAGCACCAGGCTCTGGATCGTCTCGTTGATGTGAACCGCTTCCATTCCCTGTTCCGTTGCATTTCTCAGGGCGTCAATGCCGCTCTGGAGCAGGTCCTGGAAGAAGGGACCGATCAGGCAGAAGGTCAGGAAGAAGACCAGGCCCATGATCAGGATAAAGAGCGGGATTGCGGTATGTTTTCCGGTCAGGATCCGGTCAATCTTCTCGCTCCGGACCCGTTCCCTGCTTTCCCTCGGCTTGATGACAGAGGCGTCACAAACCTTCCGGATGAAAGCGAAACGCATATCGGCAACGGACGCGCTGCGGTCCATGCCCCGCTCCTTTTCCATCTGCAGGACCAGGTGGTCCAGGGTTTCCCGTTCGTTCTGATCCAGTTCCAGCTGGTCAGCCAGCAGCGGATCGCCCACAATCAGCTTGCTGGAAGTGAAGCGGACGGGCAGTTCCGCCCGTACGGCGTGGTCTTCAATCAGGTGTTCGACAGCGTGCAGGGCGCGGTGAACGGCGCCGTTATGATCTTCCGGACCGCAGAAATCCTGTATCAGGGGCTTTTCCTGATATTTGGCTACGTGAATGGCGTGGCGGATCAGTTCGTCCACGCCTTCGTTCTTGGCGGCGGAAATCGGCACGACCGGAACACCCAGCATGGCTTCCATGGCGTTTACGTCCACGGTGCCGCCGTTGCCGCGCAGCTCGTCCATCATGTTCAGGGCAACGACCATCGGGATGTTCATTTCCAGCAGCTGCATCGTCAGATACAGGTTGCGCTCAATGTTGGTGGCGTCTACAATATTGATAATCGCTTTCGGATGTCCCCGCAGTACAAAGTCCCGGGAGACCAGTTCTTCGCTGGAATAGGGGGACATGGAATAGATGCCCGGCAGGTCGGTGACCAGCGTGTCGCTGTGGCCGCGGATGACGCCGTCCTTCCGGTCCACGGTAACGCCGGGGAAATTGCCCACATGCTGGTTGGAACCGGTCAGCTGGTTGAACAGGGTGGTTTTGCCGCTGTTCTGGTTTCCCACCAGCGCAAAGGTCAGCTTGGTGCCGTCCGGCAGGGGATCACCGCTGCCCTTGGGATGGAAGCGGCCTTCTTCGCCCAGACCGGGATGCTCCGGAGAGCGCTGAGCTTGCTTTTCCTCTTTGCCTTCCTGCCTGCTCACGGGGACGATCCCGATCTTTTCCGCGTCTGCCAGGCGGAGGGTCAGCTCGTATCCGTGGATCTGCAGCTCCATGGGGTCGCCCAGGGGAGCGAGTTTGATGACGCTGACCTCGGTACCGGGAATGACGCCCATATCGAGGAAGTGCTGGCGCAGGGCACCCTCGCCGCCGACAGTTTCAATGACGCCGGACTGGCCGGGCTTCAGTTCATTCAGATTCATGCGGGGAACTCCTTCTCTGTTATTCCGGGCAAAGTGAGGAGAGTATCTGCCTCAATGCCGAATGCATTTTACTACAATTGACCACAGATAGCAATATCTAACAAAAATTTGTTTAATCTAACACGAGGTTTGGAAAATAAAAACAGTATGAAAAGTTTTTTTTTCTGTTTGGTTTCGTCTAATGAGATGAAGGAACGAAAAAATCTGCCCGACACCATTTCCCTGAGCTGCATGCTGGAAAACGGCGGGCTGATGATTTTTCCTTTGAAGGTTCGGTAATCTCCCGGGTTTGTTCGCCTTGAAATGCCGTTCGGGAAAGGATACAATATCAGTATCAACGGGAACGGAGCGAAGAGGATGGCATTGACAGCCTATTGCAAGAAATGCGCCAGGGAAGTGGAACCGGGAGAGGTCTGCCCCTATTGCGGAAGCAAGCTGGGGAAGAACGCGGCCCATGCTGCCTGGTGCGTGGAGCGGACTCCGGTAAAGGACTGGATGTGCTGGAACGCGCTGATGCGGATTCTGCTGCCCGCGGCGCTGGTGATCCTGTTGCTGGTGCTGGCGGCGGAGGGAATTTCCGGAGGGATCGGCGCGGTGGAAAGAATGCTGGTTTCCGGGTTTCCCGCTGTTCTGCTGATCCTGCTGGGAACGATCCTGCTGCTGGCGCTTGCCGCCCTGCTGCTGCAGGGGAAGGAATTGACCGATTATGTGGTGGATAACCGGGGCCTCCATGAGGTTCATTACCTGCCGGATCCCACGCCTCTCAAGCTGATTGCCCGGCTGCGGTCGCCCGCACAGATGAAAGAGGCGATGCAGGGAACCGGCGCTCCCGTGCTGAAGCTTGGGGAGAAGCACCTGGCCTGGAAGGATGTGGCCCGGGTGCAGCTCTGGCCGGAGAAGTGCATGATTCTGTATTATGCGCCGGGCTGGGGGATGCGGATCGCGGCGGCCTGCACCCCCTTCATCTGGGAGGATGTTACGGCGCTGACCCGGGAAAAGCTGGGCAGGAAACGGAAGGTGAAGCTGCCCTCCTCCCTGGTGGTACCCGCGGAACCGCGGTCACGGCGCACGGTTTCCCGGCCGAAGTATACGCCGGAACCGGGCCCGGAAGATTCCCCCGGACAGATG
>Ga0256407_10010576_pt1 | contig 12926 bp, 12 predicted proteins | sample RumenRJG_04DNA_FD_193489 | JGI IMG/M metagenome (GOLD analysis project Ga0256407, IMG submission 193489) | Bovine rumen microbial communities from Lethbridge, Alberta, Canada - RJG_04 | ecosystem: Host-associated > Mammals > Digestive system > Stomach > Rumen | place: Canada: Alberta... | reverse complement strand
CGCGAGGCAGATAGAGGGTAAACTGTCAAAAGAATGTAACAGAAATGTAACAAGAGGAGAGATGTTCCCGACCTTTGCACGAGGTGTCCTCGCGCGCGATTACGGTGCGGAACGGATGGGTGGGGGGGCCGGGCGGTACGTGCGATTATGGTGCGGAACGCGCGTGGGGGAAAGGAAACGTTGCGTATCACCCAACAATGTAGTATAATGTGACTAGCCTTGGGCAGATTAGGAACCTAGCCTTGGTCAGATTAGAAAATGAGGATATATGGTTGTTGACATGCCAATCCCTGCGAATGTTCGCATCATCGTGGACACAGAAAATAGAAGCTCTGTGACAGAATGACGAGCAGACGACAGTTCATTGCCACCGTGGCAGCGGGAGGTGCGTTGGCCGGCTTGCGCGTTCGCGCGACGGAGGACGGTCGCCTGGTGACGCAAGGCGAAACGATACCAATAGCCGGCATGTACGACCTCGTGGTGGCAGGCGGCTCGACGACGGGCGTGGCGGCGGCCGTGACGGCCGCACGTGCCGGACTTTCGGTCGCCATCGTCGAATACAACGCCTTCTTCGGCGGCACGGCCACGGCGGGACTCGTCCCCGTGTGGCATTCGCTCTACTCCACGGACGGCACGCGCCAGATTATCGGCGGCATCACGGAGGAAATCGAGCAGAAGCTCTTGGCCCGCGGCGAGGCGCGTCTGCTGGGGAAAACCGACAAGAGCGTCGGCTGCTACCTGAACGTGGCGGCGCTGGAGATCGTGCTTGACGAACTCGTGCGCGGGGCGAAGACGATCGACTCCTACCTCAAGACACAGGTGGTGGACGCCGTGCTGGATCGTCCCGGACACCTCACGCACGTCGTGGTCGAGGACCGCGACGGACGGCGCGCGCTCGCGGCCAAGCAGTTCATCGACGCGACGGGCGACGCCATCCTCGCGGCGCGCGCCGGGTTCGAGACGTGGACCCAGTCGCGCAGCGACCTGCAGGCGCATACACTCTGCGCCATCCTCTCGGGCGCAGACGCCATCAAGAAGGCACATCCGTCGTTTTCCTTCGGGAAGCTCATGGGGCCGTCCGGCGGCGCGGGTCTCAAGCACGTCTTCCAGTGGTCGGCGCCTGTCATCGGCGCGCCCGGCCTCACGTTCCTTGCGGCCACGCGCATCTCTGCCTGCGATCCGTCCGTCGCCCGCGACCTCACCGAAGGTCTCTTTGAGGGGCGCGCGCAGCTGAGGCAGATTGTCGACGCCGCGAACCGGAAGTACCCGATGCCCGAGGGGAGCCGTCTCACGCTCGTGGCCATCGCGCCCGACATGGGCCTGCGCGAGTCGCGCCACATCGTGGCGCAGTACCGCGTGACATCGAAGGACGTGTTGTATGGCCGCCATTTCGACGACTGCATCGCGAAGGGTTCCTACCGCGTGGACATCCACGAAGGCGCGGGTATCACCTTCCGCTACCTCAACGGCGACGAGCACGTGATGGAGGCGACGCCCGAGGGGGAAATCCGGTGGCGACGCGGCAAGTGGCGTACGGATGAGGGGCCGTATCCCACCTGGTACGAGATACCCCTGCGCGCGCTCCTGCCGGTCGGCGCGGAGAACCTGTGCTGCGCCGGACGGATGGTCGACTGCGAACGCGAAGCCTACGGCGCGCTGCGCGTGATGGTCAACTGCAATCAGATGGGCGAGGCCGCGGGGCGCGTCGCAGCCCGCGCGGTGAAGGAGCGGCAAACCGATGGCTGACGGCGACTACGAGCGCGGGCGGGGACGCGAGATCGCGGCGATCGCCGCGAAGCTGAAGCGATTGCGCGACGGGCAAGACGCCCGTTGTCCCCGTGCGGGAGGGCCGCGCTTGTCGCGGCCGCCTGTCTTCGTGCTGAACGGCTGGGCGGCGAGTCCGCATGCCTGGGATTTGTGTAAATTCACGCGGACGCGTCTTTTCAGCTATGTGGAGCAGCTGGACGGCGAACCGGAGAAGGCGATGGAGGGAGTGGAGCGTTGCGTCCTCGTGGGCTGGTCGATGGGCGGCAGTTCGGCGCTCCGCCTCGCCACGCATTGGCCCGAGAAGATCGCTGGGCTTGTGCTGATTGCGGCTACGCCGCGTATGATGGAAGAGAAGGAGACGGGCTGGAAGGGAATGTCGCCGCGCCGGCTCGAGGCGTTGCGGTACGGTCTTGTGATGACACGCGGCGAAGGTTTCTTCGGTGTGCCGGAAGGGAAGCCCAATCCCTATCTCACCGATGAACCTGCGAATCTTGAGCGTGGGCTCAAGTACCTGCTGGAGACCGATCTGCGGGCCGACCTTGAACGGGTTTTTCAGAGAGGGTTCTTCGAGCAGCAGCCGGGACAGCAAGCGTACAACAACAAGATGTGCGAGCGTGGGCCGCAGACCGGCAACCAGACGTGTGAGCGCCAACCGCAGACCGGCAACAAGACGTGCGCTCGCCGTCTGTCGCCGTCCGTCCACATCTTCCAGAGCGAGCACGATGGCATCGTGCGTGCCGCGAATTCAGCCTATCTGCAAAAGATCTTTCCGCAGGCGTCCGTGACGATGGTTCCTGGCACGGAGCATGCGCTGTCCATATTCATTCCGGAGTTGATTGATGAAGCCGTTGATACTTGCATCCGGCTCGCCGCGGCGGGCCAAGATCCTGCGTGACTTGGGTGTCGAGTTCGAGGTCGTGAAGACCGAGGCCCCAGAGGTCTCGATCCCGCATAACCCCGTCCGCACCGTGACGGAGAACGCCTGCGCGAAGTTGCATGCGGCGCTGGCCGCGACAAGCGCGGCCGCTCCCGTCGGGCTGGCGGGACGGGCGATTCTCGCCGCCGATACGATCGTGTGGTTTAATAACCGCATTTATGGAAAACCGCGCAATCTTGACGAAGCTAAGGAATTTCTCCTCGAGCTGTCTGGACAGACGCACGTCGTCTTCACGGGCGTCGCGTTCCACGCCGAGGATGGCACGGAGCGAACTGCCTGCGTGGATTCGCACGTCACGTTCCGCGAGCTTTCCGAAGAGATGATCGAGGAATACGTGGCGCGCGTGCATCCCACGGACCGTGCCGGCGCCTACGATATCGACGAATCGGGCGATCTCATCGTGGCGTCCTACACGGGCTCCTACGAAAACATCATGGGGCTCCCCGTGGAACCGCTCCGCGATTTCGGCATCTGCGTGTAGGAGTAGTTCCCCCTCAAGTGTAAAATAAGGGGAAATATTAATCGGCCTTTCCCTTTTTCGCCATATCGTCTCCGCCGTAGGCCTAATTGTGGTATACTATTCGCCGTCGAAGGAGAAGTAGATTGTGAATACCGTTCTTATTGGCTCCCAGTGGGGAGATGAAGGCAAAGGAAAAGTCATCGACGTCCTGACGGACAAGGCGGACGTCGTGGTGCGCTACCAGGGCGGCTCAAACGCCGGCCACACCGTGATCGCGGAGGGCAAGAAGCGCGTGCTGCGCCTCATCCCGAGCGGCATCCTGCACGAGGGCAAGACGTGCATCATCGGCAACGGCGTGGTGATGAACCCGCTCGACCTCATCGAGGAGATCGAGGCCATGCGCGCCTCGGGCGTGGAGCCGAAGGGACGTCTCTTCATCTCCACCCGCACGCAGATGGTGATGCTCTACCACCGCGCGCTCGACAAGGCCGAAGAGGCCGCCCGCGCGCCGGGCAAGAAGATCGGCACGACGGGCCGCGGGATCGGCCCCGCCTACGCCGCGAAGGTGAGCCGCACGGGGCTCCGCTGCGGCGACATGCTGCGCGACGACTTCGTCGAGATCGTGCGCGAGCAGGTGGCCGAGACGAACCGCAAGTTGAAAATGCTCCGCGCCGAGCGCGTGGATGCGGGCGACGCGCTTGAGGTGCCGGGCTGCACGGTGACGGACTACCAGCTCGATGCGGACGAGTTCGCACGCATCTACGCGGTCGCGAAGGAGAAGCTCTCCCCCTACATCATCGACACGGTCCCCTACCTCCACGCCGCGAAGGCGGCCGGGAAGTCCATCCTCTGCGAGGGCGCGCAGGGCACGATGCTCGACATCGACTTCGGCACGTACCCCTTCGTGACGAGCTCCAATCCGACCTCCGGCGGCGCGTGCATCGGCTCCGGACTCTCCCCGCGCGACATCGACTGCGTGGTGGGCGTGGTGAAGGCCTACACGACGCGCGTGGGCGAAGGGCCGTTCCCCACCGAACTCTACAACGCCGTGGACAAGCAGGATCCCGACGGCAAGGCGATGGCGGAGCGCGGACACGAGTTCGGCGCCGTCACGAAGCGTCCGCGCCGCACGGGTTGGTACGACGCCGTGATCGCCCGCTACGCGCAGCAGGTGAACGGCATTGACTACTGGGCGCTCACGAAGCTCGACGTGCTGGACACGTTGCCCAAGATCAAGATCTGTGTGGCATACGAGCTGGACGGCAAGCGGATCGACACGATTCCGTCCTCCGCGAGCGACCTTGCGCGCGTGAAGCCGATCTACGAGGAGATGGACGGCTGGCTGTGCGAGACCTCCAACATCACCCGCATCGAAGACCTCCCGCCCAAGGCAAAGGCCTACGTGGACCGTCTCATGGAGCTCTCGGGCGCAAAGCTCGGCATCCTCTCCATCGGCCCTGCCCGTGAATCAACCATCCGGATCGCGCTGTGAACCATGTATTGAAAAGAACGCTGACGGGGCTTACCGTCGGGGTGGGAGTCATCGCGCTCTTCCTGTGGTGTCCGCTGCGGGCCGTTGGCGGGATTGTGCTGCTCCTTTCGTGTCTCGCGCAGCTGGAGTTCTACCAGCTTGCAAAGAGATATGAGCCGGTTACGTGGCTTGGCATTCTTGCAGGCGCGGCGTGGATCCTTTGTACGGGCTACATGGACGCGAACGAGCTTTCGGGTTCGTTGTGCTTTTTCGCGCCGTTCGCGTTCGTCATTGCGTTCTTCGTGCTGTGCACCTGGGTGCTGTTCCGTCCGCGCTACGCGAATCCGGCGGGATCGATCGCATCGACCATGCTCGGGTTCTTCTATGTGCCGTTTCTGTTTTCGCATTTCCTGAAGGTCATCGACCTCGGCACCGCGCCGGATGCGCCGCGTATCGGACTCTACACCCTGTTCGCGCTCATCGCGACGGCGAAGTTCTCGGACACGGGCGGGTTCGCGTTCGGCATGGCGTTCGGGAAGCACAAGATGTGTCCGTCGATTTCGCCCAAGAAGTCATGGGAGGGGTTGTTCGGCTCGATGCTCTTCTCGGCGGCGACGGCGTGCGTGTTTCTCGCCATCGCGCGCCACCATGGGTGGGGCTTGGTCGTGAACGCATGGAACTTGCTGACGTATCCGCTCGCTGCTGCTGTCGGGGCGCTGATCGCCCTTCTCGCCACGGTGGGAGACCTGATCGAGTCCCGTTTCAAGCGCGCGTGCGGCGTGAAGGACTCCGCCACGTTCATGCCGGCGGGAATGGGCGGCTTCCTCGACATGTTCGATTCCATACTCTTCATCCCGGCCCTTGCCTATTTTCCCCTCTTCTACTTCAACTTTCGGGTTTGACATTTGACAGTGACAGTCGCGCGCCGCTTTACAGGATCCGCCAGAAAATGCTACAATATCGGCCTCAAGCAGGAAAGTAAGGAGAAAGAAAAATGGTCAAGATTCTCTTCAAGCGTGTTTTGCCGGCTGTCATTGGACTGGCGCTGGTCGTCCTTGGCGGCATGTGGCTCTACGGATATGTCGGCGTCAAGGCGGGATGGATCGGCCCCACGGAGGTGCCGGGGCTCAACGCCATCTCGCGCAGCGGCGCCGACGCCGCAGGCGGCGTAGCCGCTGCGGCCAAGGCCAAGCTCGGCCTGTGAGGCGGTCGTCGATAAAAGAGAAGAGGTCATGATACGCATAGTCGAATGGGCGACCGAGAGGCCGCAGGGCAAGGTTGTCACGAAGTTCCTCGCGCGCAGCGCGTTCCCGGAGGAGGCCGAGAAGGCCGCCGCCGAGGTGCTCGCCGCCATCCGCGCGGAGGGCCACGCCGCCGGGGCGCGGTACGTCGCGAAGTTCGAGGGCGCGCATCTTACGCCGAAGCGCTTCCGCGTGACGGACAAGGAACTTGCCGCCGCCGAGGCGGCCGTCTCGCCTGATCTCAAGCGGGCGGTGAAGGACGCCTACGCGCGCGTGATGCGCTTCTCAAAGGCGTCGTTGCGCAAGCCCTGGACGATGAAGACGCCGAAGGGCGGCACGGCGGGCGAGTTCTTCTCGCCGATGGACCGCGTAGGCGTGTACGTGCCGGGCGGCACGGCGCCGCTCGCCTCGACGAGCGTGATGACCGTCACGCTCGCCGCCGCCGCCGGCGTGAAGGAAATTGTCGCCTGCACGCCCGCCGGCCCCACCGGCACGCCGAACCCCGTCCTGCTCTACGCCCTCAAGCTCGCCGGCGCCACGGAAGTCTATCGCGTGGGCGGCATCCAGGCGATTGGCCTCATGGCGTTCGGCACGAAGACCGTCAGGAAAGTGCAGAAGATCGTGGGTCCCGGCAACGCATACGTGACGGCGGCGAAGCGTCAGGTTTATGGTTTTGTGGGCATCGACCAGGTGGCGGGCCCGAGCGAGATCGCCGTTCTTGCGGACGGCACGGTCAGCGCGCAGTGGGTCGCCGCCGACCTCCTCAGCCAGGCCGAACACGGCAGCGGCTGGGAGAAGAGCCTGCTCGTCACGCAGTCGAAGGCGTTCGCCGAAGAGGTGAAGCGCGCGCTGCTCGCGCAGACTGCCACGCTGTCCCGCAAGGCGCTCATCCAGCGCGTCATCGACCGCGACGGCATCCTCTTCGCCGTCACGCCGACGGTGGAGGAGGGCCTTGAGCTCGTGAACCGCTTCGCGCCGGAGCACTTCGAGATCATGTGCAAGGACGCGGCGAAGCTGATGAAGGGCGTGCGTTCGGCGGGCGCGGTGTTCGCGGGGGCGTGGACGCCGGAGAGCGCCGGCGACTTCGTGGCCGGTCCCTCGCACGTGCTGCCCACGGGCGGCGCGGCGAACATGTTCAACGGGCTCACGCCGGACGACTTCCGCCGCCGCCACTCGTTCGTCGCCTTCACGAAGGGCGACCTCGCACAGACGAAGGCCACGATCGAGGCGTTCGCGCGCGTGGAGGGCCTCGACGCCCACGGCCGCGCCGCCACCATCCGGTTCGAGGGACCGTAATGAAGACGCGCACGTTCATCGACCAGGTCGACGTGGTCGTCAGGTCCGGCAAGGGCGGCGACGGCGCCGCGTCGTTCCGTCGCGAGGCGCTTGTCGCGTTCGGCGGGCCCGACGGCGGCGACGGCGGGCGCGGCGGCGACGTGGTGCTGCGCGCCTCCACGCACGTCAACTCGCTCATCTCGCTCTACTTCGACCCGAAACTCGTCGCCGAGGACGGCGTGCCGGGCTCCGGCAAGCGCTGCTACGGTCGGCGCGGGAAGGACCTCGTGGTGGACGTGCCGTGCGGGACGCTCGTGACGGACCTCGACACGGGCCTCGTGGTGGCGGACATTGTCGATCCCGGCCAGCGCGTGGTCATCGCGAAAGGCGGCGCGGGCGGCTACGGGAACGTCCACTTCAAGAGCGCCGTCAACCAGGCCCCCACCGAGCACACGCCCGGCGGTCCGGCCGAGGAGCGCCGCCTGCACTTCGAGCTGAAGACGATTGCGGACGCCGGCCTGCTCGGCTTCCCGAACGCGGGCAAGAGCTCCATCCTCACCGCGCTCTCCTCCGCCACGCCGAAGATCGCCTCCTATCCGTTCACGACGCTCAACCCCATCGTGGGCACGATCGAGTACGACGACTTCGCGCAGATCCGCATGGCGGACGTGCCCGGCATCATCGAAGGCGCATCGCAGGGCGTGGGCCTCGGCATCGCGTTCCTCAAGCACCTCGAACGCGCGCGCGTGCTCGTGTACATGATCGACATGGCGGGCACGGACAACCGCAAGCCGTGGGACGACTACCGCGTCCTCGCCGACGAGATCGCCGCGTTCAACGCGGAGCTGCCGGAGCGCCCGTTCCTCGTGGTCGCGAACAAGATGGACCAGGCGGCCGCCCGCAAGAACCTCAGGCGGTTCGTGAAGGAGACGGGCGTCACGCCCATCGCGCTCAGCTGCACGCCCACGCTCAAGGACCTGCGCGAGTACGCCGACCTCAAGGACTATCCCGGCGAGGTGGGGCTGGACGCCTTCAAGGCCGCGCTCCGCAAGCTCGTGAACCCCAAGCCGCGTGCGCACCAGCACCTTGAGGCGCCTCCGCCCCCTCTGGCGGAGATGCCCGACACGACGGGCGACGAGATTCCCGCCGACGCGCTCAAGTTCGCGACGTTCCTCAAGTTCGACGAGCCGAAGACGAAAAAGCACCCGTCCCGCGGGAACATACACTGAAAGGCATGCACATCTCGGATTGCGCCATGCAGGCCGTGTTTCAAATGAACGGAGATAACGGATGAGCGATGCGAACCTGATTCTTGCGCACGACCTCGGCACGAGCGGAAACAAGGCGACGCTGTACTCGTCGGCGGGCGAGCGGCTCGGCAGCGTGACGGAGTCCTATCCCACGCATTTCTTCAACGGCTGCTGGGCGGAGCAGGAACCGGACGACTGGTGGCGGGCCGTGTGCGCGTCCACGCGGCAGCTGCTTGCCGAGACGAAGGTCGATCCGGCGGACGTCGCGGTGGTGGCGCTGAGCGGACAGATGATGGGCTGCACGCCGGTCGATGCCGCAGGGCGCGCGCTGAGGCCGTCCATGCTCTACTGCGACCAGCGCGCCACGGCCGAGGCCGACGCCCTCCTTGCGCGCCTGTCGCTTGAACGCTTCTACCGCATCGTCGGCCACCGCGTGAGCGCGTCCTACACCCTCGAGAAGTTCATGTGGCTGCGCGCGCACGAGCCGGAGGTGTTCGCGAAGACCGCGAAGACGCTCTGCGCGAAGGACTACGTGAACTTCAGGCTCACGGGCCGCATGGCCACCGACTACTCCGACGCGAGCGGCACGAACGCCTTCGACATCAACACGTTCACGTGGTCCGACGAGGTGCTTGCCTGCGCGGACATCCCGAAGGACCTGTTCCCCGAGGCCCTGCCGTCCACGGAGATCCTCGGCGGCGTGACGGCGGAGGCGGCCGCGGCGACGGGGTTGCTGGCGGGAACGCCCGTGGCGGTCGGCGGCGGCGACGGCAGCGCGGCCGGCGTGGGCGTGGGCTGCGTGCGGCCCGGCTCGGCGTACAACTGCATGGGATCCTCGAGCTGGATCGCGCTCACCGTGAAGGAGCCGGTGGTCGATCCCGGGATGCGCACGATGAACTGGGCGCACTGCGTGCCGGGCTACCTGCATCCGTCGGGCACGATGCAGACCGCAGGTTCGAGCTTCAAGTGGCTCGCGGAGCAACTGTGCGCGGAGGAGGCGGACGAGGCCGCGCGCACGGGCGTCTCCAAGTACGCGCTCATCGACGCGAAAGCCGCGTCCTCGCCCGTGGGGGCGAACGGCGTCCTCTTCCTGCCGTACATGCTGGGCGAGCGCACGCCGTGGTGGAATCCCGACGCGCGCGGCGCGTTCATCGGGCTCAACCTCGCGACGCGGCGCGCGGACATGCTGCGCGCGGTGCTGGAGGGCGTGTCCATGAACCTGGGGTACATCGTGGACATCTTCCGCGCGGGCGGCGTGTCGTTTGAGGACGGGCTCCGGATCATCGGCGGCGGGGCGCAGAGCCGCGTGCTGAGGCAGATCCTCGCCGATGCGTGCGGCTGTCCGGTGCAGACCCTGGAGTCCACCGCCGAGGCGACGTCGATGGGCGCGGCGATCATCGGCGGCGTGGCGTGCGGGGCGTTCGCGGGCTTCGACGTGGTGGACGACCTGCTCAAGACGTCCGAGACCACGTATCCCGTGCCGGAGAACGTGGCGTTCTACCGCGGCCGGACGGAGGTGCTCGTGAAGGCGTACGAGTCGCTTGTGGGCGTGTACGGCGACCTGGCGGCGGGAAAGTGACGGCGTGGGCGGATTTGAAGGCGTGCAGGAAAGGAGAAGAATGATGAAGGCATTGGTCATCACCGAACCCGGACGGTTCGAGGTACAGGAGGTCGCGACGCCGGAGCCGGGTCCCTATCAGGCGCGCGTGAAGGTGGAGACGATGGCGCTCTGCAACGCCACGGACCGCAAGCTGGTGGAAGGGCATTTTCCGGGCATGGAGACGTACCCGATGGTGCTGGGCCACGAGAACGCGGGCCTCGTGGAGAAGGTGGGCGAGAAGGCGACGAGCTTCAAGGTGGGCGAACGCGCGCTGGCCGGGCTGGTGTTCGACTTCGGCGTGCCCGGCCTCGCGGGAGGCTGGGGCGGTTTCTCGGAATACGTGCTCGTGAACGACCATGACGCGATGGTGCGCGACGGCGTGGCCGACGCCGCGCACGGCTGGTACGAGAGCTGCGCCATCCAGAACGTGGTGCCGGAGGGCGTGGGCGCCGACGAGGCGGCCCTGCTCTGCACGTGGCGCGAGGTGTACGGCGGCATCGGCGACTTCTCCATCCGGCCCGAGCACAGGGTGTTGATCTACGGCGCGGGTCCGGTGGGACTCTCCTTCGTGAAGTTCACGAAGCTGATGGGCGTCAGGTGGGTGGGACTCGTCGACCCGCTGCCCAACAAGCGCGAGCTGGCGCGGAAGATGGGGGCGGACACGACGTTCGCGCCGGACGAGGTGGACTTTCCCAAGGAGTCGTTCGACGTGATCGTGGACGCGGTGGGCAGCGAGAAGATCGTCAACGCGGCCATCCCGATGATCCGGCTCGGCGGCACGATCGGCGTCTACGGCGTCATCTCGCAGCCGACGCTCCTCGTGGAAAAGGGCAAGGGCCCGTACAACTTCAACCTGATCATCCACCAGTGGCCCACGCGGTGGCGCGAGCGCGCGGCGATGGGTCCCCTGTGCGACTGGATCAAGGCGGGCAAGCTGTCCGCCGCCGAGTTCGTCACGCACCGGTTCAAGATCGCGGAGCTCGACAAGGCTCTCGCGGCGGTCAAGGCCGGCGCGGCGCTGAAGGTGCTGATGAGCTGGTAGAAAGGAAAGAACAATGATCGAAGTGGAGAAACTGACGAAGAAAACGCTGGCGGGTCTGCTGGACTCGACGTACCTGAAGGCGTTCGGCGGTCCGGAGAAGATCGACGACCTCTGCCGAGAGGCGGCGGCGTACGGCTTCGCGAGCGTGGCCGTGAACGGGGCCGAAGTGGCGCGCTGCGCGGCGCTTCTGAAGGGGACCGGCGTGAAGGTTGACGCGGCCGTGGGCTTCCCGCTCGGACAGATGACCGCGGAGGCGAAGCTTTTCGAGACGCGCGACGCGATCGCGAAGGGCGCGGGCGAGGTGGACATCGTGCAGAACGTGCGCCGCCTGCAGGCGGGCGACACGGCCTACGTGCTCGCCGAGCTGACGGAATTTGCGAAAATCTGCCGCGGCGAGGGCGTGACCTCGAAGGTGATCTTCGAGAACTGCTACCTCACGCGCGGGGAGAAGCTCCTCTCCTGCAAGCTCGCATGCGAGGCGGGCGTGGACTTCGTGAAGACCTCCACCGGCTTCGGCACGGGCGGTGCGACCATCGAGGACGTGCAGCTCATGCACGAGGCGGTCGGTCCGGAGATGGGCCTCAAGGCGGCAGGCGGCATTCGCACGTGCGCAGACGCGCTGGCGATGCTCCGTGCGGGCGCCACGCGCATCGGCACGAGCGCCGGGAAGGCGATCGTGGACGAGTTTAAAGCTGAAAGTTGAAAGTTGGGAGCTGAGAGATGAAAGCGATTGCGATTGGACTGATGCTGCCGCTGGGCGTGCTGGCGGCGCCGTTTGCGACGTTTCCCGAAGGATGCGTCACGCCTGACGGAATGGTTGTCGACGCGGCGGACCGGCTGGTGGTCGCGGCGGCGAACTTCGCCGACACGACGAAGCCCGGCGCGCTCTACCGCATCGACAATCCCGGCGACAGGCCCTACAAGTGGATCGACCTTCCCGCCAACCCCGCCACGGGACGCTGCTCGCCGATGGGAATCGCCTACGGCGACGACGGTGCGCTCTACGTGGTCGACAACCAGCCGTGGACGGGCGAGTCGCTCACGAAGAACCAGGGACGTCTCCTGCGACTCGAGTTCAAGGGAGACAGGCTCTCCGCGTGGCACGTCGTCGCCGAGGGGATGGAGCATCCCAATGGCGTAAAGTTCCACAGAGGGAGGATCTACCTGACGCAAAGCAGCCTTTCGTCAATCAAGGACGCTTCCGGACTTCTCGTGAGCGGCGTGTACCGCTTCGACCCCAAGGAGCGGAACGTCAAGGTGAAGAACGCGCGAACCGACCGGAACCTGCTTTTCACGGTCACGACGAAGAACAAGTTCTGCCAATACGGGCTGGACGGACTGGTCTTCGACGCGAAGGGGCGCCTCTACGTGGGCAACTTCGGTGACGGTGAACTGTTTCGCGTGGTCCTCGACGGGACGGGGGGCGTCGCTTCGATCGCGTCTTTTGCGAAGTCGCCTTTCGACATCGCCCGGGATCCCGCCAAGCATGGCTTCCTGCAGTATGCGACGACGTGTCCGATGCGCACGACGGACGGCATGTGCTTCGGGCCGGACGGCTGGCTCTACGTGGCGGACTTCTCCAACAACGCGATCGCGAAGGTGTCGCCGGACGGCACGCGTGTCGCGTTCGTCCGGCGCGACGAGGATGGCAAGTGGATGGAGGGGAAGATGAACCAGCCGGGCGAGCCGATCTTCTGGCGTGGGCGGCTTGTCGTCTCGAATTTCGACGCTGTTGCCGGCACGCCGGACAAGACGAACGCCAAGACGGACCGTCCGGCCACCTTGTCCGAACTTCCGTACGCCCCGTGACGGCGAGGGCCGTTTTGTGGTATAATATCGCCAAACATGCGGAAGTGGTATCAATAGCTGCGCCTTGGGGCGTT
>Ga0256407_10010573_pt1 | contig 12934 bp, 4 predicted proteins | sample RumenRJG_04DNA_FD_193489 | JGI IMG/M metagenome (GOLD analysis project Ga0256407, IMG submission 193489) | Bovine rumen microbial communities from Lethbridge, Alberta, Canada - RJG_04 | ecosystem: Host-associated > Mammals > Digestive system > Stomach > Rumen | place: Canada: Alberta | collected... | reverse complement strand
TTTTATTGAGTTTTTGGGTTGATTTTTTTATTAAAAATATTTTTTATTTAATTGTTTTTTAAATTTATTTTGAATATTTAATTATGGAAAAATAATTGTTTTTAAATTAATAAAAAAATATTGATTTAAGATGAATGAAATAGATTTACAAGATTTATTAAAACAAAAGAAAATAACCCAAAGAACCTATGATAAAGTAACAATAGCAAAACAATACATAACTCGAAAATATAATTTAAAAACAGTAAAAAATACAGAATGGAACAATATAATAGAAAAAATAAACCAATTAAACATTCCAAATTCTGAAAAAGAAAAAGTAAAAAAAGAAATATATAATAAAGAAATGTTAAAATCTCGAAAATTACGAGAAAAACAAACAATAAGAGATTATGAATCATTAGCAATAATTGGAAGAGGTGCATTTGGTGAAGTACATGTATGTAAAGAAATAAAAACTGGAAAAATAGTAGCAATAAAAAAAATAAAAAAAGAAATTTTAATTCAAAAAAATCAAATAATCCATATAAGAAATGAACAATTAATAATGTCAAAAGTAAAATCTCCATGGATAATAGAATTAAAAGCTTCATTTCAAGAGGATGATTATTTATATTTAGTAATGGAATATTTACCAGGAGGTGATTTAATGGCTTTATTAATAAAAAAAGATATTTTAAATGAAAATGAAGCAAAATTTTATATATCTGAATTAATATTAGCAATTGAATCAATACATAAATTAGATTGTATACATCGAGATATTAAACCAGATAATATTTTAATTGATTCAAATGGTCATATTAAATTAAGTGATTTTGGTTTAGCTAAAGTCTCAGAAAAAATATTTGAAAATCAAAAAGATGAATCTTTCAATATAAATAAATTATCTCATAAAAAAAATTATTCTTGTGTTGGTACTGCTTATTATGTTGCTCCAGAAGTATTAAATAAAAAAGGATATAATCAAAATATTGATTGGTGGTCAGTTGGTGTTATTTTTTTTGAAATGTTAGTTGGTTATGCACCTTTTTGTTCAAAAGAAACTACTGAAGTTTGTTATAAAATTTTACATTGGGAAAAATATTTAGAAATACCTAAAAAAGTAAAAATAAGTAAAGAAGCTGAAGATTTAATTAGGAAATTAATTAATAATTCTAATGAGAGATTAGGTAAAAATGGTGTTGATGAAATTAAAAAACATCCATTTTTTAATGATATTGATTGGGATAATATTAAAAATTTAAAACCTCCTTTTATTCCTCAGTTAAATAGTGATTATGATACTAAATATTTTGAAATTTTTCCTGAAAAAGAACCTTTTTATCCTCCTTTAAATAAAAATAAAAAAAGAAAAGATATTGAATATATTGGTTATACATATAAAGAAAATGAAAATGAAGAAAATGAATTAAAAGATGAATTTGAAAATGCTATTCAAATTATTGATAATTTAAAACTTATTTCTGAAGATGAAAATTCGAGAAGTTTATCTAAAAAATTAACTGGTACTTCATATAAAAGTAATGAGGATAATAAAAAGGAAAAAAATAATGAAAATATGCCTTTAAAAACTATTAAATTAAATTCTATTAGAAAAAATTGTAATTATAAAAATAGAAAATTAAATAATATTATTGGATTAGGATATATTGGATTTAATAATTATAAAAATGGTATTAAAAGATTAAGTCCTTCTCCAAAGAAGATTAATAATTTAAATGTTGATAAAGGAAAATTGATAAATAAAAATCTTTTTGCACAAATATTAAAGAAATCAATTAGTCAAAATACTTATAATCAAAATGTTAATAATAATAATAAATAATAATTTTTTCTTTATTAAATAAATTATATTATTGATATATTAATATATTATTTATTTATAATTTTATTTTTCCTTTATGAAAAATTTTTTTTTTTAAATATTATAACAAATTAAAAAAAAATAACAATTTTAATAAATGTCAGATCATACACTAATTCAAATAATAGTAGAAAACTTCAACAAAAAAACATTAGAATCATATCTAAACAAAAAGCCAGACAATTTCTTCCTCGAAAAAAACAGTGATGGCAAAACAATTCTTTTTACCTTATTATCAATAAACTTAGATTACATTTTTTCCAAAATATTCATATATCTTGAAAAAAGATATTCAAAAACTCCATTAATCTTATGTAACATAATAAACCAATATGACAATAACTTAAATAAACTAATACATATTTCATCAGAAAAGGGAAATTTATCAATATTTAAATATATAGAAAAATATGAAAATGATATAAAAAGTTTAAATAAAGATGGATATAATATTCTTCATTTTGCAGCAAAGGGAAATTCACCAGAAATGTTAATGTATATAAAAGAAAAATATAATTTTGATGTTTTTTCTAGAACTTATAATGGGGAAACACCATTGCATATTGCTTGTGTTTGTGGTGCTGATAATTGTGTTAATTTTTTATTAATGTTAATGGATGATATTAATGTTATTAATAAAGATAATGAATCTCCTATTTTTTATGCTTTGAAAAATGGGAGAATTAAAATTATTAAGAAATTAATTAGAAAAGGTATTGATGTTAATTTAAAGAATTGTTATGGAAAAAGTTTTTTGGAAATTATACAAAATGATGATAAATATGATTATATTATTAAAGCTTTGGATGTTTATCAAAAAGATTCTAATGGGAATTTTTATTCAAATGTTGATTTTGATAATTTTTATTATTGTTTTTTTTATTTTTTTATTTTAGAAATGATATGTTTTTTAGTTAATAAAGAATATTTATTTTTGCAATTAATTTCATATGTTATTTTAATTATTTTGTTTTTTAAATTAAAGAATTCAAATCCTGGAATTGTTTATTCTAATTTTTATAATGTTTCTTGGTTGGAAATAATAAATAAAGGTTATTATATTAATTTATTGTGTCCTTATTGTAAAATTAAAAATACATTATATACTAAGCATTGCTTTACTTGTGGTTATTGTATTGATGGATTTGATCATCATTGCTCTTGGATTAGTAATTGTATTGGTCATAATAATATGAATTTATTTATTATTTTCTTAATTACTATTATTTATAATACTTGTGTTTTGTATTTTATTTCAATGAAGTCTTTTTCAAATATATATTTAATCAATAATTTAATTTTAAATGAAGTTATTTGCATTGGAATAATGGTTTTATGTTTATTATGTTTTATTATTACTTTCTATCTTTTGGTAACACGTGTAACAAATTTTTTTAAAATGATTTATGATTTTTTATCTTAGATTTTAAATAAATTATTTAATTAATAATATTATTGATTTTACTACAATTTTATTTATCTAAATTTAATATGGATTTCTTCTTTAATTAGTATTTCTAAAATTATATTAAGCTTGTTCTCTAGAATCACCTATATGAATTGTTTTTGGTGAACATTTCTTTCTTTCTTCACTAGAATCTCTTGGTATTGAAGTATTGAAACAACTAAACTTGTTATAGATTGTAGATCTTCTATTACTGGAGATACATTTATTTGGACTCATGTAATACATTTAACCATTTGAATCTGTTGAGTCTAGGAAGGAGTTACTTCTTTCTGGATGAAAGTTTGAACGGGAAAAGTTTGGGTTCATTTTTTAATTTATTATTTTTATTATTTTTTTGGTTTTATATTAATAGAACTATATATATTTATTTATTTATGAGAAATAATTAATTTTTTTTGGTATTTTGGTTTTGGTATTTGATTTTTATTTTTTTTATTAGGGTAATTTGATTTTTTAAATTTATATTTTTTTGTGTTTTTTTTCATATTTAATTTGAGTTTTATATTTCTATAGAAATTATTATTTAATTAATTTTATAATAAATTAATATAATATTATTTCTTTACTATATTAAGTTTATTAATTGGAAAATAATAATAATAGAAAAAAATATTTATATAAATAAACAAATATTTTTTTATTAAAAAATTTAAAAAAAATAAATTCATAAATATGAATTATTCACAAGGGAAAAATATTGATAATTCAACATTTTTCCAAAGTTCGAAAGAATTACATGATATTTTTAATCAAATTCAATCAGAATCTAATAAAAAACCTCCATATCATAGTGTAAAAATATTATGTATATATTTAAATAAAAATAGAAATAATAGTGATGAAATAATAAAAAAGATTTCCTTATTTTTAAATGATAATGAAAATTTAAGTGATTCTATAATATTAAATTCAATAAATTCAATTCAAAATATTTTAACAGAAAATAGTCAAGTTATAACTTTTTTAAATATGATGTTACCAATTTTAATTCATTCTATAAATTATGGAAGCAGAGATATAAAATTAATTGATAATATTTTAGAAACAATTGGAAATTTAATTAAAATAGGTGAAATTTATACTAGACAAATAGTTGAAAATATAATTGATTCTATATATGATAAATTTTCAAATAATTCAAAAATTTTAAAAGATAATAAAGTAAAATATGCTAATATAAATTTATTTACAATAATAGTAAAAAATGCTCCATTAATAGCTTATAATAAAATAATAGACAAAAATAATATTGAAATTGTATTAAAAATAATTATTGAATTTTATAAAGATAAACAATATGAAATAAGATTATCAATTGAAAAATTAATAAAAAGTTTTTCATTAATGTTCAATAATAGAGGAGAATCAGCAAAAAAAAATTTTAATGAATTAATTTATGAAAGAGTATTAAATTCATATAAATCACATTTAGAAGAAAATAATGATATTCCATATAATGCAAATATTGTGAGTGGATTTCTAAATATTATAATTTCATTTCCAATTTCTTTTTTTAAAAATGAAGAAAAATATAAAAATTTATGTGATATTATAATGAAAATAACATCAACAAAAATAAATGATATTAAAAAATCTTTTTTACAATCATTACCATTTTTAGCTCAAATAAATCCTAATTTTTTTAGTCGTGAATATTCACAATATATATTTAATTTTATTAATTTAAATTTAAATCCAAAAGATTATATATTAAGAAATAATCTTTTAGAATGTATTGGTAAATTAGTTATTATTTTACCTGATGATGATATTATGCCTCATTTAAATAATTTAATAAAATATATTAAATCAATTCTTTTTGAAAAAAAAATTTATGATGGTGAAGTTTTTCAATGTCTTTGTGATTTTTTACAAAGTCAAAATGGAATTTATAAAGAAATAATATTAAAAAATTTTGATATTTATTTAATTCTTCCTAATATGTTTATTACTGGAATTACAAATGGTCATTTAAATTATATTTTAGAATTATTATCTACATATCATATTGTTTCTACACAACAAATTTCAATTTTAATTATTGTATTAAATGTAATTAGTAATTTAATTTCAAGAGATGATTTTGAATTAGTTAATTTTAATAAAAATAAAATTTCAAATATTATATATGAAAATTTACCTAAATTACTTGAAGAAACAAAAAAAACAATAAAAACTTTTATTAATAAATTTAAAGATTATGAAAATAATGAAGAAGTAATTAATTCTATTTTATGTGCTTTAACTTTACTTTCAAAAATTACTAATAGACTTTTTATTGAAGATATTTTTATTTTTTATCATCAAAAAGTTTTAAAATATTTAAATTCATCATCTCCAAATTTTAAACAAAAAACAATTGAATTATCAATTGCTTCTTTTACAAAAATTTATCCTGATAATAGAAATATGAGTTTATATATGATTAATGATATATTAGATTCTTTTCTTAATTTAATTTTAAATGATTCAGATTTTGAAATGAAATATTTTTGTTTAAATATATTATCCAATAATAAAACTTTTTATGAAATATTTAATCAAAATAAAAATATTTATTTATTAAAAGTAATTTCTTTTCTATCAATTGAAGATAATAAATTAAGGGAATTATCAGCAAAATTAATAGGAAATATTTGTAAATATTCTAATGATAACAATTATGGTTTTGTATCCATAAGAAAAGTAATTTTAAATTTAATTGATACAATAAATAAACAAAATGATATAATAAAAAAAGAAGATACACTCTTATTATTATATAATTTAACTATATATACAAAAGAATTTTTTGATAGGGAAATAATTGATATAATAATAAGACTTATAGTAAAACTTTTAAAAGAAAACTCATTAAATCCAGTAATTAATTCAAATTCATTAAAACTTTTTTCAGAATTAACAAAAAAAGATTATCATAATGTATATTATAAAAATGAAAAAATAATAATAGATGATAAATATTATGATTTTGTATTAAATGTTTGTATAACAAATATACAAGAAGGTATTAATACATATGGACTACATGTATCATTAAAAACATTATTACATATAATTAAAATTAAAAATTTGAATATATATGAAAATATTTCTTTAGTAAATTTACTTTTTCAAATTTTAACAAAAGATTTAAATGAAAATAATTTAAAAGATATTTTAAATATTTTTTGTTATTGTGGTGTAATTGCACCTGAAGAATTAAAAAAATTAAATTTTCAAAATCCAAAAATTAAAAATTTAAAATTTATAAATTCAGATGAATTAATATCTAAAAATCCAAAATTAGATGAATCAACATGTCAAGCAGTAGTTTGTTTAATGAATATATTAAAAGATAATATTCAACAAGAATTAAGTACTCAAATAATTTCTTGTTTAGGTTCTTTAATTAAATCTTTACAACCAATTGAAAGTGATTTAATTAATATTATTCTTCCTACAATAATTGAAATTATTCCTGATTTTGATATTAATTATGTTAAGAATATGTTTGAAAATATGATTTTAATTTTAGAAAATTTTCCTAATAATTTTAAAGAATTTTTAAGTAGTTTTATTAATTTAATTAAAAATTTTATTTTTGAAGACAATTATAATAGTATTATATTTGTAATTTTATCAAAAGTTTTTGAACAATTTCCTAATGAAATGAGAATTTATTATCATATTTTAATTCCTATATTTTTAAAATTAATAAGAGATAATTCAAAACAAGTTAAAAATATACTTTATTGTTTTATATTAATGTCTAATAATGATAGTTTAACATCTTATTTAGATTTAATATTTGATGAAATATTTTTTTTATTTAAAAAAACAAAAGACATTGATATAATGAATCAAATATTAAATTTCATTTTACAAATGATAAATATAAATAATACTCTCACATTTTTCCCAATAATAATTCAAACAATAATAGAAAAAATAAAATTAGATAATTTAGATAATAAACTAATATTAAAATGTTTTGAAATATTTAACAAAATGAATATAATTGACAGAAATCTATTTATAGGATATTTATTCCAAATAATAATAATCTTCAAAGAAAAAAATATAATAAACCAATATTACAATAAAATAAAAGAAATCTTAGATGATATAAACTATTCAACAATAACAATAAAAGAATTAAAATCAAAATTAAAAACAAAAATATGTCCTTTAAATTTTATAATAACAGAAAAACCAATAATTCAAAATACAAAAAATCCCCAAAATAACATAATAAAAAATAGAAAAACTCAAACAGATATAGAATTAATAATATCAAAATTTGAAACATCAAATAGAAAAGAAGAAGATGATTGGAGAGAATGGTTTAAATTAACATCAAAAACTTTATTTGAACAATCTCCATCATATGCTTTATTTTATTGTCATATGGTTGCTGATTATTATTTTCCAATTATTAATGAATTATATAATTATGGTTTTATTTCAGTTTGGAATATTTTAAATAATTTTGATAAAAATCAAATTATTGAAGAATTAAAACATGCTTTGGAACATAGTAAAACTCCAAATGATATTTTATTAACTATTTTAAATTTAGCTGAATTTTTAGAAAGAAAAAATGGAAAATGTGATTTTATGAGTTTTGATTTATTTGGTAAAGTAGCTTTTAAATGTAATGCTTATGCTAAAGCTATTTATTATAAAGAAAATGATTTTATTTTGAAAAATGATTATGATATTTTTGAACAGTTAATTGAATTATATTATAAAGTTAAATTACCAGAAAGTGCAATTGGTTTACTTAATTTAGTAAAAAAAAAAAATAATAATTCTATTTATAAAGATGAATATAATTGGTATATTAAATTACATCAATATAAAGAAGGTTTAGATAGTATTGAAGATTCTTTAAAAAATGATATTAATATGAATGAAGAGGAAAAAGATATTATTATTAAAGATAAAATTATTTGTTTAGAAGGATTATGTGATTGGGAAGAATTATTAAATATGAACAATAATGAAAATATTAAAGGAGAAATTGATTTTGATTTTATTATGGCAAAAGCTTGTCTAAATTTATCAAAATGGGATGATTTACAGAAATATAATAAAAATATTGAAAATTATTTTAATAGAATATCAAGTATTGGATCTAAAAATTTGTGTTTTGAATTAGATGATAATAGAAATGTTAATAATGATAGATTTTTTGATTATAGTTTATTTAATATAATTTTATCAATTAATCAAAAAGATTATCAAAATGCTAATAAATATATTTTAAATGCTCAAGAAAATATTCATTCTAGAATTAAATCTTTACTTTTAGAATCTTATGCAAGAGGATATGAATTAATGATTAAAGATCAAATGCTTTTTCAATTAAAAGAACTAATTAAATTTAATAAAGATCATTTTAATGATTTGGAATATAAAAAAAATATGATTTATCAATGGGATAAGAGATTAAATATTATTAGTAAAGATCCTTTTATTTTTGAAAGAATGTTATCAATTCGTTCATTAGTTTTGAATATTAATGAAGATTATAATAATTATTTCAAATTAGCAAAAATTTGGAGAAAAAATAATAAATTTGAACAAAGTAAAAAAGTTTTAGAAAGAATGAAATATAAATTAGATAGTTTAGAAAATAAAAATATAGATATATCAAATGATATAAAAATATTAATTGAATTAAATATAACTAAATGTTTATTTGAAGATGGAAAAATAGAAGGATCAATGAAAAATGCAAAGAAAATAATAGAAATGATAGAAAATGAAAAAGACAAATATAAAATATCAAATATTTTAAGAAGTAAAGTTTATGGAATTTATGGAATGTATTATTATAAATCATTAAAATTTGAAAATAATAAAGATAATAAAAAATTAGTAGAAGATATTTCTAATTATTTATTAATATCAACAAAATATAATGAATGTAATTATAAATCATGGCATACTTTTGCAATGTTAAATAATTCATATTATGAATTTTTATCTGAAAATAATTTAAATATTGATATAAATTATGCAAAAAATGCAATAAAAGGTTTTACTAATTCAATTATTATTGGAGGTAAAAATAAAAATAAAACTTTTCAAGATATTTTAAAACTAATTGATCTATTTTTTAAATGTGGTTCTGCAACTTATGAAATACAAAATATAATAAATGAATCATTTAATAATATTGATATTGATTGTTTTTTAGATGTTATTCCACAATTAATTTGTAGAATTGATATTGGTGATAAAGATAAAAATTTATTTGAAATATTAAAAAATTTAATTATTAAAATAGGGAAATATCATTTAAAATATTTAGGTTATCATTTAATTGTAATGAATAATTATAAAAGTAAAAAAAGAAAAAATGCATCTGGAAAAATTTTAAATATATTATCAAGTTTAAATAAAGAAAATAATGAATTATTAAAAGAATGGATTTTATTTATCAATGAATTAAATAGAAGTGCAATTTTACTTCATGAAGAATGGTATGAAGCAATTGAAGAATGTGCAAAATATATGTTTAATTCAAAAGACATTAATAAATTTATAAGTGTATTTTTACCTTTACATAAAAAATTAAAAAATAAACCTGAAACAATGTATGAAATTCATTTTTATCAATTATATAAAAATTACTTAGATGAAGCAGAAGAATATTTAAAATATTATTTAGAAACAAAAGAAATGATATATTTAAAATTAGCATGGGAATTATATCATTCAATATATAAAAAAATAAAAGACAATTTCAATAAATTTAAACAATTAAATTTAAAATCAATTTCTCCAAAATTATACAATTTCAAAAATTTTAAAATATCAATTCCATCAATAAACAAAAAAAATTCAAATATTTATATATCATATATACACCCAATATTAGAAGTATTAAAAACAAAACAACATCCTCGTAAATTAATAATGAATGGAACAGATAACAAAAAATACATATTTTTACTAAAAGGACATGAAGACTTACGTCAAGACGAAAGAGCAATTCAATTATTTAATTTAGTAAATTCCATATTATCAAATTACAGAAATACAAGTGATAAAAATTTATATATTAATTGTTATAGTGTTTTACCTTTATCATATAATACAGGATTAATTGGTTGGGTTCCAAATTGTGATACATTACATCAATTAATAAAAGAACAAAGAACAAAAATAAATATTTCATCAACAATAGAATATAAAATAATATTTTCTTTAAATCAAAATTTCGAATCATCATCATTTTTAAAAAAAATAGAAATATTCAAAGAATCATTAAACAAAACACAAGGAACAGAATTAAATAAAATAATATGGATAAAAAGTTTAAATTGTGAAAAATGGTTAGAAAGAAGAACAAATTATTCAAGATCATTAGCAGTTATGAGTATAGTTGGTTATATTTTAGGTTTAGGTGATAGACATCCAAATAATTTAATGATGGAAAAACAAAGTGGAAAAATTATTCATATTGATTTTGGTGATTGTTTTGAAGTTGCTATGAAAAGAGATAAATTTCCAGAAAAAGTTCCCTTTAGATTAACTAGAATGTGTATTAAAGCTTTAGAAGTTTCTGGAATTGAAGGAACTTTTAGAATTACTTGTGAAAATGTTATGAAAATTTTAAGATTTAATAAAAATTCACTTTTAGCTATTTTAGCTTCTTTTATACATGATCCTCTTGTTTCTTTTAGGTTAATGATTCCTTTTTTAATGAAGAAAAATAAAAATTTGTTTTTGGAAAATAAAAATTATAATAATGATAATTATAATAAAAATAGTAAAAAATTTGATTTTGGGAATAATGAAAATAATGAAAGTTTATTTAATAGAAAAAAAAATTTTAATAATGAGGATAATGCTATTATTGATGATGATGAAAAAAATAAAATGGAAAATGATGAAAGACAAATTTTAATGTGGTTGGAAGAAAGAGATGAAATTGAAAGTGAAGAATTAAATAAAATTGCTAAAATTGTTTTAGATAGAATTAAAGATAAATTATCTGGAACTGATTTTAATAAAGATGTTGTTTATGATACTAAAATGCAAGTTCAAAAATTAATTACTCAAGCTACTTCTGATGAAAATTTGGCTCAAAGTTATTTAGGATGGTGTCCTTTTTGGTAAATTATATTTTATTAAATAATTTACTTAAAATATAAATAATTATATTATAATTGTTTTTTATTTATCTTTTTTTTTTTTGTAATTAATTAACTATTATTTTAAAATTTTGATATAATTTTATTATTAAGTATAAAATGATATATTAAATTTTGAAAATATTATTTCTAGAAAAAAATAAATCCAATATAAAAAAATAAAAAAAATAGTTTATATAAAATTATTTATTTATTTTACAAATTTATTCCCATAAAATTAAGAATAAATTGTACAATAAATTAAATTAATATAAATAAAATAATCTTTAATTTTAGAAAATAATGATATTAAAAAAAAATGACCATTTTTGAATATATTTATTCATCACTATCTCTAGAAATATTTGAATCAATATCACCTTCTAATTTCATTAATTTTATAGAAGCAATAGGTTGTTTTCTCCTTGGAAAAAATTTATAATCAGATTGACAGATATTATTATCTAAATAATTTGTATTATTAGAATTAAATAAATTATTACAATTTTGATGATTTTCTCTTGGATTTATTAAAGAAACAAAATGTGATCTATAATTAACTTTTTTTTTATAAAAAGAGAAATCATTAATAATTTTTGGTGACTTTTTAATAGATGAAAAATTAGTAGTTGTTGTAATATAATTATTATTTTCTTTAGTAGTATTTACAGTTTCTTGTGTATGAATAATTTTACTTGCATAACTATTATTATTACTATTTATATTATTTTCTTTTAATATTTTATTTTCTTGATTTTTAGGTATTTGATTATTATCAATTGATTGTTTTAATATATTATTTTTTATATTTTGTGTATTTATATTTATTGTTTGATTTTTTGATATTCCAGAAAAATTTACTAATGATTTGTTATTTGATTTATTTTTTATTGAATTTGAATTAAATTTATTTAATATTGATGATAAGTTAATATGAGTTTTTAATTTCTGGCGGGAAATTTTAATTTGATTTTCATATTTGTTATTTACATATTTTTTTTTATTTATATTATTTTTTTTACCAATACTTGTATACATTTGAGTTTTATTTATTATTATATTTTGATTTCTTAAATTTTTTATTAAATTATATGTTATTTCTGTTGTTAAAGGTTGTTTTGTTATTTTATTTGAAAAAGATGTATATGATATAATTTTTTTATTATTTATTTTTTTTAATTTCTTTAAACAATTTTTTCCTTTTGAACCTTTTGAATTTGAATTATAAAAAGGAAAAGTATTTTGTTGGAAATGTCTTTTAATAATTTCATTAATATCATTATTAGAATTTGGTTTAATTTTATTTTCATTTTTTTGTTTATTTTTTGAATTAGAATTAATAACGTTTTTCCTTTTTGAATTATTACTACTATTCTTATCTTTACTTCTATTTTTTTCATTTTTTTTCTTATTATTTTTTTTTATTTTCGTTAATAATTGTTTAACAAAATATTTATTAGTTTTTTTATT
>Ga0256407_10010568_pt1 | contig 12938 bp, 8 predicted proteins | sample RumenRJG_04DNA_FD_193489 | JGI IMG/M metagenome (GOLD analysis project Ga0256407, IMG submission 193489) | Bovine rumen microbial communities from Lethbridge, Alberta, Canada - RJG_04 | ecosystem: Host-associated > Mammals > Digestive system > Stomach > Rumen | place: Canada: Alberta | collected... | reverse complement strand
TTGCCCTCGTAGAAAGACTGACAAATCTTGACCTCTTTGTCATAACGTTCCTCGCTCTGTGCCACCATAATACCGTAGCCACGACTGTATGCTTCTTCCTCGATACCTGCCAGTATTGTCGAGAAGTAGTAATGTGCAAGCTCTGGAATGATGACACCGATAACCTTAATAGGTTGTACGCGCGAGTACCTTAGATATTCTGCAATGGGATTGGGTGTGAAGTTATGCTCACGGGCATACTCCTGAATCAGCGCACGACGCTCAGGAGATATGCGTGGCGAGTCCTTCAAGGCACGCGACACCGTAGCCACCGAGACTCCTAGCTCGCGGGCAATATCCTTCATCGTCAATGGTGCATTATCTTTCATACAGGTTGGTAGTTAATAGCCAGTGATACTTGATCACTCTGCAAAGTTATGGAAAAGTTAAATACCATGTGTTTCGTTTTATACGTTTTGTGTCCTATTAGCAATGCAAACGTTTGCACATTCATAATAACGAATTTAACTCCCAAATAGTATCAACGAATTGAAACAAATCTTAACTTTGCACCGCGAAGGCACATATTATGCCTGGACACTACTAGCTGATAAAGGCTATTGGGCTTCATAGTTTGCCCTGCAAAACAAGACATTATACATTATTTTATAAATACTAACTTAATAAACAAATGATGAAGCAAGTAAACATTCGAAATCCGTTTAGGATGTTGGTCCTCATGTTAGGACTCTTCCTTTCGGTAGGTGCCTTTGCGCAGATTGACGTCAAAGGCCACGTGAAGGATGCTCAGGGCGAGCCAGTCATCGGTGCTACCGTACGCGTAGTAGGTACACAGACGGCTACCGTTACCGACTTCGACGGTAACTTCGCACTGAAAGCCAATCAGGGTGCAGACATCACCGTATCGTTTGTAGGCTATAAGCTTGCAACTGTTAAGGCGGCACGTTCTTTAGAGATTACTCTGGAAGAAGATGCTAATGTTTTGGACAATGTAGTAGTCATTGGTTATGGTACTGTCCGTAAGAGTGATGCTACTGGTGCTGTACAATCTATCACCGCAGATCAACTGGGTAAAGGTCTGGCAGTATCTGCAGCCGACCTGCTGCAAGGTAAATCAGCAGGTGTGACTGTCACCAGTAACGGTGGACAACCTGGCGGTGGTTCTACTATCCGTATCCGTGGTGGCTCATCACTTTCAGCCAGCAACGATCCCTTGATTGTTGTCGACGGTCTGCCTATTAGCAGCACTGGTATTTCTGGTTCAAGCGACGTGCTTTCTACTATCAACCCCAGCGACATTGAGAGTTTCACTGTTTTGAAAGATGCTTCTGCTACTGCAATTTATGGTAGCCGTGCTTCTAACGGTGTGATTGTAATCACTACCAAGAAGGGTTCTTCTGGTAAGCCCAAAGTGACAATCGACCTGAGTGCTAGCCTCCAATACGTATCCAAGAAAGTTGACGTACTCGATGCCCAAGGTCTTCAGAAGTTCTTTATGGAGAACTATGGCGATAATGCCAGCGCTGTTGCTGCCTTAGGTCCTGTGGATGCTAACGGCAACCCTGTTTACAACACAGATTGGCAGGATGAAATCTATCGCACAGCCCTTACTTATGAAACTAATGCTAGCGTTGCCGGTGGTTATCAGAACAAGGAAAAGACCTTTAAGATGCCTTACCGTCTCTCACTCGGCTGGTTAGATAACAATGGTGTACTCCGCACTTCAGAAATGCAGCGTGGAACATTAGCATTTGCACTGACTCCCACCCTTTTGGATGATCGTCTGACTATTAACCTGAACGGTAAGGGAGTATTTACACACAACCAGTTCGCAGACAATGGTGCCATTGGTGCTGCTGTGAAGTACGACCCCATGCAACCCGTTACCGATGCTAACGGCAACTACACTCGCTGGATGCACGAAGGCGCACCCAACACCATGGCAACTCTTAACCCTGTAGCCATGCTGAATGAGCAGGATAGAAACGCTTATATACGCCGTTTTGTAGGTAATGCACAGTTTGACTATAAATTCAAATATGTACCTGGTCTGCGTGCCAACCTGAATTTAGGTCTTGACATTTCCACCTCTAATGGATATAATGTCAATGAGAATCAAAGTGAAATCTCTTATCATGACAAAGAGCAAGTTGGACGTGGTCTATGGGAGAAGTATACTCAGCTTCGCCGCGACCAGACTTTGGAATTCTATTTTAACTATGCTCGTGAACTGAAAGCTATTGCTAGTCGTTTCGACATCATGGCGGGTTACTCTTGGCAGCACTTCTATAACAGTACAACAGATTACAAGGAAGCCAATGATGGTTCAGGTTATGAGTATAACTACACTCCATTATTCAAGACCGAGAACTACCTAGTGTCATTCTTCGGACGTTTGAACTACACTTTGATGGATCGTTACCTCCTGACCGTTACAGTACGCCGTGATGGTACGTCTCGTTTCCAGGAGAACAAGTGGGGTACCTTCCCCTCTGTCGCTCTGGCATGGCGTGCTAATGAGGAATCGTTCTTAAAGGATATCAACTGGCTGTCTAACTTGAAGGTACGTCTCAGCTGGGGTATCACTGGTCAGCAAAATATTGGCCAGGGAGACTATCCCTCTATCGCAACCTATCACACTAACCAGCCTGGATCACTGTACATGTTCGGTAACAAAGTAGTAACTCCTGCCTCTCCATTAGGTTACATTTCCAAACTGAAGTGGGAGGAGACCACCACGTGGAATGCCGGTTTGGATTTTGGTTTCTTGAAAAACCGCATCAATGGTAGCATCGAGGTATATAAGCGTACTACAAAGGATCTTCTGAATACTATTCCTGTAACAACTGGTACGAACCTGACAGATATGTTGCTATGCAATGTTGGCGATTTGACCAACACTGGTTTTGAAATTGCCTTGAACGTCGTTCCCGTACAGACTAAAGACTTACGCTGGGAAGTTGGTGTCAACATGGCTTATAACAAGAACGAGATTACTAAATTAACGGCTGTCGATGACCCCTCTTATATTGGTGTACGAACAGGTGGTATCAGCGGTGGTGTTGACAATGTCGTACAGCTTCACAGCACAGGTCATCCTATCAGCAATTTCTGGGTATGGCAACAGGTTTACGGCGAAGATGGCAAACCTCTGGATGGTGTATTTGTAGACCGCAACGCCGATGGTAAGATTGATGACTACGACCGTTATCTCTACACCAAGCCAGATCCAGATGTAACTTTCGGTTTAAATACTGAGATTAACTACAAGAAGTGGACACTCTCTGCAGCTGCCCGTGCAAACATAAACAACTATGTATATAATAACGTAGCTTCCGACGGTGAAATGAAGGCAGATATGTGGACGAACAACTTTGTTGCCAACCGTGTATCATCAGCTCCTTATTCAAATTTCTCACAGGCACGTTATCTGAGTGACTACTATGTTCGCAATGCTTCGTTCTTCAAGCTCGACAAGGTAACTTTGGCCTACAATATTACAGATTGGGCACGTGTACACTTCACAGCACAGAACGTATTCACTATTACAGACTACGATGGTATTGATCCTGAGGTACAGGGCGGTATAGACAATAACATGTATCCACGTCCCCGCACATTCCTCCTTGGTGCAAGTTTCAACTTTTAATTAAGCATATCAATTATGAAAAAGAATATATTTAAGAAAGGTATTTGCTTGGTGGTCATCGCTTCGTCGCTGTCTTTTGTCTCTTGCACAAAAGACTTGGAAGTTGAACCTATCGACCCCAATCTTGATACACCAGAGAATGTGCTAACTGGAACAGAGGCATACAATCAGCTATTAGCCAAGTGCTATTCAGCTTTAGCTGTAAGTTCACCTGATGGTGAAAGTGGATCTCCTGACATCAAGTCCATTGATGGTGGCTTCGGTCAGTATTTGCGTGCATTGTTCAATTTGGAAGAACTTCCTACTGATGAGGCTGTCATGGGTTGGAACGACCAAACCATCAAGGATCTTCATGGTTTGTGCTGGAGTTCTAACGATGTATTTGTTACAGCTGCCTATGGCCGAATGTATTACCAGATTTCTATCTGCAACGAGGTCATTCGTCGAATTGACGCTGCCCCAAATGCCAGTGATAAGTTGATGCAGCAATATCGTGCCGAGGCTTGCGCATTGCGCGACCTCACTTACTACCATATTATCGACCTCTTCGGCAATGTGCCCTACGTTGATGAGAATTCAGAGGTAGGTGGCGACAATCCTCAGCAAATCACACGTGCAGATCTCTTTAATAAGCTTGTTACTGATTTGGAGAAGAATGCAGAGATTCTGCCTGCTGACCCAGAAAAGTATCGTGCAGGTAAGGGATTTGCCTATATGCTGTTAGCTAAGCTCTATCTGAATGCAGGAGTATATACTGGTACCCAGAACTATTCCAAGTGCGCAGAATACTGCCAGAAGATTATTGATCTTGGTTACAAACTGGAATCTTCAGCCGACTACTACAAGCTTTTTTATGCTGAGAACGATCAACTTTTAGGTATTGGCCATGAGATTATCTTCAGTGTCTATCAGGACCACATCAACACACAGGCTTATGGTGGCACTACTTATATTGTCAATGCTGCCACCGGTGGCAAGATGGATCCAGGAGCCGATATGGGTCTTGGTGGTAACGGATGGGGCGGTATCCGCCTGACGCCTGAGTTTGTTGACAAGTTCAACGAGTCTAAAGACCAGCGTGCGAAGTTTTTCAAAAAAGGGCAGACTAAGGAGGTTCTTGCTATTGGTACCTTCGAAAACGGTTATGCCCTCAAGAAGTTCACTAACTTGTTAAACGATGGTACAAAAATGCCCGATGCAAACTCGTTTGTTGACACTGACTTCCCCGTATTCCGACTGGCAGATGTCTACCTGATGTTAGCTGAGTGCGAGACGATTGGTGGTGTAGCTGTCAATATCAATGGCAAGAATGGCGTAGACTTCTTCAACGAAGTACACACCCGTGCAGGTCTTGATGCAGAGACCTCTCTATCCAATGACAAGATTATCGACGAGCGTGGTCGCGAACTGGTTTGGGAGTGCCATCGCCGCAGTGACTTGGTACGTTTCAATATGCTGACAACCAAAAAGTATATTTGGTCACACAAAGGTATGAATAGTGACATGGGTATGGCTCATGCAGTTGATAGCCACTTCAACCTCTATCCTATTCCTTCAAGTGATATTATGGCCAATTCTAACTTGAAGCAGAATCCTGGTTATTAATCAAAAGTGTTGAATAATAATAAGAAATAAAGTATGAAAACAAAATATTTAAACATTGGATTGTTCCTTGCAGTCTTCGCCATGCTGTTTACAGCCTGCGAAACTGACCGCGATGACAACCCCGTTCTCAGTAGCGGCAGCAAGCCCACGGAGTTTGTTCTGAATCCATCTGCATTGGCCGACCAGTTCCTCGCTTTGGAGAATAACAAGGTGAACCTCACATGGTCACAGCCAAACTATAACTATAATGCTGTTGCCACATACCAAATCCAGGTAGGTGTTGTCAAAGGCGGCAACATCCAATGGCAAGTAGATGACAATGGAGCCAACATTTTTTTGGCTACATCTTATTCCGTATGTGAAGCCAATATTGATGGCGAGGAAATAGCCGAGGCTATCTGCAAAATTGACGGTTTCAAGAAACCTGCAGATTATGTAGATCAAGGCATGCGCGAAATTGCTATACGCGTCTGTGCTACTATTAATGATGCCAATAAAGCTATCATTCCCAATACAGAGATCTTGTCTAATGCCATTACCTTCAAGCACATGCAGGCTTACAATGCCGTGAAGGACAGAACCGCTATTTGGGTTATTGGTAACTGCTCAGGCTGGAAAGAACCTGCTGAGGGCAATGCTGCAGACCTTGAGGCATGGAAGATGATGGAAACCGACATTGAAAGTAAAGTTTGGATTGGAACATTCGACATGCCTGATGGAGAACTTACCTTCCGCTTCTATAGCAAGTTGGATGGTTGGGACGGTGGTCACTCTATCGGCTTTAAAGAAGAAGATCAGGCCACAGATGTTAACTTCGATGCCAATGGCATATATGAAGGCAAGTGCGTAACACCTGGTAAGGGTTCATGGAACTTCAAGAACTTTACAGCTTGTAAGCTGAAGCTGACTGTGGACTTAAAGAAAGATGAAGTCAAATTTGAGAAAGTGACTGAGTAACAATTTAAAAAAAATTATGTCATGAAAAAGAAAATTAGTCTATACATGATGGCACTGCTGAGCATGGTCTTTGTTGGTTGCGACAAAGACTATCAGACAGAAGTTGCGCCACAACATAATGATGCCCCAAAGAGCATCTTGCAGACGTCAGATATCAACGTCTCGGCAATGGACAAGTCTTTTATCAATCTTGCAGACTACAAGACTTCTGAAGGAGACGAGCCCATCAGCTTTGGTGTAGTCAAGGTAAAAGAGGGTGCCATGCCTGCCAATACTGAGTTAAAGGCGACGGTAGAGGTGTCCATCGATGAGAACTTTCCCGAAGATAAGACCATTGAGATGGATGCTTACGATTTCGACGAGACCGGTAACATTTGGGTAAGCCCTACCATGTTGCAAGATCTGTTTTTTAACAAGATTACCCACAACCCCAATGCTAAGAAGGTATACACCCGCGTCTCAGTTTTTACGCAGACCGCAGGTGAGGCGAAGACCCGTATTGGCAATGCAGCAGATGAGTACTTTGCACAGCACTCTTTTGACCTGAAGCCTATTGATACAGGTGTCCGTTTGTCGAAGAAGTACTATATCATTGGTACACCTCAAGGCTGGAAGAACACTAAGCCTGAGTGCACGTCATTAGCATTCGAGCACAGTGACAAGGATGTCTATGATGACCCTGTCTTCACTATTCTTATTGATGCTCCCACCAATGGCGACGGGGACCGCGAAGACTGCTGGTTCAGTATTCTTGCAGACGACGATGTCGATGCTTTTGCAGGTGGAGACTGGAACGTCTTGCTGGGTAACACCGAAAATAACGGTTCTGAAAAACTCTCCGGCACATTGATGTCCCGTAAAGACTTTGGCGGTGACAACAACATGAAGATGCCGGCTACCGACGGTGCCACGAAGTATCAGATTACACTCGATGTACTGGAAGGTACTTTCGACATCAAACCCATGACTCCTGGTGCAAAGTTTGATACAGATCCCATTCTCTTCCTCACCGGTGACCATTACGGATGGGGTAGTACATGGGTTCCCATGGCACCTGTTCACAGCCACAGCACCTATTCATGGATTGTCATCTATCTGCACGAGGGAGAACAGTTCAAGTTCGCTCCTCAGGCTGGTTGGGGCGATGACTTCGGTATGAATGTCGAGAACGTTGTTGACAATGCAGGCATGAATCCTTCTGGCGACAACAATATCATTGTTGGCAATGCAGGCTGGTACCTGATCAAGGTAGACAACACCCCAGGTGCACGCAAAGTTGAGTTCAACAAGCCAGAAGTCTACCTGATGGGTAACACATCACCTGCTGGATGGAATACCGCAGCCGAAGGACTTTTCACCGTTCCGACAACAGAGGATGGTACATTTGAGTCACCTGCATTCATTGCAGACGATGAGGTTCGTATGTGCATCAAGTTGGCAGACTGCGACTGGTGGCAGACTGAATTCATCATCACCATGAACGGTCAGATTGACTACCGTGGAGCCGGCGATGACCAGTCTCGTGTAAACGTAACGACTGGCAAAAAGTGCTACATCAATTTCGGCACTGGTTCAGGTTATTATAAATAAGAATAATAGGGAACACACCTAAGTCTAACTATAAAAACACAATTATCAGGCGAGTCGCTCGTTGTAACGGCTCGCCTGATTTGTCACTCAAAACCAATACAAAAAATATGAGAAAGCTATTATTATCCGTTTGCATCCTTGCAACGCTTGTAGGTTGTAAGCCTGGACAAGAGAAGAATACTGAGGTGTTTCAACTGCCAGAAGTGGCAGACATCGCCATGTATCAAGTGAATCCGCGCGTCTTTGCACCCAGCAACTCGCTCAATGCTGTTGCAGCCCGCATCGACTCCATTCGTGACTTAGGCGTCAACATGATGTGGGTGATGCCTATCTACCCTATTGGCATTGAGAAAGGCAAGAACTCGCCTTATTGTATCAGCGACTACAAGGCTATAGCTCCAGAGTTTGGCACCATCGACGATTTCAAGCATCTGGTCCAGGTATGCCACGAACACCAGATGGGCATCATCCTTGACTGGGTGGCAAACCATACTGCCTGGGATCACCCCTGGGTAAAGGAACATCCCGAATGGTACACACGCGACGAGAAAGCTGACACCATTATCTGTCCGCAGCCTTGGAACTGGGAGGATGTGGCCGACCTGAACTACGACAATAAAGACATGCGCGAAGCCATGATTGACGCTATGAAATTCTGGATTGTAGAAGTAGGCATTGACGGTTTCCGTTGCGATGTGGCCGACGGCGTACCTGCCGACTTCTGGAAAGATGCCATCACCCAGTTGCGAGAGGCAGCAGGCGAGCGTCGTATCGTCATGCTGGCCGAAGGTAAGAATGCTGACAACTTCACCATCGGTGGTTTTGACATGAACTATGGCTGGGACTACAAGGATGTACTGTCGAAGGTGTTCAAAGGCGATCCAGCCTCCGACCTATTAAAAGCTGACAAAGCCGAATACGACAGTCTGCCTGATGGCAAGGTGAAGCTACGCTTTACGACCAATCATGACCATGCCACCGAGGTGGAGCCCTGCGTACAGTTCACCAACGACCGTGGAGCAATGGCAGCCTATGTAGCCAGCATTTTCCCACATGGTGGTGCACTCATCTATGGTTCACAGGAAGTAGGCTATCCCGAACCTATCAACTTCTTTAAATATGTAGCCGTTGACTGGTCTGCCAAACCAGAAATCTACCAGGAATACAAGAAGCTCATTGAACTGTATAATGAGCATCCTGCTCTCCGCAAAGGCACAATGACTCCCTACCCAGACAACGACGTCATGGTTTTTGAGAAGCAGAATGCCGATGAACATTTCCTTATTCTCGTCAATGTACGCAATGAGAACAAGAAAGTTCAGGTTCCCCAGTCATGGATAGGACACGAGGTAGAGGATGAGGCAACAGACAAGGAGTTCCGACTTAATGACACCGTTGAGCTTGAGCCCTTTGAGTATCTGATATTGAAATAACATACAAGACCTCTCTGTACAAACCAACTTTAATAAGACAAAGACGAACCTAAGTCTAACTATAAAAACACAACTATCAGGCGGGCACCCCACCAACACGAGGCGGTGCCCGCTTCTCTTTTTGCACCAAACATTTGGAAGTTTGGATTATAATCCTTATCTTTGCAGCAGAAAACAATAAAAAAATAAAAGAAATGGCTACAATAACATTAAATGCAACAGCATACAATGATGCCATGAAGTATGCAAAGACTCAAAACATTAGTGTTGATGAGTTCGTTGTTTCTTTGATTACCAATTATGTGCAATCAAAGAAAAAGAAGTTCTCTCTCCAGCCTATTGAAGAACTAGCCCCAGAGCTGCAGGAAATCCTCAATATGCCAATTAATGGTCAGATAGACGCTGATGACATTAATGGTGAAAAGGCAAGGATGGAATACTATAAAGAGAAGTACGAGTTATGAAAGTATTCTTAGACACCAACATCCTTATCGACTTCATTGCAAGACGTGATGGATTCTATGAATATGCAGCCAACATTATCAATCTTGGCATCCGCGGTGAGGTTAAACTTTATGCAACTCCTATGTCATTTGCAACATGCATCTTCATTGCAAGGAAAATGCTTGGTTATGATGGTGTAGTTAAAGCAATGCAAATTCTCAGTAATTACATTGAGATAACAACAATGGATTCTGCGCAATGTCATCATGCATTGTTCTCAAAAATGCCTGATTTTGAAGACATGCTACAATTTGAATCTGCATACGCAACTGGATGTGAATTGATTATAACTAGGAACAAGAAACATTTCCCCCAAGATGCCATTCAGTTATTAGAACCATCAGAGTTCTTTGATTGCTATTGGTCTGTTGACTAACTATAAAAAAACAACTATCACGCGGGCACCACCAATATGAGGTAGTGCCCGTCTTTTTATAATGTTATGTCCTGAACTCAGACTCTTACTTCATCACCCTCTTTACTCCATTGACGATATACAGTCCTTTCTTCAATGGAGAAGCGACCTTACGGCCTTGCAGGTCATAGATGACGGCTGGAGTATTCCGTACATCAACGATAGCGTTCTCTATAGCTGTTGGCGTATAGTCATCGTTGTTGGTCAGGTAGATATCTTCCACCTTGATATTCTGACTACCATTGCCCCAAAATGCCACGATACGGATGTTCTTCGTATTGATTTTCTGTCCTTTCTTGTCACCATCGCTGGTGTACTTTGCTGTTTTTAGATTTACCACTATCTGTTTTTTCGAACCGAAGTCTGGAGTAGCATGGCATGCTGACCAAATACTGTTTTCATTATAGATATTCAGGTGAGAGCCGCTACTGGTAGCAGCAAGATTGATAACAAGATACTTGTATGCAGACATATCAGCACCACTGGCATATTCCCAACCCATCTGTCCATATTGGCTGGGACGGAAGGTGTGTGTCTCCTCCGTATAGTTTCCGTTGCCAAAGAAATCTGTTTTGATATACTGTGCACTGAAGGGGAAGAACGTGGAGCGTACGTTGAAGGCTGTCTCAAACTCATGTCCCATCGGGTCTGTATAGACGGCATTGACCTGTGACTGTCCTTCTTTCAGGCCAAAGAGACGTCCTTGCGCTATCTTGATGCATCCGCTATTGCTGATGTCATAGCAGGTCTGCGAAGCCACGTTCTCGGTACGACCATCCTGGAAGGTTGCTGTCAGTGGCAGTGTACTGCTATTGCCAATCATCATCTCCATATCCGCAGACGGCAGTTCTATCTTCTCAGCAGTAAGCATATCCTCAGAATAAGGAGCAATTGTTGTTGGGTCGTCATCAGCCTCACTGAATTTGTCTTCTGTTGAAATCCAGTCGAAGTCAGCATAGCCACGTTTCTCGTTCTCCTTCGTAGCATAGCAGAACAGGCCAAAGCGGGCACCCACGAAGACGGTGAGGTTGAAGTTCAGCGTGGTCTGCTCACCCAAGGCACCAAATTTCTTGTTATCGACTGAATAGTAGAACTTCGTCTTGCTATCGTTATAGTTCATGGTGGCACGCAAATAGACCACATCCGTTATCTCTATCTCTTTTGTCGTTTCCTTAGGTGTAAAGCCATCGTTCGTTCTCAACTGATCCTGACGCCAGACAAAACGGCACTTACCATTCTTCTTCTCAACAGCAATATAGGCGTAGGGGTCTTGGAAAACACAGATACCAGCACGGTCGCCCTCCTGCAGATGCGATACATCAATACGCACCGTACCTTTCGATGCTTTGTCGGTATAGGCATAGATGCGCTGGGTGAGCATGTTACGAGCCTGTGTCAACTTGTCAACGGGTGCACCAGTCTTCAGTCGCAACCACCCCGGACGTTCGAAGAGTGACCATGCGCCATTGTCTGGCGTGTGGTTCCACTCCCACTGCATACCCAGTGGATAGCTACGGAAGCTGTCAGTAGTAGGAAGAACGGTAATAGGATAATCACCTCCCACATTGGGTTTCGTATAGGTGGTATATGGCTTTCCGTTATTACCTACGATAGGCCATCCGTCTTCCCACGTTACAGGTTGCAGGTTGGGCATACGGCCCATAGCACCCTTGTCTTCCTGCATGATGGTCCACCACTCATTACCATCAGGTGTATCGATAAGGGAGCCCTGGTGAATGGTGTTTACCTTTCCGTCGATGTATTTCTCCAGCAGCATCTTCTCCTCCTCGTATGGGCCGAAGACGTTTGTCGAACGGAATACGACCTGTCCTGACGGCCAACCACCGTAGGTGGCATAGATGTAGTAGTAGTCGCCAATCTTATAGAAGTGACAGCCCTCCAGTCCAGTGCCTTCCTTGCTGATGGCACGTTTCTCCTTGATGAAGTTGAAGTCCTCGTCAAGCTCACAAACCTGTATATTACCATTGCCGCAAGCCACATACACCTTGCCGTTGTCGAACAACATACCTGGGTCGTAGTAGCCGCGTGAGATAGTCTTCTTTTCCCACTTGCCCTCAGGGTCGCTGGCCGAGAGTACGAAGGCACCAGCATCGTTACAGTTCAACAAGATGTAGAACTTCCCATCATGATACTTCATCGAACAAGCCCACATACCTTTGGCATAGGCATCCTGACCATTGATCAGCGAATAGTTCTCCTTGTCGCAAAGATCAGCGAGCGGATTTGCACAGTATTCCCAGTTCACCAGGTCTTTCGACTTCACGATAGTAGCACCTGGCAACAGGCACATGGTAGTGCTGACCATGTAATAGGTATCCCCCACACGAATCACATCAGGGTCAGGGATATCAGCCATTACCACCGGATTCTTATACTTTCCATTACCTTGGTCGCCCTGCGCCCACGCTACGACAGCCATCAGCAGGACAGCCCACACAAGAAAACTTCTTTTCATAATCATTTAAGTTAGTTAGTTGAAATTTGGCTGCAAAGATACTATTTTTTTTTCATTCAACCATCAAGTAAGAGAAAAAAGCATCGGTGCAATCGATTGCACCGCTGTTCAAAAACTATTCTACGACGTTAGAAAACAACATAACGCTTTTCTTTGTACCTTTGCACCGCATAACCTAAAAACGAGACAACACGATGAAAAAACTTTTTTCGCTTATAGTTTGTACGCTGGCAACGCTGTCCCTGTCTGCTCAGGGATGGCCTGCCCAATATGAGGGCGTCATGTTGCAGGGATTCTACTGGGACTCCT
>Ga0256407_10010565_pt1 | contig 12943 bp, 14 predicted proteins | sample RumenRJG_04DNA_FD_193489 | JGI IMG/M metagenome (GOLD analysis project Ga0256407, IMG submission 193489) | Bovine rumen microbial communities from Lethbridge, Alberta, Canada - RJG_04 | ecosystem: Host-associated > Mammals > Digestive system > Stomach > Rumen | place: Canada: Alberta... | reverse complement strand
GTTACTGTTCACTGGTAAGCCAAATATTGTGAATATCTGAGTTAGAGCGATTCGTTTGTGAAGATTTTACAAACTTTTACGCGTCTGATCAGAGCCCATTCAGAGAAAGGAGGCGGCTACAACATCATAAACGTTTTTGTTCTGCATACGGGCGGTTTCGATGATGGTGAGGGCATCACAAATATGCTGTGCCCCTGAATCGCTGCGGAGCACCACGGCCTGTTTCTGCTTTCTCTTGAACTTGCGTAATTCGCGTTCGCTTATGTTGTTGGTGTAATCCACTTCGGGATGTGAAAGGAAGAATAGATGGGCTGACTTGAAATCCCGCATTCTTTTCTGGAGGTTATACCCATCTATGTATTCTCTGTCTGGAGGATGCTTGAGATATTCTTCGGCTGCGAGTTGCAAGAGGGACTCGTATTTGTCGGAGAGGATCCGGGCCTTGTCCTTTGGGATGCCGTCTTTGTTTCGCTTGGCGGTATGTATCATTTTCTGGAGAAGTCCATGCATCTGCTTATGCCATGTAAGGCAGGGTTCGTTCTCGGACGCACCGATGAGATAACGTAAGACATGGGACAGGCATTCCTGGTGTCCAGACCCATAGGAATAATAGGATCGGTCATGATCGTGAACGAGAGTGCCTGCAAAATCCTTCACCGGGGTTTTTGACAGACCGTCGTGTCCTTTGTGATCCAAGTGCTGGAACAAGACGTGCTCTTTGTCGGTACAAAGGATGACCGCTTTACGGGAGCCGTTGATGTTGCTGACAGTGGCATCGGAATACAGCACGTCTGCATGTGTAAGCAGAGAAAAAATCTTAGCTCTCTCGGCCTCTGTGGCGGCAGAAAAGACAGAAGAAAGCTTGCAGATGGAACCGGAGGAAAGAGTGACTACGCCTCTTGTAAGGTCTGAGATACACTGCCTGGTCTTGGCGATCGGAACATTGTAATAGTTGTTAAGGAGAAAAGCAAAAGCCTTGATGGACGGGCCATAATTCACTTCATTTACCAGTCCGTCGGGGAAAGGGGCGTGTAGCCTTGCGCCGGTGATCCTGTTCCGGTATTCGTCGGCGATGAAATCCTGTACCTGTACCTGGATCTGTATATCGATCTTCTGCTTGGTGATGGACCTGCCGGTGGGGTATATATCGGGATTGGTGGCGAATTCCTTCGGGGCGGGAAGGCGAACGGGGTCCTTTGTCGGAGTCAGGCGGGAAGCCGTATGAGCCTTGTGTCCCGGCTGTGCGCCGGGTTTCTTTCCGGTAGGCTTGCGGCTGTTTGGTACTTTCTTGCGGAAAGGAAGAGCGGAAGAAGGAAGGGAGGAATTCTCAAAATTTGTGTTCAGTCTTTTCTCCAGCTTCCGGTTTGATCCGTTAAGCATGCAGACTTCAGCCTCGGCCTTTTCAGCCCGGGCGCGGAGAAGATCGTTCTCTCTGGTGAGGTCCGATATCCGCTCTTTTAGTTCCAGGTTTTCCTGCTCGATGTCACGGCAACGGCCATCTGTGAGTCTCCAGTGCTCGCGTGCCGATTCATACTGCCGATCTTTGGTCTTGATGACCTGCTCGAGATGGCGGATATGACGTTCCAGGGCTTCCTTTTCTTCGGTGGTGAAAAGGCCGGAGGCCTTTTCCTGAAGCCTTTTGTTTTCGGCGCGAAGAGAGATCAATTCCTTGCGGCGCAGATTGTAAGCTTCTTGTAGGGTCAAGGTTTCGGCTCCTTATTTCCGGGATGGCCTTCTTAAGCGGTCGAGTTCTTTCTTCAACGCTGCAATCTGAAGGCTGAGCTGACGGTTCTCGTCTTCGAGTTCCTGGACACGTTTAGCCAGGTCGAGATCCGGGGAAAGAGTCTTAGGCTTGGACCTTGCACCTTTGTTTCTTCCATCGGTTGGAACGATCTCTCCGGTATCGGGATCGATCTTGCCGATAAGGGTGCGTTTCGCACGGGAGCATTTTTTCTCCTTGTCGTAGAAAGATTTGGAATCATAGACATAAGTGATACCGGAACGTTTATCGAATTGTTTAATTATTGCCATGTGAACACCTCCTATATGGTTACGAGATAATTATATCACATAACCATATAGAAAGCAATAAGAAAATGCAAGAAAGTGGCTATTTTTCTGCATTTTTAAAGGGGTGAAAAGAATTACAATGTGGTTACGGGATAGGCGATTTGGCTTACCAGTGAACAGTAACAAAGAATATTTGTTCGATATATGAGTGGTGTTTATTGTACAGAAGGTTTCGCATACTGTGTTTATAAGGTGCTTAGAAGGTGTTGATAAGACCTTTTGGAACTAAGTGGGTTGAAAAGAAATGTGAGGTATCAGAAATGGGAAAGGTATATTTTACGTTGACCGGAACAAATCACTATTATGGAAAAGAGTTCCTGGAGCCGGGAATGAGTGTAAAACTCAGAAAGGAGCCTGATAACGAGTATGACAAGGAAGCTATCCGTGTAGAGTTCAATGGACTTGGAAAGATCGGATATGTTGCAAATAGTCCTTACACGGTGTTGGGAGACAGCTATAGCGCTGGGAGGCTGTACGATGCTTTAAAGAAAAAGGCAAAGGGCAAGGTTTTACTTGTGACCGAGAGAGGAGTTCTCTGTGAGCTTAAATAGCTGAGGTGTACTTAAAAGTCTCTGTGACCGGTATTGTGGGCCGGTCGTGGAGATGAATAAGTAGTATGGGAGGAGAGTACGAATGAAAAAGTTTTATATTGGATCTGGAAATGTATAAGAGGAAAGAACCGGTTTTGCAGAAGCTTCTATGTGACATGTCCACATTATGAGAAATGCCGTGATGATGGGATGATGGAATAACTGAACTATCCAAAAGACCATGTTAATAAAATGATGGGGGTGAAGGACAATGAAAAATAAAGAATTCGATGATATCATGAATGAAATTACCAAAGGACTTACTGGGGATATACAAACCGATTTCAATTATCTTCAGGATCAGATGGAAAGATACAAAAACCATAAGTACGGTCAAGAGGTTATCAGAGCCTGCGGAAGATTGGTGTATGAACTCATTCCCGAAGACAAGAAGAAAGAGTTTGATGATGCGACCAAGGGTGATAGAAACAAATTCGAGGAATCATTGAAGAAAGTCCGCTTCTATCAATTCGAAAAGAATTATGACAAGGCTCTTGAGCTTATAGAAAAGATGGTATCTGAATTTGAGGAAGCCGGGTTTTGCAAAGATGATGCGGTCAGCGAGTATCATACATTCAGAGAGCCTATGGAGGAAATAATATATTGCGAGTTATTTGATCCACAAAAGGAGGTCAGGCCGGGTATCATTAATATGTCTGACATGTACCTTCAATATGGCAGTATTCTTATTGATGTTAAGAGATGGGAGGATGCCGAGAAAGCCCTTAAGAAAGCAATGAAGTGGAATCCCACCTATGCTATGCTTGCATTTGAGCATGCAGAGTGCTTTAAGATGCGTGGAATGCTTGAAGAATACAATAAGCACACCAGAGAGATTATTAAGATAATATTCCGTCCGAATGATCTGGCAAGATATTACAGAAATCTGGGATATTATTATGTAGAAGTGAAGGATTATAAGACTGCTGTATGTTGTTTCCTGTATAGCCTGATTTTCGAAAAGTCAAATATGGTTCAGTCGGAGCTATATTATATTAGTCAGCAAACCGGGGAATTGTATAATCTATCTGATGAAGAATTGAGTAATTGCCTTGAAAAACATGATATTCCGCTGGGACCTGATGTTGAAATTCTTAAAATCGCATACGGATATGGAATGCATTACTATGAAGAAAAGAATATGGAGGCTGCGGAGTACTTCTTAGGGATTTTCGCAGGATTCATAGATGATGAAGAAGTAAACAGGATTCTTGAGGAGATCCAGAAAAACTAAGTTGGCACTATCAAGAAAGGGGAAATATGGGGTTGTATGATGAGTTAAAAAATCTTTCAGATATCAGCTTCCGGGATATATACCATAGATTTATCTATATCCATTGCCGGGAGTTATTGCTCGAAATTATGCCGGAGGAAATAAATGATTCGATTACAGGGGCATTAGCATATTGCTATATTGATAGAACTGAGGGGATAAGCTTCCGGTTATTGATGACTGCTATTATGAAGCCTGACTCATTACAGGTATTCGAATACTCTCATTGGAGTGATACTATAATAATAATGCGATTCCGTGATGGGAACGTAAAAATGAGTGAGATGCACCACGGAAATACATCTTTATATTTATATGCGCTGGATCCTAAAAAGTATAAATATATTGATTTATCAGTTGTCAGTTTTAATGTAGACGATTTTAGGGATATTAAAGATCATATTGATGAGCAGTATTATGCAGGGGATTTGGTTGAGGAATTCAGAAGTGAAAGGTTTATGGCTTTGGATAAGTATCGTCATGAATGGTATCCAGATGATGTCAAAGTGATTTTATTTGAAGAAGGCAAAGAGCCTGAAACCTATGGGTTAGATTAACCGGGATCACACCTGACGAAGAATTATTTGGAGAACTTCTTAATGAACCTTATCAGGATTTTGGAATTCATGAAGGAGCGTTTATCGAAATAACGGAAATACATCATAAGGATGACTCTTTTCTTGTGTTTACCGGTCGTGTTGGAAATAAGAAAGAGGAAGAATAACTGATATAGAGATAAAATGATATTCGGAGGTTATAAATGAATAAAAACAATTTGAATCAGATTTTTGAGCACTATATCGATCGCTTCGAGTATATCAATAATGAAGCCAATGAAGAATACTATAAATGGCAGGTCTGCAATCAGTTTCCTATGTTGATGAAACAGGCACTATCATCAGAAAATGAACTCTTTCCGAAAGCCCTATATGAAGCAAAGAAATGCACCTTTAATATCATAGACAGCTATACGCAGCCATTTTCCGGGCTTGTTGATATTTCAAAACATGATCCGGATGGAGTCCGGAAGTTGCTCCTGGATCTATATGCGGATGATGGGGGAGATCTGGATGTTCAGATGGAAATAATTGCTGATTTCTTTAAGCACAGTAATGAGCTTATAGATATGCATTACCCCGAAAGCTTTCGCTACAGGCAGGACTCCCATTCTGTCTCGGCTCTGTTATTCCTGAATGATCCGGATCATCACTATATGTATAAAGCGGTACAGTCTCAAAGATTTGCTGATTGCGTCGAATTCTATGATGACTGGGGAACAGGGGATAACATCCGTATTGATACTTATTACCGGATGTGTGATGAACTGGTGGAAGAAATAAAAAACTGTGATCCACTGATAAAAACAGACAGCAGCCGTTTTGATGGCAGACTGAAGCTGACTGGCGGAGAATTGCACCCCGATACTGAGAAGCATATCCTGGCCTTTGATATCATATATTGCTGCAGCGTATATGATCTTTTTGATGGAATATCATATACCAAAAGGAATATGAAAGAAAAACAGCTTTATCTCGCAGAAAAAGCGGAGGCCGAAAGATTAAAGCAGTCATGTGATCAGGCGAAGGCAAACATGGAAAAACTGGAAACAGCATGGGAGTTATTTATAGGTATGCTTCCTGCAGGCGAAAAGATAAAGCATCCCAAATACGGCGAAGGAGCTGTAACGTATATTGATAATGAATACATTTATGTGAAATTTGCCGATAAAGAAGCCCAGATAAGCCTTTCTGTAGGACTTGCCAATAATCTTATTACAACAGATAAGCCGGGATTTAAAGAGAAAGTTGCAGAGTACAGAGAGGTGCTTAAGAATTATAAATCCATACAGGATAGAATGGATAATTCCGCACGTGCTCTGAAACCCTATGAGGAGTATCTTAACTGACTTTTTATGGAGGGATATTGTAAATGCCATTTCAGATAGTCCGGAATGATATTACAAAAATGTATGTAGATGCCATAGTCAACACGGCAAATCCTTTTCCGGGATACGGGGCAGGGATAGATACTGCTGTATACGAGGCGGCCGGTGTGGATGATCTTCTGGAAAAGCGTCACGAGATCGGGACCGTGGAACCCGGAACCTCTTTTATTACTGAAGGATACAGACTATCGGCGAAGTACATCATACATACCGTGGGAACTTCCTGGCATGACGGAGATGAAGGTGAAGAGGCTGTGATCAGGAACTGTTACAAGTCGGTGTTCGCACTTGCTCTTGAAAATGGTATTGAGAGTCTTGCTATTCCGCTTCTTGCCTCCGGATGCTATGGCTTCCCCAAAGGGATCGCTCTTAGGATAGCCCTTTCCGAAATAGAAAGCTTTATGTCAGGTCATGACTTGGAGCTTTATCTTGTTGTATTTGATGAAAAATCATTCTCCCTGTCATCCGAACTGTACGGGGATATTGAATCGTATATCAGTGACAACTATGTTGAAAAGAAAGCCCAGGAAGAGTATGCAGATGAAATCCCGGTAGAAAGAGGTGTTCCGGAACCGTCTGATTCCGGATCCCCGGAGAATATACTCCTCAGTTTAGCTGGCAGGGCAGCATCTGCAGGAAAATTCTTTGGTAAGGCTCAGCGAAAAGCCAGAAGTGCAGCCTTTCACGGGGCTGCAGCTGAAAGCATGCCGGTATGTGAAGACATGGCTGCACCTGCCAGGCTGAACCGGAGTCTGGATGATGTCGTTAATGATCTTGATAAAACCTTCATGGAGCTGGTATTATCCTTCGCGGATTCGAAGGGAATGACTGATGTTGAAGTTCAGAAGAAAGCCAATCTGGACAGAAAGGCTTTTTCAAAACTGAAGTGCGGAACCACCAAGAATCCCAGTAAATCCACGGCACTTGCTCTGGCAGTAGCTTTAGAACTAAGCCTTGATGACACGAAGGATCTGCTTTCAAGGGCAGGTCTGGCTCTGTCACCATGTAGTAAGCAGGATGTCATTGTCCAGTATTTCATTGAAAGAGAGGCCTATGACATCTTTGAGATAAATATTGCCTTGTTTGAGCATGGGGAGCCTCCGTTGGGAATGCAGACAACATAAACATACAGCCATTTACGATGTCTCCTGACAGGCGACCGATAACGATAAAAAACATAATATGATTACCTCATCAGACAGGAAAACACCTGAACAGGAGGTAATCATTATGAGAGAAAATTTAACAGAACTGGTTTTCATACTTGACAGAAGCGGGTCCATGAGCGGACTGGAATCGGATACCATAGGCGGATTCAATTCCATGATCGAAAAGCAGCAGAAGGAGGAAGGCGAGGCTTTCGTTTCAACGGTACTCTTCGATGACAGATGTGATGTGCTCTATGACAGAGTGAAGATTGAAGATGTCAAAAAGATGACTGATGAAGACTATTTTGTCAGGGGATGCACGGCTCTTCTTGATGCAGTTGGCGGAGCAATCAACCATATTGGAAATATCCAGAAGTACGCAAGGGAAGAGGACAGACCTGCAAAGACGCTCTTTGTAATAACGACTGACGGACTTGAGAATGCCAGCAGGAGGTACAGCTTCAAGGATGTGAAGCGTATGATCGAGAGGCAGAAAGAGAAGTATAACTGGGAGTTCTTATTTCTGGGTGCAAATATTGATGCCATCGAAGTTGCCGGAAACATGGGAATAAGCAGAGACAGAGCAGCCAATTTCCACAGTGATCACGCCGGAACTGCTATTAATTACGAGGTTCTTGAGGAGACGGTGTCCAGAGTAAGAAGCTGCAAGTCGGCAGATATGTCCATGGCCTTTGGAGGGGGAGCCTGGAAGTCAAAGATTGACGAAGATTTTGTTTCCAGAGAAGATAAAAATCATGGAAAGAGGAGGGCTTGATCATGATCGGAGCAATAATCGGTGATATTGTAGGAAGCCCTTATGAATTTGATTCCGGGGAGAAGATAAAGGATTTCGGGCCGCTTTTCATAAAAGAATCCAACTATACCGATGATTCTGTAATGACCATTGCTGTAGCGGATGGACTGATGAATGCGGGGATTGATGCAGATATTGATACGATAAAGAAAGAGCTGGTTGCCTCAATGAAAGCCTGGGGGAAGAAATATCCTTATGCCGGGTATGGATACAGGTTTGGGATGTGGTTGAACAGCAGGGATACGGAACCCTATGGCAGTTGGGGAAATGGATCCGCCATGAGAGTGTCATCGGTAGGATGGCTCTATGACAGCCTGGGAAGAACCCGTGAGGTGGCAAGGGCAACTGCTGAGGTCACCCACAACCATCCTGAGGGCATAAAGGGTGCGGAGTCAACGGCTTCAGCTATCTTTATGTCACGTACTGGCAGTTCGAAGGAGGAGATCCGGGAGTACATCATATCTGAGTTCGGATATGACCTTTCCAGAACCCTTGATGATATAAGACCGGATTACCATCATGTGGAGAGCTGCCAGAAGACGGTTCCCGAGGCTTTGACGGCATTCTATGAAGGGAATGATTTCGAGGATGTGGTCAGATGCGCGGTATCCCTCGGCGGTGACTGCGATACCCTGACCTGCATAGCAGCCGGTATTGCTGAGGCATTCTATGGAATACCGGAAAATATTGAGACGGAATGCAAAACTCTGATTCCGAAAGATTTCCTGGAAGTGCTGGAAAGATTTCAGCATTTCAGGAAGGAGAAGTCTGATGGAAAAGAATGAGTATAGTATCAGAAATTCGGTATTTTTCATGCCTTCATATTTTCAGAAAGTAGATTCCGTGCCCGGGGATCCCGAGGACTCCATTCCTTTCATGGTAAAGACCGAAAATGCGGAGTGCCTTGTCATAGTTTATCCCGTAAGTTTCCCAGAATCCATGCCGCGAGATGCAGACACGGTAATAAACGGGATAAGGCAGGCTCTCGGTGATAATCAGGGGCTGATAAAGGTCGATGCCGGGGAAGACTATGTTTACAGTATCGTAAAAACCCTGAGGGAACCGTCAGGAGTCCAGTATACGCTGACTTATCAGCGACCTTATGACGATTTTGTGCTAAATTTCCAGGGGTACTTTGATGAAATAAATACGACCGGTATGAGGGATACCATGGTTTTTGAAATGTACCGCAGGGAACAGGATGGCAGAGAAAATGAAGATCCATTTCAGGGATGGACTTGTGATCCATATGATGAGAAAATAGACAAGGGTGCGCTCATGAATATCTCAGAGCAGGAGAGATTTGATGAGTTGTTTCCGGGGTTCCCAATATCGATGTGCCGGGAACTGGTAAGATTCCTGAATGGGGAAGAATAATGAGGGGAAGGATCACAGTGGGTTCCGGTAATCATGTTTTTCAGAAAAAGAAAAATAAAAGACTACGATAGAGAAAACAAAAAGCCTGTTCTTCGGTGCAGTATCTGCACCGGAGAGCAGGTTGCAGGTTTTAAAGACCTGCATTCCGGGATCTTTGAAGAGGAAATGATGATCTCCGACTCGAAAGACCTGGAAGAGTTCAAGGAAATATACGGGATTGAGGGAGAGCTAGAAAAGATCTACTAATTGGTTGAGCAGCATCTATTATCTCATCATTTGTAAGTTGTTTGAACAGATAAGCACAAAACTCTGGCACTTATTTATCTGGTGTTTATTTATTGGGGATATAGGGCATCGAGAAGTCTTTCAAAAGCTTCGCGGGCTTCATATCGTAGAACCTTGATAGGATATGATGCGTCATGTTCTTTATCTATTGCAGAATCTATTGCTACTAGAATTTCATAATATATATCGTCAAGTTTTTCGGCAGTATCATCAAGAAGATAATCAGTAGTAGAATTATAGTACTTGAATGCTTGATGCATTTTCTCTTTGCCATATTTATTATATAGTTTGTCCCAAATGTTTTTACTATTCTGAATGGCATTGTCTAAATCGCAGACTGAACATATTAAAGCAGAAAAAAAATCAGAGCATAAGAACGAATTGAGTATTTTCTGAAAAGATTTGGATTTGTATCCCCGATAAATACTACTGCTTTCATTTCCTGTTAGATGACATAAAGAGGATATAGCCTCTTGGGATAATTTAAGCTTATTCTGAATGGCGGTATCAAGTATAGTTCCGGACTCATATTTTTCTTCTCCTAAAAGAAAACCTAATTCACAGTCAAAAATCTCACATAGCTTAAAAAGGATGTCGATAGGGGGAGTTTGAATTGCTTTTTCATAATTTGATACTTGCTTTCCCGATACCCCTATTTTATTTCCAAGAGCTTCTTGAGACCATTTTTTATTTGAGCGCTGTTCTTTAATCTTGTTACCTATGATTTCAGATGAGTAATTCATACTTGCATCCTCCTTACCTAATAAGTAAAAAAATATTAATATGCTTACTTTACAGTTCTGATTATCTCGAATATACTATAAGCAACTTGATCAGTCAACATGATATAGGCTAAATGGTTGACACATGATATAGGCTAAATACGTAGCATTTTGAAAAAGGAGGATTGCATATGAATGATATGATCAAAAGGGAAGGCACAATATGTGTATCTGAGGCAGTGAAGAATGCTGATATTAAGATTACTCTTGAACAATGGCCTTGTGCTGTAGCGATTCTTGGAATTTGCGCTACATATGCTTTTGTATCGTGGGTCAATAGACCAATAGATGAGCAGAAAAGTGAAGCAGCTTGATATGGTTTTATAAATGAGGGGATGATAGGAATAGTGTCCGTCATCAGGCTACGCTAAGCTTGGTGACGGACTTTTTTATAAAGGGAAATAGGGTTAGAGGAACAAAGAAAACGGGATTCTTGATCAGTGGAAAAGCTCTGAACCCTACCCTCAAAAGATAGGGTTGACATTTTTTGACATTTCTGCTTAAACTAAATCCGTAGCTGCTACCACTCCGGTGACGACCGGAAAAAGAAAGGCAGGTAGTATCAATGGATGAAAGACCGGAACTTTATGAGCAGATAGTAGAAGAGTATAAGAAGACTGGCTCTGTAAAGCAGGTTGTTGAAATTCTCGGATCAAATACCATCAAGGTAAGGCGTGTATTGATCACAGAGGGTTTATGGGAAAGCAAGACCAGCAGAAACGTGGGTGCCTTGTATCGTGAGGGCAAAAGCACAAAGGAGATTGCAGAAGAACTATGCATGTCAGAAAAGAACGTGCAGTCCTATCTCCCATACTCCCGGGGAGCGTATGGCGGAGAAAAGAGCAGCGATGCCACAAGGAGTAAAGAGTACCGGGAACGCATGAAGGTTGCAGCGGATAATCAGGCGGCAATGAAGAAAAACAAGAAGGATCTTAATGAGACTGATCTAAAGTCTGACAGCAAGATAATAGCTTTTGAAAATCCAAAATCAAAAAGCAAAGGTAAAGAGCAGAGAGATGAGGAGGATTCTCCCGATCGGCTTCCAAGTGTATTGAAGCTCCGGTTTGAACTTGTGGCACCATATTATTCCAGAGTTAGCGGCCTTGATATGAAGCCGGATGAAAAGAAGAAATTTCTCCGTCAGGCTAAGGCGAAGGAGGGTATCATCCGTGAGGTTCTTGTTCATGGAGAGACAAACCTTCATGCTCTCCACTACATGATACAGAAGCTCTTTGGTTGGCAGAATTCCCACCTTCATCATTACAGCCTGTCTGATTCGGATTTTGACATGGTGACAGATAAGCAGAAGATGGATCGATACTTTTCTCTTTGCGGATCTCTTTTCAGATTTCCGGGAGCAGAGCTGGATGATCAGTTCTGGGATGATGACTACGAGGAAGGCGTAAGCTTCAAGACATGGCTTAGAAGCAAATACGTTAACGGTTTCAGGGATCTTGCTGTTGAGAATTCCTTTTGGAGGACACAGGAACAGATCCGGGATTTTAATAAACAATTCGGGAAAAAACTGAAATCCAAAGCTACTACACTTGATAAGCTTAGGGAAGTAGTTACTTTTGAAGATGGATTTAACACTCTTAACGAGGGTCTGGGAGTACGAAATGTTTTCAAGACTTGTCTTCCGCATAGATCCAGGCCTCCCATTGATATCTGGAAGAAAGTTCAGGATCTTCTGATAAAGACAGTAAAAAAAGATCATGATGAGTTTAAAAAGATTGCCCCGGATGATTATCAGGCAATCCTGGATGACATGCAGGATCTTATAGATCTTAGGAAGAATGTCCTGACGATCGATCAGGCGATACGATATGGTCGTTCTCAGGAGGTTAAGGATTTTTACAAAATGGAGCCGGAAAAAGTCATTCGTGATCAGGAGCAGATGATAAAAGAACTGGAAAAGATGCTGGAGCCTTTCTTTTCATCAGAGAACCCCTTGGTTGTGCCTTTTGCAGAGGAACTCTTCTATATCTACGATTATGGAGATGACTGGTGCGTAAGGATCACCTGCGAGGATGCTTATACTGCAAGTGAGAATTATGATCATGATTATCTGAAGGTCCATAAAGAGAAAAGACCCGGCAAAAAGGATGCTGATAATGAACTACAGTATACCTGCCGTGATGGAAGCAAGGCAGATCCGGAGCTCCGGGAGAAGCTTCAGACTGTGTATCTAAAAGGGCAGCCCATCTGTGTCCAGGCAGACGGCCTGAATGTAATGGATGATGTTGGCGGGCTTTATGGATACCAGAGGTTTCTGGAAGAGATTAACAGTAACGATCCGGAAGATGAGGAAGAAAGGGAGAATACTAAAATCTGGGCCCGGGGAATGGGATGGACCGGAAGAAAGAAAAAGCCCGAGAGCATCCTGTAGGCAATCACATAATATGATCCGTTTGAAAAGGCAGGTCCCGTTAATGGAGGCCTGCCTTAGCTGTAGTCGATAGTCATTTTGTATTTACTGCGGATCCCGGCTTTCCAGAAGGATCTGCTTTAATGCCCGGATACTTTTCATAATGTGCGCGGTAAGATGATTTTGCTCCCATTCGGTAAGGAGTTTTTTCAGTCGACGGTAAGCAGATTTTTCTCTCCGCGGTAAGCACTTTTTTCTGTTCACGGTAAGCAGTTTTTTCAGTCGGCGGTA
>Ga0256407_10010564_pt1 | contig 12944 bp, 13 predicted proteins | sample RumenRJG_04DNA_FD_193489 | JGI IMG/M metagenome (GOLD analysis project Ga0256407, IMG submission 193489) | Bovine rumen microbial communities from Lethbridge, Alberta, Canada - RJG_04 | ecosystem: Host-associated > Mammals > Digestive system > Stomach > Rumen | place: Canada: Alberta... | reverse complement strand
AAATCGTAGATATATTAGCAAAAATAGAAGTAAATATAGATTATCCTGAATATGAGGATGCAGTTGAGGTTACGCATGATTATTTAAGACCTATTGTAGTCAAGCTAATTGAAAATATGGATAAGATATTAAAGAATTCTTTAATTACAACAGTTGCTATACATGGTATAAAGACCGCTATTGTTGGTAAACCTAATGTAGGAAAAAGCTCCTTATTAAATATGTTATTAGATGAGGATAAGGCTATTGTATCTAGCTATGCAGGTACAACAAGAGATACGGTTGAGGGCACATTAGCCTTAGGTAATGTGACCTTGCATTTAATCGATACTGCTGGAATTCATGAAAGTATAGATTATGTTGAATCTATTGGTATTGAAAGAAGTAAAAAGGCTATGAAGGAAGCAGATTTAGTTTTACTTGTATTAGATGTATCTAAGGAATTAGATGAAGTAGATAAGCTATTACTTGAGGAAACTAAGAATAAGAATCGTATTATTATAGGAAATAAAATAGATTTAACTCCTAAGGTAAAGCTCGATGATATTATTTATATTTCTGCAAAGAATAAGGAAGGCTTAGATTTACTTGCAGAAAAAATAGAAGAGGTTACTAAGATTGATTCTATTGATCAAATGAATGGTAATTATTTAAATAATACTCGTCAGATGGGCTTAATGGAAAAGGCCATGAATTCTCTTAAGCAAGCATTAGAATCTATAGATTATGGATATGATGTATCCTTAATTGAAATAGATATTAAAAATGCATTTGACTCCTTAGGTGAAATCACTGGAGAAGCCAATCCAGATGAGCTTATTACTGCCCTATTTACTAAGTTTTGCTTAGGAAAATAATATTATGACTGTAAATTGGAAATTTTCACAATTTACAGTTTTTTTATTGTTAAATTTTATTATATAATAACAATGAAATAGGACGTGATACAAAATGAAAAAAAGAGTGATATTATCTATATTCTTGTTGGGAGCTGGCTTAACTTTATCCTCTTGTAATAACGATAGAAAGCCTGAGGAGTCAACAACAGTAGAAACAACTACTGATGGAATAAAGACTATAACCACTACAACTTTAGAAACTACAACTAAGCCACAAGAAACTACAACAGAGACTACGACTGAAACTACGACTGAAACTACAATAGAACTAGAGAAAACAAGTTCTTTGGCAGATTTACCTTGGGTGGGTTAGGAGGTTAAATATGAAAATTAGTAAAATAGTATTAGCTTCAGCGGCTATTGGCGCTGGAATTTTAATCTTTAACACAAAAGCTTATGCTTCCAATTCATATTATTTAATGAGCTGTACAGAACAAAATATTCCAACAGGATATTATTCTAGTATTGATACAACAGTATCTGAAGCAGAATTTAGAGAAGATTTACATGATGTGATTTCAAATAACTATACTACATTTACCTATGACCAAGCTTGGGAAATCGATTATTATGCAGATGCTGATCCCTATAATGAGGGTCATATAAAATGCTTATATACAGATCAGTCTGTAGACGATTTAGCTCACACCTCAAGTGGTGGTAGAAAATATTGGAATAGAGAGCATACATGGCCAAAGACACATGGCTTTAATGATAGTAAATGTAGCCCATATTCGGATTGCCATCATTTAAGAGCTGCAGAAAGTGCAATCAATATTGCGAAGAGTAATAATGATTTTGGTGAGATTGATACTGCATCCGAGTATAAGGAATCCTATGGTAATAAATATGCAGGTGGTGTATTTGAACCAAAGGATGAGGTTAAAGGCGATGTAGCAAGAATGCTACTATATATGATGATTCGCTATGGCGAATATGACGATACTCTAATGTCTTATAAGGAAAAGGTTGATGGGGAAGATGTAACTAAGACAGAAAAGGTGAACTTGAGCTTAGTAGATGGAGTTTCTACAACATCAAATTCCAATGGAAATGGAGTTTTAGCGAATTTATCTACTATTTTAAAATGGCATTATCAAGATCCAGTATCAGATAGAGAAATCTATCAAAATAATGTCGTATATATGTTCCAAAAGAATCGTAATCCTTTTATTGATCATCCGGAATATGTTGAATATGCCTTTGCTGGTTCAGGAGAATATGTAAATCCTACACCAAGTGATCCAGTAGAACCGGATACACAGCTAAGAACAGAGGAATATGCCATTGAATCCTTAGGCTTTGAAATAGAGGAAGGATTTACAGCAGCAGATTATTATACAAAGCAAAAATACGAAACAAAGAATTTGACATGGACAGGCTATAATGCAGTTCCTGCAACTGCAGATGCAATTCGTGATGCACAATCCCTAAGATATAGCATTAAGGCAAATTCATTACAAAAAGCTCAATTCTTTATGACTAAGGATGTATATAATCTATCTAGAATAACATTTACAGCTAAAGCATCTATGGAGAATTTACCGCTTAAGGTAATGTATTCCCTAGATTCTGGTGTAACATGGAATACAGGAGAAACATTCTATATTCCAACTGCTGAAAGCTCCTATGAGTATGTTTTAAGTGCAAACGGAGGATATGATAAAGCAAGAATTGGCTTTGTTGTTGATAGTGTATCTGAATCCGCTATTTCCTTAATAATGGACAATTTAAATGTTTATAAATTTAAAACAGATGCAGGTAGTGAATTCACAAGAGAAAATACAAAATCAAGCTTGAGATTTAATTATGATTCCGAGGTTGTTACAATAGATGGATATCAATACCAGCTTGCAACAAGCGCAAGTGAAATAACTACAGGAAAGGAAATAGTTATTACACCATTAGATATTAATACTTATTCATATGCACTTGGTGCAGTTGCAACATCATCTAGTGGAGAAGGAAATAATCATACACAAACCCCAATTACAGTAAAGGATAATAAGATAACTGTTTTAGGTGCTGCAAATATCTTAACTGTTGGTGCAGGCTCAGTTGCAGGCACAATTTCTCTAAAGGATTCCGGTGGAAAATATTTAGGAAATGGAACTACAACTAGTAATTATCTTAAGAGATATGCTTCTATGAGTGAAAGTACATCCTTTAATTTATCTATTGATGCAACAACACATGCTGCATCCTTAGTGATTGTAAAGGAATCTGTAACTAAAAACACAGTAAGATATAATGCTACAAGCGGATTATTCTCTTGTTATTCTTCTGGACAAAAAGATATTGCTATTTATGTAAAGACTTCTTCAAGCTATGAACAAACGAATTATTCTTATAGCAATATGAAGATAAGATTTGGTGCTTTCTTAGATAAGGATTTATATGAATATATTTTAGATACAGACGCAAATGCTTCCTTTGGTGTAATATTATCTAAGGATGGAATTAATTATGATTCCTATATCTGTACACCAGCTATGGTAACTATTCTTGATGGAGTTGTAACTCAAGATGAAAACGGAAGCTATGCACAGTGGGCTACAGTTATTCCTACAGAAGAAGAAAATTATGCATCACTAGTTTATGCTCAAGCTTTTGTAATAATTAACGGGGAAACCTATTATATGAGTGAAACATGCTATAGCGTGAAGACCTTAGCGGAGTATTACATCAATCATTTGAGTGAATTAGGCTTAACGGAAGAACAAAATGCAGTATTACAGGGGATTTTATCATGAAAGAATATACTAAACCAATAATTAAAGAAGAACAGGTAGTCTTAGATATTATTGCACAAAGCTTTGGTGAAGATTTACCTGGAGATAAAGAGGTTCCTAATTTCTGGAGCTAAAAGCAATATAAGAGGGTGGGAGAATGATGGATTTAAATGCGATTGTTAAAAAATATTCATCTTATAATTTTTGGGATATGCAGCGTGCGTTAAAGCGTGAAAAAGCGAATTATGAAATTGATTGTAATTCAATTAAATTATTTGCGCAGGATCACGAGGTTTTGTTATATTATGAAGAAAGCTTTTTGGCTAAAATCATATTAGTATGGAAAACAACCGATTTACTTGAAAAAGAAAATATCATTCGCTATTTGGGAGACCATTATACACAAAAGAAGTATGATCCAATAGAAAGCATTAGAATATATGAAGAATTTAATATGATGTTTGATGAAAAACAGCTGAGACTAACAATATCAGCCAAAGGATATGGTCGTTCTTCAATCAAAAATTCTCAAGTGAAAAAAAGAAAACAGCAAAGAGTAAAAGAAGCATTTGAATCTGTAGATTTAGGTTTGTCTTTCCTTGAAATCATTATAGAACTGTTTACTTCATTTCATTAAAAAAGGGGGTGCAATTTTGCGACCCCTTAATCCTTATATGTGATGAAAATATTCTTTTTATCCTTATTGTATTCTACAGTGGCTAATGCTCCAGTGCGCATTGGCATAGATGGAGGTAGGTGACCTAAATCAATATTAAATAGAATAGGCTTATTTAAGTCCTTTAGCATATCTAAATAGGATTCCTCCATAGAAACACCAAAGGATTTATCATAATAATTTAAGGATCTACCAATTAAGAACATAGATACATGATCAAACCATCCTGCATTCTTTAATTGGAATAGTGCTCTTCTTAAGGAAATAGAAGTATAATCACAGCATTCCATAAAGAAGATGATTCCTTCATCCTTATGTCTATTGATATATTCCTTTGTATGGTCAAATTTTGTACCACATATATTGGCAAGACAATCTAAGCAACCACCAATTAATCTACCTGTAACCTTAGATTCATAATTATATGGCTTAATGATGGTTCTTTTTCTTAGATTTAGGGTTACAAGAGGTTTCTTAGAATTATTTTCTAATTGCCATTTTTTATAGCCCTTAAATTCCTTTTTGCCATGAAGCATATTCCATGTATCTAATGCATCATAATTCAAATTGTAATAGGATGGTGCGTTTGTACCATATATGCTTTCAATATCGCAAATGGTAGTAATTGTATAGGTTAGGTTTGTATTATCTGAAAATCCTACAAACCATTTTGGGTTTCTTTTAATTAATTCAAAATCAATATAGGGTAATATTTCACACATTACCTCTCCACCACCTACAGATAAAACGGCATCAGCATCACTTAAGAAGGCATCATGGATTTCCTTGGCTCTAAGCTCTGGAGTGTTAGAGGATACCTTACCTAAAGCCTTCCATATGTTTTCTCCTTCTGTGATTATAGCGCCTTCCTTTTTTAATCTTTCAATAGAAGCCTTTAATCTTGTTTGATATGGCTCTGTTACACAGCCAAAGGATGGGGCAACTAAATAAATTTTTGGGTTATCGTTTAAAAATTTAGGTTTCATAGGAACCTCCTTAATCATTTCTATTATGATACCACAATTTCACTTAAAAAGAATGATTAAAATATTTGTTTGTTATGTTATAATGGGGTAGGTGGTGCGCTAGTTCGGTGCACATAATCTAGTGGGTGCGAATCCCATCTTGTAAAGTCTAGCCAACAGCAAGTACTGAGTCCTTGGAGCCGAAGTGGTAACATTAGGTTTAAGCGTAGGATAGGGAGCATACGAGCCGTAATGCGAAAGCGTGAAACTGTTAGCCTCGTTAGATATAGAAAATGAAAGCTGATACTCTCACCGCAGTAGCAAGCAGTAATATTAAATCGATATGGCAAGATTTAATAGGTTTCATCGGGGTTTCAAAGTGTGGCGAGTATGACATAGTGATTAGGTGCATACCTAGGAGGTCCTATATAGGGAGATTCCAAAATCGGTAACAAAGCAATGCAATGTGAAGGAACGATAATCTATATAGGAAGTCGGATATGTCCATAGTACCAACGAAGGTAGTAATGACACTGGAGGGAAGGGGCATACGTTAATTGGCTTCTATTTTTTTTCAAAGCATAGGAGGTACGTGAGACTAATGAAAACTATGGACCAAGCGAAGATAGAAATAAGAAGTCAGCAAAGTAAATATGGAAAAGTAAACTCGTTAATGCAATACATCAACAAGGAGACATTAAAAGTTGAGCACGTAAAGCAACCGAAAGGAAAGGCTTCCGGTGTAGACGGAGTTACTAAAGAGATGTATGAAGAGCATCTTGATGATAATCTTGACAAACTAATTGAAAGAATGAAGACATTTTCTTATAGACCATTGCCAGTTAGGAGAACTTACATACCCAAAGGCAATGGCAAGATGAGACCGTTAGGAATTCCAACGTATGAAGACAAAATAGTACAAGGAGCATTTAGGAAAATCCTAGATTTTGTATATGAGCCTTTATTTTGTGATTTCTCGTATGGCTTTAGAGAAGGAAAAGATTGTCATCAAGCAATATTAGAAATCAATCATCATATAATGTTTGATAAAGTAAATTACGTGGTAGACGCTGATATTAAAGGCTTCTTTGATAATCTCGACCATGACTGGCTGATAAGATTTCTTGAGCACGACATAGCAGACAAGAATTTCATACGATATATAAAGAGGTTTCTAATCGGTGGAGTTATGGAAGATGGTAAGAAACTAGAAAGCAATAAAGGAACACCACAAGGCGGACTTATATCACCAGTTCTAGCAAACACATATCTACACTACGTATTAGACACCTGGTTTATATGGTTAAAGAAGAACAACATAATTAAAGGCGAGTGTTACTTAGTAAGATACGCTGATGACTTTGTAGTATTGTTTCAATACGAAGACCAAGCAAAGAAATTCTACAGTATGTTAAAAGATAGAACGGCAAAGTTTGGACTTGAGCTTGAAGAAAGCAAAAGCCGAATTTTACCAATGGGAAGATTTAAAGGTACAAAAGAAACATTTGATTTTCTAGGATTTACACATATAAATGGCAAGACCAGGAACGGAAAGTATAAACTCATTCATCATACTAGCAAGAAGAAATTGAAACAAAAGAAAGAAAATGTTAAGAAATGGCTTAAAGAGAATATGCATAGTAGCATTAAAGAGATAGTGCCTAAACTGAACATAAAACTGGAAGGACATTACAGATACTATGGTATATTTGATAATTTTAAGGCATTACAAAGTTTTACAAGATTTGTAGTTGAGGCTCTTTATAGGGCGTTACGAAGAAGAGGACAAAGGGTAGGTTGGCTCACGAGGACAAAACTTCAACGTACACTTATGTCACTAAATTTTACTAGACCAAAATTATATCTACTTTATGGCTACTAACAATTAACGAAGAGCCGTATGCCTTAATAGGGCACGTACGGTTCCGTGAGGGGCCGGTAGATAAATACACTTTAGAAAGGGTGTGAAAGTCGAGCCCGGTCTACTCGACATGTTTATGAATAACTTTTTAAAGGTTATGTGTTTATTCTTAGGCATTAAGGTAAAGGAAAAGGAAGATTTAAACCCTGGTGTATTAGGGTATTATGATTGCAAGCCATATCATAATTTCCATTTCGCTTTAAATTATGCTAGAAATATAGAAGTATTTAATGATGAAAAAATAGAAATATATACAAGAGTATTTAAGGGTACTACCTTTGTTAATGTATTAGTGAATGATGAGGAAGGCTTTGATGTTACAAAGTTTGATTATCCAAGCCTAAGACAAAGACTTATTGAATTAGATTTAGAGAATACAGATAAAAGTGTAGTATTTATTGCCTTCCAGCATAATAATGAAAAAACGATCGAATATTGTAAGAAGCTACCTGCATCTACAAAGCATGCATTTATTCAGGGTGCTGTATTTAATCCAAAAAGTGTACATATGGATTTTTATAAGCCAGTACCTCAGTTTTATAAGCTATATGATCATTTTTGTGAGGATTTGTATTTCGATTTTGCGTTTATTGACCATGTAAAGGAATCTTAATTATGTTTTTAAAGAATGTTAAAGCTAGATATTTATGGATAGCAACAGGAATTGTATTTTTGATTACTGTTGGCTTAATTGTATTATTAATAACCGTTAAGGATATCAATACAACAGTAGTTACTGTATGTATGATTATAGGATTTGTTTTAATGACCTTCTTAGTTCAAGCAGCAAGCTTTAAAAGCTTTCGCTATAAGCCTAAGAGTGAACCATCGAATCCTAAAAGATATATGCTTAACAAGGATTTATTAGAGGTATTAAGAAAGAATAAATATAAGGAAAGAAAAAGAAGCTACGGATTAAGCTTCTTAAAGATTGCAAAGCCTAATGCTTATAAGGTTACTTTAGTAACTGACCCTGAGGCATATTTTAATCCTGATGATAGTGATAATACTGAAGGGGATAAGGAATTAGATAAGTGTGATCGTATGATTGGCTTTGAAATCTTCTTAAATTATAAGGAAGAGGATATTGCTCGCTTTAGAGATTATTCCATTCAAGGACAAAATATTTATTACACATCATTTTATAAGGAAAATGAGGATTCTAACGTATTTATTTGCGCAAATTATATTGAACCATTAGAAAATCATAAGAAAAATTTTGAATTTTTAATGGAAGAATTAGGGTTAGAGGAAATTGTTTTGGAAAAAGAGAAATAACCTCTTTTTTTCTTTTTGAGTTTATACTTTTTTGTAATATAATAAGAAAAGAAGAGGGTGTTACTGTGTGGGTTTTAAAGAAGCCAGAATATGGAGACCAAATTAGAGTAAATCGTGGTGCGTATTTCCACCATGGAATTTACCAGGATGATGGATGTATATATCAGTTTGGAGTAACAGGTAATACCCAAGAATTAGACCCAAGTAAGGCTAGAGTTTGTACGACGACTTTAGAGGATTTTAGTAAAGGAAGTCCTGTTGAGGTTCGAGTATATACTAAGGAAGAAAAGGAAATAAAAAAATCACCATTAGATACTGTATCCTATGCAAGAGATCATTTAGGTGAGGGTGGTTATGATTTAATCACAAATAACTGTGAGCACTTTTCAAATAGATGTGCCTTTGGTAGATCAGAAAGTAAGCAAGTTGATGATGTTATAAATGCAATTCGTAATATATTTAGAAGATAATAAGGGGGAACAAAGAAATGCGTTTTGGTGTTGATGTTGGTGGTACAACAGTAAAGATTGGAGTTTGCGAGGATTATAAGGTAGTAGATACCTTCGTTGTTAAAACAACAAAGGAAAATCTTTTTAAGGATGTTTGCGAGGGAGTTATAAACTACGCAAAGGAAAAGAATGGTACAATTGATTTTGTAGGCTTTGGTATTCCTGGTGTAGTTATTGATAATAAAATTGTAAATATGCCAAATATTGGCCTTACAAATGTAGATTTAAATGAAATTGGAAAGAAGTATTTCCCTAATGCAAAGATTGCATCTACAAACGATGCAAATGCGGCAGCATTAGGTGAGGCATTAGTTGGTGAGAAGTCTTCATCAAGCTATATGGTTACACTAGGTACTGGTGTAGGTGGAGGATATATTATTAACGATAAAGTTATCGCAGGTCCTCATGCCGCAACAGGTGAAATTGGTCATATGTATATTGATTCTAAGCATGAATTCCAGTGCAATTGTGGATTAAAGGGCTGCTTAGAAACTGTTGCTTCCGCTACAGGTATCGTAAGACTTGCAAAAACATATTATGATGAATTTGAAACTAAGCTTGATAAGGAGACTATGTCTGCAAAGGATGTTATGGATGCAGCAAGAGAAAAGGATCCATTAGGCCTTAAGGTTTTAGATTTAGTTGCAGAAGCATTAGGTAGAGCACTATCTATTATTGCAGTTACCTGTGATGTTGATGTATTCTACATTGGTGGTGGCGTTAGTGCAGCTGGTGCTGTTTTAATTGATGCAATTAAGAAATATTATAATAAATATAGCTTCTATGCACTTAAGGATGTAAGAATTGAACCAGCAAAGCTTGGTAATACTGCAGGTATGATTGGTGCTGCATATTTAGCTTAAAAATAGTAGGGGATGGATATTCCATCCCTTTTAAAATAAGGGGGGGATTATTATGATTTATAGCTTTAGAAATGATTATTCATCCATTTGTCATAAAAAGGTAATGGATAAATTAATAGAATCTATGGATGAACAAAATATTGGCTATGGAGAGGATTATCATAGTGATAATGCTAAAAGATTAATTATAGAAAAATTAGGGCATGATGCAGATATTTATTTTTTGGTTGGTGGAACGCAAGCGAATACTACAGTGATTTCAGCAGTCCTACGCCCATATGAGGCAGTAATCGCAGTAGAAAGTGGACATATCAATGTACATGAGACTGGCGCAGTAGAGGGTCAAGGCCATAAGGTAATAACGATAAAGGGTCATGATGGTAAGGTCTTAATTCCAGAAATTCAACATATCCTAGATACACATATGAAAACTCATATGGCATTACCTAAAATGGTATATATTAGCCAGTCAACTGAGGTTGGTACTGTATATAGCTTAGAGGAATTAAAGGAAATCTATGAATTTTGTCAAAAGAATTCCTTATATTTATTCTTAGATGGTGCAAGATTAGCCTCGGGTATGGCAGCATCCGGTATTACATTTTCTGATTTAGGTAAATATACGGATGTATTCTATATTGGTGGAACGAAGAATGGTGGCTATTTAGGTGAGGCTGTCGTATTCAATAATAAGGAAATAGCAAAGAATTTTGATTATGCTCAAAAGCATTATGGAGCCTTAATGGCTAAAGGCTTTGTTGCCTCTATTCCATTTGAGGTTTTAATGCAGGATGACCTATATTTAGAAATAGGTAAAAAGGAAAATGCCTGTGCTTCCTATTTAGCAGAAGGATTAAAAAAGCTAGGCTATAAATTCTATAGCAATTCTATAACAAATCAAATCTTCCCTATTGTGCCTAAAAATCTATTCTTGATATTAGAGGAAAGGTATGGTGTAGAGCTTTGGGAGAAGCTCGAATGCGAATTTTATGCAATACGATTCGTGACCTCATTCACAACTACACAGGAAAACTGCCAAGAAGTACTTGATTTTTTAAAGAAATATCAATGTAATTGATTTTTATTTGATTTTTTTGAAAAAAACGAAATATTATTAGTCTTTCTTTTGACAACCTAATTTTATAGTGCTATAATGTAAACAAACTATAAAAAAAGGGGTATATATTTATGTCAGTATGTGTTTTAGATGAATACGATAAGAAGATTATTAAATATTTACAGGAAGATTCTTCCATTTCAAATATAGATTTATCAAAGAAGATTGGACTTGCACCATCCTCTTGCTTACTTCGTGTAAAGAATTTAAAGGAGCAAAAAATTTTAAAGCAATTCACAGCTGTAGTTGATGAAAAGATGCTAGGCTATGAAATCACATGCTTTGCAAAGATTTCTATGCATCCATTAAATAGAGAGACTTCCAATCAGTTTATTGAAGAAGCAAGAAAGATTCCTGAAATTGTAGAATGCTATACAATTACAGGTGATAGTGCATTTATGCTAAAGATTGTTGCAAAGAATTTCCAGTATTATCGTGATTTTATTTTTGACAAGCTTTTATCTGTACCATATGTTTCAAACATTGAAACATCTATTGTAGTAGCTACAGAGAAGAAGACTAATTTTATTCCATTAGATTAATCATGAGCCCTTAGGGGCTTTTTGTTTCACTTTTAACAAGGGAGGTATTATTATGTTAAAAGAATGCTTTAAGGCAAACAGAAAAAAGATTTTAGATCAAATGGAGGATAATTCCATTCTTTATGTGTATTCAAGAAGAAAGGAAGAATCCTTAACGAATGAAAGATATAACGTAAATCGTAATTATTTTTATCTTTCTGGTGTATTAGAATTTGATAATGTAGTTATGCTTACTAAGATTAATGGTAAGGGGTCAGAGGTTATTTATATCAATCCATATGATGAATTTAAAGCAAAATGGGTTGGTGCACCCTTTTCTAAGGAAAAGGTAATGGAATTATCTGGTATTAAGGATGTTCGCTATTTGGAAAGCTTAAAGATGAATAGAGATTCCTTATTAAATGTATGTAATACCATATATTTAGATTTTGAACCAAATGAACTTAATGATTTACCAACAGAAACAGAAAAGCTTGCTTCTGACATTAAGCTTAAAAAGCCTTGGGTTAATGTTAAAAATGCAAGACCATTCTTCCAAAATGCGAGAATGGTAAAGCATGAAGAAGAATTAGAAGAAATGAAAAAGGCTATTCATATTACAAGACTTGGTATTGAAAATATACTAATGAATATGAAGGAGGCTTATGAATATCAGCTAGAAAGCTATTTTGATCAGGCTATTAAATATAATGGAGGTACAGGCTATGCCTTCGCTACCATTGCTGCATCGGGTAAGAATGCAACATGCCTACATTATAGTGATAATGATTCTATAGCTAAGAATGGAGATTTAATTCTATTCGATTTAGGATCAAGTGTTAATATGTATTGCTCGGATATTTCAAGAACCTTCCCAGTAAATGGTAAATTTAGCGAAAGACAAAAGGAAATCTATAATATTGTGCTTGAGGCCCAAAGAAAGGTTTTCGAGGCTGCAAAGCCAGGTGTAACTATAAGAGATTTACAGCAGGTTGTCATTAAGCATTATGAGGCAGAGCTAAAAAGAATTGGATTAATTAAGGATCCAAAGGAGGTCTCTAAATATTATTATCATGGAGTATCTCATCATATTGGTCTTGATTGTCACGACCTATCTGATCACTTTGCTCCACTTAAGGCTGGTGAGGTAATCTCTAATGAACCAGGCTTATATATTGAAGAAGAGGGCATTGGTATTCGTATTGAGGATGATATGCTAATTACAGAGGATGGCTCTTTTAATCTTTCTGGTGAAATATTAAAAACAGTAGATGAAATTGAAGAATTTATGGAAAAAAATAAGAGGTAGTATATGAATAAGACAATTTTAAAGAATTATGCAAAGCTAATCGCAAGAGTTGGTGTAAATGTTCAAAAGGGACAGGATGTAAATATTACAGCAAATGTCAATGATGAATATTTTGTAAAATATGTTGTTGAGGAATGCTATAAAGCTGGCGCTA
>Ga0256407_10010563_pt1 | contig 12945 bp, 10 predicted proteins | sample RumenRJG_04DNA_FD_193489 | JGI IMG/M metagenome (GOLD analysis project Ga0256407, IMG submission 193489) | Bovine rumen microbial communities from Lethbridge, Alberta, Canada - RJG_04 | ecosystem: Host-associated > Mammals > Digestive system > Stomach > Rumen | place: Canada: Alberta... | reverse complement strand
CACCATGCCGAAAGCCATTCTGGTAAAAAAACGACCTTCGGCAAAACGCCGAAAGCCATTCTGGTAAAAAAACGACCTTCGGCAAAATGCCGAAAGCCATTCCTGTAAAAAAACGACCTTCGGCAAAATGCCGAAAGCTCTCCAGAAGAAAAACAGCCTTCGGCAAAATGCGGAAAGCTGCAAAATTGTTTCACTATTTTTTCATTTTGGCAAAAGCTTCGACATCCATGTCGTGACGAGTTTTGCTTTGGCAAAACTCGCGGGTCAACTGGCTTTGCGGCACATCCGTGTGCCGATTATCGTTTCAAAAGAGCAGCAAACGGGTTATATGACATTCCATCGTCGCTACCGAAGTTGCGGTTGCCGCCGTTTCGTGGGCGGTCGCTCTGGAAGGCCGGCTTTTTGTCGCCTGATGCACTTCCGCTGCCTTTCTTTACGACTACGACTCGTTTTTTGCCTGTGCCGTCAGCTGTACGCTGAGCGGAGTCGAAGCGTTTGCCCTCGTTTGTCTGGCCGAGGCGGGTGTGTGCGTCGCTCTTGAGAGAGAGGCTGATTCGCATTCGGTCTTTGTCGAGCGCGATGATTGTGAATTCTTTTACATCGCCGACTTTGATTACGTCCATCGGGTCAGAAACGAATGAATCGCTTAGCTCAGAAACGTGAATCAAGGCTGTCTCGTGCAAACCGATGTCAACGAAAGCACCGAAGTCAACTACGTTCTTGATTTTTCCAGTTACTTTCATGCCAACAGTCAAATCCTCAAATTTGACTACGCCTTTCTGCATGATTGGAGCCGGATATCCGTCGCGTGGGTCGCGGTTTGGTTTTCCAAGTTCTTCGATGATGTCATTCAAAGTTGTCTCACCGATGTTGTATTTTTCGATGAGGGCTTTTTTTGTCTCAGCTGGAACCTGCTTTCCGCTTTTTACGAAATCCAGGACTTCACGGGCAACGTCATAGTTCTCCGGGTGAACCCATGTGTTGTCGAGAGGGTCAGAACTTTCTGCAATCTTAAGGAAGCCTGCGCACTGCTCGAATGCCTTAGGACCTAAGCCCGGTACTTTTTTGAGCTCTTCGCGGCTTGTGATTTTGCCGTTCTGGTCTCGGTAAGCTACGATTTTCTTTGCTGTGCTCATGTTGATTCCTGAGACATATTTCAAAAGCATGTAGCTTGCTGTGTTAAGGTTTACGCCGACCTGGTTAACGACAGAGCCAACGACCTCATCAAGCTGCTCGGCAAGCTTTTTCTGGTTTACGTCGTGCTGATAAAGGCCAACGCCGATTGCCTTTGGATCGATTTTTACAAGCTCGGCCAGAGGATCCTGCAGGCGGCGGCCCATTGAGATTGCTCCACGGATTGTAAGGTCAAGCTCAGGGAATTCTTCGGTTGCGACAGGGCTTGCAGAATAAACTGAAGCACCAGATTCATCAACGACTGTGTATTTTACATCGCTGTCAGCATAGTTTTCGCTGATAACTTTTGAAACCAAAGCCTGAACTTCCGGGCTTCCTGTTCCGTTTCCGACTGCAACAACCTGAATGTCGTATTTGTCGATTGCTTCATTGAGGAGATTGTAAGCTTCGTCTGCCTGCTGAACCTGATAAATCTTGAAGTAGCCCAGGTATTTGCCAGTCTCGTCCAAAGCGGCACATTTTGTACCTGTTCGGATACCAGGGTCGATTCCGAGAACGCGGCTTCCCTTGATTGGCTGAGTCATCAAAAGGTTCTTGAGGTTCTCACTGAAAAGCTCGATTCCGTGGTCGTCAGCTTCGTCAGTCTCGTCACTTCGGATTTCGCGGACAACAGCCGGAGAAAGAAGCCGAACAAGGCCGTCCTCGATAGCTTCTTTATGATATTTGTTTGAGATTTTTACCTTTTTCTGGAGCAATGCTACTGCATCATCAACAGGAACATCGATTGTAACGCTCAAAGCACCCTCGCGCTCAGCACGGTTGATTGCAAGAATTCGGTGCGGCTTAACCTGATTGAGAGGCTCTGTGTAATCCCAGTACATTTTGTAAGTTGATGTGTTCTCAGCGACAGTTGCGTCCTGTCCTTCCGGAACGATACCTTTTGTCTGGATTGAGCCAGAAGACATATAAAGGTCGTGAACATCTGAGCGGTTTTCTGTGTCCTGTGAAGTGCGCTCTGCGATAATGTCACAAGCCCCGGCGATTGCGTCTTTTGCGCTCTCAACATTGAGTGCTGAGTCTTCGTTGTCTGTTTTGATGTATTTTTCGGCTTCTGCTTCAACTGCTGCGTCGTCATTCTCTGCGATGATGAAATCAGCCAGTGGCTCCAGGCCCTTTTCGGCTGCGACCATGCCGCGGGTCTTCTTCTTCTTCTTGAATGGTGCCCACAAATCCTCAAGCTCCGTGAGTGTTTTTGCGTTCATTGCGGCATTGTAGAGGCTTTCTGTGAGTTTTCCCTGACCAAAAATGCCTTTTACGATTTCGAGGCGGCGTTCTTCAAGATTTTTATATGATTTGAACAAATGGTCGCAGTCTGTGACCTGGACTTCGTTCAAGTTGTCATGCTTTTCTTTGCGGTAACGAGAAATGAAAGGGATTGTACATCCTTCATTTACCAGACTGATAACTGCGCTGACCTGCTGAACACGGATATTAAGCTCGGCAGCGATTTTTTTCATGATTTCGACTTCGTTAACTACGAGAGCGTCGATTGATTCCTGTGTAAATTCCATAGTGGAACTATTTTAGCGAAAAAAGAGTGCCATGTCACGCACGGCACTCTTTTTTAATCGTTCGGCTCAAATAAAAGGCTGCTAAATCTCGAAATCACGGAAGCCTGCTTCCCACAAATCGTCATCGGTCATGTAGCGTTTGAGATCTTTGCGGGCTTCTTCAAATTTAACGCGCATGAGGGATTTTGCCTTATCACTTGTCATCTGGTAAATCCGCTCAAGCAGACGCGGCTGTAAATCGCTTTCAACACCCTGCTGTCCCATTGAATTTGAGAATACAAATACGTTGAGCAGAACACCGTTTCTTTTACGCTGCATGATTAAGATTGCGTCGGAAACGAAATGCAGGCCGTTTATGTTTATGAGCATTTTGGGAACTTTCTCGTACATCTGAATATCCAGAGTTTTTTCAAAAATGCACGAAAAATGGCTCAGGCTGACATCAAGAATGCTTCCTTTGACCTGACCGTGTTTTGTAATAAAACTAACCTTGCTGCGGGTATCGCAAATCGCGCGTATATTCTGACGACGGCCACAAGCTTGATTGGCGTACATAACCTTATCGATAAGCGCGAAATTCTTCATCTTCTGATATTCAAGACCGATACAACCACACTGAATTCCAACGTCGAAAAGATAATATTTTTCAAGGCGAGATTTTTCTTCCTCGGACTGACGTTTCGCATAAAGCACACCTATCAAGATTCGGCCCATGTACTTTTCTTGAAGCTCTTTGATGTATTTTTCCCATTTGACACCTTTAATCGGCATGTCAATATAGAAAAACAGAATCGAATCCAAAAAAGTCTCAATGATGACCTCAACCTTTGCTTTTAAAGGACAATATCGGTCATCACCAATTATGTAAGTTTCATAGCCCCTAGCCATGAAATCTTCTAGAAAAGTTTCGGGAAGAAGAGTCGCATCAGGCACAATGAAAAAAGTCTTTCGGCCCTCGATAATGTGTTCTTTCTGATCATCATTCATACCAAACTCCCAAGTCTATAGATTTTCAAATCTCTTGCCTGTGTAATGCAGAATAAGAGCAATAGTTTTTGCAGCCGTAAGCAACAAATCCATTTCTGAATATCGCCACAAATGTTTTTCAGTCGCAGTGCCAGCCATATCCGCACGAAGCATTCCGTAAATTTCGTTTCGATAAGAAATTTCGCAGAAACAGGTTGAAGTTATATGCTGTACAGCAAGGGCTTCGTAAAGCTCTTCATGACGAGCGCGAACAAGATTGCTAGTGTCGCTTACATATAAAACTTCAGTGAGCCTGTTCATGTTTACACGAATTAAATCATCACGGATATATTTGAATTCTTTGACTTTTGAAAGCGGATTGATTTTTTGCAAGAAAATGTCTTTTCCTGTTTGGATACAGATATGGTCAACTGAAAAATACGAGCTGATGAAATTGAAAAGATTGATTATGCCTATTCTCAAATCGTCCGTAGAAGTAAGGAAACGGAATATATTTGAATGTAAGCTCATTGCGCCCAAAGCTCGCTGTCTTTCGTCTTTTGGAATAATGCTTTTATGCTTTTCGGGCAAATAAATGATAAAACAATTGCGCCCCTTTGTTTTGCCGCGATAGAGTGCTTTTTGTGCGCAAAGAATCAAATCTTCGCGAGTTCCGGCATTATCTGGATAGCGGGCAAGACCGATTGTAACGGTCATGGTCTGCCCTTCAATTTCAGGAATTTGAAACTCGTTTATTTTTACAAGAATGGTGTGGCATAACCCCCAAATTGTGTCATATTCGACAATTCCCTTAAAAACAATTGAGAATTCATCATCTGTGTCTCTGGCAAGAACACCGTCATTTCCAATTATGGATTTTACTTCATTGGCAATGTCGTATAAAACTTTGTTTGCAATTTCTAAGCCGTAGGCATCCCTAATATATGTGAAATTATCAATATCTAGCAAAGCATAACTAAACTGCTCTTGTTTCTCAACTAAATGGGAGATATATGACAAAATTGTGTCTTTAGTATATGTATCAGTGAGCGAATCTGTCTCAACCTCATTATCTCTGAAGAATATATCCATACTACAATATTATACATCAGTATTTCCTAGAATAAAAGAAAATTTAAAACAAATTAAACCCCTCTGGAAGACGATTTGCTTCTCTGGTAGCGGAACAAAGCCATTTCCAGTTAGTGCCAATGAGTTCCTGTTCCGTAGCCCGCCACTGCCAGTTCCCGCTCTGGGTTGAAGGAGTGTTCATTCTGCCTGAGCTGTCCTTGCCGATTAAGTCCTGCATGGTGAGGATACAAGTGTTTGACTTGCTGCCTAATGCGGCTTTCATCATTTCCAAACGTAATTTCTCATCTGAATTAATTGAAAAATATTCAAGTGCAGATTTTACGTCTGATTCGGGAGCTGATTTCGTCCAGCCTAGAATCGTATCGTTGTCATGAGTTCCTGTGTAAACCACGGAATTCTCAATGTAATGTTCAGGAAGATAATCATTCTCATCGCGCGTGTCAAAAGCAAACTGAAGCACGTTCATGCCCGGAAAATTCGTCGCTTTCAATAGATTGCGCACGTCATCGGTCAAGAAGCCCAAATCTTCGGCAATAACCGGCTTGTCCAAGATGCCTGTATTCTCAAAGAAATCCATTCCTGGTCCTTTGCGCCAAACTCCGTTCTCAGCCGTTTTGTCTCCGGCAGGAATGCAATAGAATGACTCAAATCCGCGGAAGTGATCGATTCTGATAATGTCATAAATCTTAAAGCTGCGGTCAAGCCGGGCTTTCCACCATTCGTAATTTGTTTCTTTAAGATGATTCCAATTGTAAACAGGATTCCCCCAAAGCTGGCCTGTAGCAGAAAAACTGTCAGGCGGGCAGCCCGCAACTTCAACAGGATGAAGATTTTCGTCAAGCAAAAAATTCTTGGGAGAAGCCCACACGTCAACGCTGTCAGCAGAAACATAAATCGGCAAGTCACCGATGATTTTTATTCCGTGGTCGTTGGCATAATTCTTAACACGTTCCCATTGAGTAAAGAACAAATACTGGAGCATCTTGTAGTAAACAATTTGATTTTGATGGCTCGAAGAGAATAACTCCAGCGCATCCTGATTTCTGAAACGCAATTCTGCAGGCCAGTCAGAAAGAGGAATTCCATTGTGAGCGTCCTTTATCGCCATAAAAAGTGCGTAATCGTCAAGCCAGAAATTATTTTGAGCGCAAAAAGAATCAAAATCAGAGGGCTTATGAGCAAAAAATTTTTCCTGGACTTTTTCAAAAACTTTTCGCCGGTTGATATATAGAAGCCCAAAATCGACTTTCTGCTCGCTCTTACCCCAATCAAGAAGCTCGTAATCCGAATAATTCAGAAAACCAGCCTTTACAAGTTCTTCAAAATCAATGAAATATGGATTTCCGGCAGCCGTAGAAAAACTCTGATAGGGAGAATCACCGTATCCAGTCGGGCAAATCGGAAGAAGCTGCCAATAAGACTGCCCGGCAGCCGAAAGTTTATCAATAAAGGAATAAGCCCATTTTCCCAAAGTTCCTATTCCGCCAGCTCCCGGCAAGGACGAAATGTGCATAAGCACGCCGGAAACACGTTTCTTTAAGTCTGACATAAAAAGCCCTTTTATAATAAATTCCGCACACTTTCTCCTTCGATAAATTCAAAAGGAACTAAAATGTGACTACATGGTTTGTTGTGTTCTATGCGCTCCAGAAGAATCGAAAGCCCCTGCTCCACAAGAAGTTCTGTTTTTTGGCGGATTGTCGTGAGCCTGGGACAGCAATAATTCGCCAAATCCAGACCGTCAAAACCAGTTATAGAAATATCCTTAGGAACAGAGTATCCCAAATCATTCAAAGTACGCATCGCACCAATGGCCATAACATCAGCCATCGTAAAAATTGCCGTCATATCAGGCACTTGTTTTAGCAAAATTCTGACGGCTTCTGCTCCACCGCTGAATGAATATTTTGCCGAAACGAAATTCTTTTCAAAATCAAATGGAATTCCGTTCTCTTCAAGCGTCTTTTTAAAATTCTCGTAACGGCGACGAGAGGGTTCTGAAAATTCCAGGTCACCACCGATGACTCCGATATTTTTATGCCCGTTTTTGAGCAAATATTCGGCTATGCAAGCAGATGCCGCATAATCATCAGTACTTACGCTGGAAAGATTCGTATTGCCAACAGAATGTGCACGGTTGGAAATGACTACGCACGGAATCTGAACCTTCTCAAAATCCTCCCTGTAAGAATCAGGATTTCCGCCCAAAAAGACCATGCCGGCAGGCTTATGCTCGTAAAAGAAACGGCACGCGCGCTGAGCCTCGTTGTCATATTCATCGAGAATCACCACGTCAGTCATGTACGGCAATGTCTCAAGACGCTTCTGAATACACTCCAGAAGAGAATTAAGGAAGATGTTTGAAGAACCTTTTATCAGAATGGCAATAGTTCTTCGTTCCTGTGTTTTTAAAAGCTTTGCGTTCTGATTGAGCACAAAGCCATATTTATCGATTACAGCCTGAACTTTTTCACGAGTAGATTCGCTTACACCAGCCTGTCCGTTCAACACCCGCGAAACTGTTCCTAATCCTACTCCACATTCTTTGGCAATATCTTTTATAGTCATATCATCCCTTTACCGCGCCAGAAATAACGCCGCTAATAATATACTTCTGTGCGCAAAGATAAAAGGTAATAATCGGAATTATTGCAAGAACAAGCATGGCCATGAATCCGCCGTAATCAGTAGCCCCATAAGCTCCCTGCATTGCAATTTGAATCGCGACAGGAACGGTTTTGCTGTCTGTTCCAAGTACGAGATAAGGAAGAAGATAATCATTCCAGATCCACATCGCGTTAAGAATTGCAACCGTGATGGCCGTAGGTTTTAGCACCGGGAATATGATAAGGAAGAATGTCTGCAAAGGATTGCAACCGTCAATTTCAGCGGCTTCTTCCAAATCCAGCGGAATAGATTTTATGAATCCGGTGAACATAAAAACTGAAAGGCCAGCACCGAATCCAAGATAAACGAAATTGATTCCCAAAACGTTATCAAAATTCAACCTGTTCACAACATAGGTCATCGTGTACATGACCATCTGAAAAGGAACAATCATGCTGAAAGCAAAAAGATAGTAAAGCCCCTTTGTAAAACGATTTTTAACGCGAACAATGAACCATGATGTCATCGAAGTGCACACCAGAATCAAGACGACAGAAAAAACCGTTATGAAAGCCGAGCGCAAAAATGCCTGAAAGAATCCGGCAGTTGTAAGTCCGGCAATATAATTCGACAGTCCGACGAACATCTCTCCTTTCGGAATAGAAAAAGGCTCGCTGGAAATAAAAAGCCGAGATTTAAATGAATTGATGAACACAAGCGCAATCGGAATGAAAAACAACACCGCCAAAAGCACAAGAAAATCAAAAACAACGGTGTTCATCGTTGGAAGCTGCAAATGACATTTTTTCATTGTTCAATCTCCTTTCTTGATGTGAGTTTGAGCTGAAGGAATGCAATCAGGGCAACAATAAGGAAGAAAATAACTGCCTTTGCCTGACCGACACCCTGCCAGCCTACGCGACCGTAGAAGGTGTTGTAAATATTAAGGGCAAGCATTTCAGTCGTGTTTTCAGGAGCACCAGCCGTAAGGGCAAGGTTCTGGTCAAACATCTTGAAAGTATTTGCCAGCGTCAGGAACATACAAATCGTTACTGACGGCATTACAATCGGAAGCTTGACTTTGAACAAAACCGTCAAAGGCGAAGCTCCGTCAATCTGTGCAGCCTCAAGAAGCTCATCCGGCACATTCTGCAAACCCGCGATGTAAATTACCATCATGTAGCCGATAAGCTGCCAGTTCGTGAGCACAACAAGTCCCCAGAATCCATATTGGGTCTTAAAAGTTATGTCCACGCCAAAATACGAAAGGACACCGTTAATCAGAAGGTTCCAGATATAGCCGAGGACGATTCCGCCGATGAGGTTCGGAAGGAAGAACACCGAGCGGAAAAAAGTCGTTCCGTGCATTTTCCTGACAAGCAGGAGGGCAAGGGAAAATGCAAAGACATTCACCGTAACCATCGAAACAATTGTGAACAAGGACGTGAACCCCAACGCGTGGAGGAATTCTTTGTCGAAGGTAAACGCCTTGATGTAGTTTTCAAAACCGACCCATTTTGCATTCGTGACCGTAGTGAACTTTGTGAATGACAATCCAATGCCCATTAAGAACGGAACGATGAAAAACAAAGTGAACGCAAGCAGGGTCGGAAGTACGAAAATTGGGAAATAGCGTGCTGATTTTTTCATACTACAGACTCCTATAAAAAGTCAAGAAGATTGTTTCAACAATCGATTGACTTTTTACGCCACTTCGCAAGTTACATACCGCAGGTATGATAAATGAGAAGTGGCAGTTGATAAGCAAGTTTGCAAAGCAAACTTGGCAGGATAAAAATCCAGCGATATTTTAGACGGATTTTTATCCCAACTCCTTTCTATTGTATTGGCCTTTTATTACTGAGCGGCCGCACTCTCTTTTGCCCAGCTTGATGCAACTTCAGAAGCAACTGCGCTCCATTCTTTTGAGCCCTGAGCATAGCGGAGCAAAGAAGCACCGAAATCATCCTTGAATTTCTGTGAAGGGAACAAAGTGAAGTTCCAAGGTACAGAATTGATTCCAGGTTTTGTTGTCCATGCGATGATTTCTTTTGCGAGAGGATCAGTTGGGCGCTCGTTAGCAGCAAAAGTATCAAACGGAGGAATGAAACGGAATTCATCGATTACGTATTTTTTACCCATTGCGCTTGAGAACATCCAGTAAACGAAGTCAGCGGCAGCTTTCTGGTCAGCCTCTGAAGCTGTTGAGTTGATACAGAAGAAGTTTTCTGTTCCGACACACAAGCCCTGGCTTTCTTCACCAGCGACACCTGTATAAATTGGAAGATATTTTACGTTCTCAGGAAGAACTTTGTTTCCTGCAACGCCTTCAATCTGTACCCAAGCCCAGTTACCGTTCTGAACCATAACACAGTTTTCAAGAGCGAACTCTGACATTGAATCAACAACAGTCTTTGTACCTACAGTCTTACGGTCTACTACAGAATAGTCGAGGTAAAGGTCGAAAATATTTCGGAAATTGTCGCCGAATGAGAAGTCAATTTTGTTTGTTGCGTCAGAAGCCAAGTCTGTTTTGTTTGTTTTGAATTCATAGTAAACAGGAAGGTTTGCAAGGTGTGTCTGCCAGCGCCAGTCTTCACCAGCTTTAAGTGATGTAGAAGCGAAAACACCTTTGATTCCGAGTTTTGGAGCTTTTGCCTGCATGTCAGCAACAAGTTCCTTGAGCTTTGCAAAATTGTTGATTTCATCCATGCTGCTGAAGCTTGTTGCACGGTCAGAAAGAGCGAAATATTTGTCTGTAAGAGCCTTGTTGTAAATGATTCCGTAGCCTTCGATTGCATAAGGGATTCCGTAAACACCGGCACCAACAGAAACAGCGATTGATTTGTCGCTCAAATGTTTGTAAAGATCAGTATTTTTGAGGTCAGCACAATAATCCTTCCAGCGTGCATAACCTTTTGGTCCGTTAATCTGGAAGAGAGTCGGAGCTTCTTTTGTAGCCATTTTTGACATGAGAGTCTGTTCGTAAGAGTTGTTTGCAGCAGTTTCAACAATGACCTTAACGCCAGTCTCTTTTTCATAAGCTGCGGCAAGAGCTTTGTACTGTTCAGTAACCTCAGGCTTAAAGTTGAGGAATCGAACGGAAGCAGTTTTCTTTCCGCCACAAGAAGTGAATGACAATGCGGCAGAAACCAGCATCATGCCAAAAGCAGCGGCAGATGCAAATTTGTTCAGTTTTTTCATGGTGAACTCCTTTAGGATTATTGATGTATAACGGAAACGTTTCCACAACGTTTTCCTTATTATCACCCCACTTTTCTTTCTTTGTCAAACTTTTTTTGATATTTTTTTACATTTTTTTTGAATTCCGCTATAATTTTCACCATGACTACAGACATTTCGATTACCGTCAAGCCAAATGACGAAAAAAATCAGAAGCTGATTGACTCAGAAATCCTGCGCGCACTTGAAAAAAAGGGAATCCGCGCCCCAAAAGAAGATGTGATTTCTGTTTTTGTAAAAAAATCGATTGATGCACGCCACGGACAGATAAAAATCCTGCTCAGATACAAAGTTTACATCGGTGAAAAGCCGAACGGAGACGGAGAAATGCTCCCGGTCTGGAAAAAGGCTGACGGAAAGCATCAGGTCATCATCGTAGGCTCAGGACCGGCAGGTCTTTACGCTGCCTTCCGCCTGCTCGAAGACGGAATCAAGCCTGTAGTTATCGAACGCGGAAGCTGCACAGACGAACGCAAGGGCGATGTCAAAGAACTTGAAAAATCAGGAAAACTCAACGCCCAGTCAAATTTCTGCTTTGGTGAAGGCGGAGCCGGTACATTCTCAGACGGAAAGCTTTACACAAGAAGCAACAAGCGCGGTGACATCGGTAAAATCTACCGCATTTTCGTTGAATTCGGTGCCCCGGAAAAAATCATGACGGACGCCCACCCCCATATCGGTACGGACAAGCTGCCCGGAATCATCAGCGGAATGCGAAATAAAATCATCGAACTCGGCGGAGAATTCCACTTCGACACCCTCTGCACTGATTTAATCGTTGAAAATGCCACGGCAAAAGGCGTTAAAATCAGAAACCTTCGTTCCGGCGAAGAACAATCCCTCACAGGAGACGCTGTAATTCTTGCGACAGGACATTCAGCAGTCGATATTTACAAAATGATTGCAAAAATCTCGCCATCTTCACTTGAAGCAAAAACTTTTGCAGTTGGCGTCCGTGTCGAGCATCCGAGGGCACTCATCGACTCAATCCAGTTCCACGGAAAGCCAATGCCACAGGCAGCAGAATACAGGCTCACAACTCAGGTCGAAGAACGCGGCGTTTACAGTTTCTGCATGTGTCCGGGAGGCTTTGTAGTTCCATGCGCCACAGCAGAAAATCAAATCGTAATCAACGGAATGTCAAGCTCAGGCCGAAACAGCCAGTGGAGCGACGCTGCAATCGTAGTTGAACGCCGCCCGGAAGATATTCCAGCCGAATATCAGGACCAGGCCCAAAAAGCAGGCTGCCCGGCCCTCGCAGGACTTTACTGGCGAACGGATCTCGAAGAAGAAACTTTCCGCCAGGGAAAGGGGCAGTTCGCACCGGCACAAAAACTCACGGACTTTTTAAGTCACAAAGACTCAACGACACTCCCCGAAACAAGCTACAAACCGGGAGTCGTCCCAAGCAGGCTGGACAAATGGCTTCCATCCGAAATCAGCAGGCGGCTTGAACAGGGATTCCGAGACTTCGACAAAAACATGCATGGCTTTGTTTGTGACCAGGCTCTTTTAATCGCAAGCGAAACCCGCACCAGCACCCCAGTGAGAATCACGCGCGACAAAGAAAGCCTTGAATGCCTCGGAATAAAAAATCTCTATCCAGCAGGCGAAGGCTCAGGCTACTCAGGCGGAATCGGCAGCTCTGCGATGGACGGAGAAAAAGTAGCCGCAAAAATCAGCGAGAAATTGAAGAAATGACAAAAGACGAGCTTTATTCATTAAAACGTGAACTATACCGCTGGGCAAAGGAAAAACTCAGAGGAACTTCTGTAATTAATGAACTAAGTGGAAATATAATTGAAATCTCAACCCAGGGAATCGATGAATGGTTTTCCAAGTCCAAATCAGAAGAGCAGATAAAATCAATTACCCTGCTGCCAGAAATATTAAAGACCGCAAAATACAGTCATTCTGAAAAAAATATTCATACAGAACGCAAAAATGCTCCTAGTTTTGAATATTACGAATGCCCGCTTGAAATTGAAGAAAAGGATTTTAATGCCGTTGTAAGCATAAAGATAGTGATTGCCTCGCAAGGCGATCGAAGAATATACTATCATCATTATCTTGATGATTTAAAAAATCAAACCGCCCTCAACTCTAGTGCGCAGACCAAAAAGGAATAACGCAGTTTTATCGGACGGTTCTAAACATTATTCTAGCATAATTCGCTTAAATGTCAAGAAATGCTAGAATTATCCCCAGGGCAAACGCATTATAGTTGTTGGAGAGCATAAAGCAGGCATTTTTCGTTTTGTGAGCAAAGTGTCTGCTTGTTGCCGATTGTCAGATTCTTCTTTTTAGTTGAAACAGGTAATTCAATTCCTTT
>Ga0256407_10010561_pt1 | contig 12946 bp, 17 predicted proteins | sample RumenRJG_04DNA_FD_193489 | JGI IMG/M metagenome (GOLD analysis project Ga0256407, IMG submission 193489) | Bovine rumen microbial communities from Lethbridge, Alberta, Canada - RJG_04 | ecosystem: Host-associated > Mammals > Digestive system > Stomach > Rumen | place: Canada: Alberta... | reverse complement strand
TCCGGAGCGATCGAGCTGAACAGAATAAGAAGATCCTATGGCACGATCCAGGAGATCTGCGAGAACCGGCTCTGCGCAAAGAGCGGGATCCGCCTTATCAGGATCATAGATCCGGGTCGTGAAGTAAACGACGAGTGTTATTGCCTATACCGCGAGGAAAGATCGGTCAAGTCCCTTGAATGGGCAATAAGAAGCGCCTTTTCGATCCTCGGAGTGAACGCGGATGTGGATCTGAAGAGGGATTATAAGGGGATACTGGGGGGAGGCTCATCGAAGCAATAAAAAAAGGGGGAACAGATCTGCTCCCCCTCATACATTCATACTATCTGCAATCCGCCGTCTTTTATTTTGATCACATACTCGATTGTAACGCCTGCGTACTTAGCAATTTTCTCGGGTTCAAGTCCATCCTTGACCATATTCAGAATAATCTGGTTCTTCGCAGTTTCTTCGCCTGCACTACGTTCTTTGGTATATCTGCGTTCTAACGCCTCGCACATGTCCACACCTCCGTTCTTAACCTCGAAATCCAGATCCATGTTTGCCGCTTCCTTCACAAACGCGGCTGCTTCCGGAGTATAAATCTTATGGTTCGTCTGCTCGATCAGTTTATCGACATCTTTCCCCTGATGCTTAACAAAACGCATTATGTCGCCAAGCTCAGTGGCAAACTTCTCAAAGTCCTGCTCCTGCAGATCCGTAGCGGACAGCAGGCTGAGTTTATAATCGTTTATCAGGTACTTCCGGCTTTCTTCTTCTATTATGTCGGAAAGCTTTAAAGGACCATCCCAAGGCTCTTTGCCAACATAGATTGTGGCTGTTATGACCAGTTTGACCCGGTCCTCTTTCCGAAAACCGTAGAGATATTCACCGCCTTGCAGTTCTATCTCCTTCGCTTCGTGCAGCTTTCGATTCTGACTTGTAATCTCGCTAAACTGGTCATCGTAGGTTATGAAGTCATAGAGCCCGGTCTTTATCGGCATTGCATAGTGCACAGAACCCTGTATTTCCGAACCAAGCAAAATGAATATCGCGTGCCCGTCTGTCATTGCTGTCCACAGCCGGAACAGGTCTCGCTGTTTCTGGATCTCCTGAAGGTCTTTATCCTTAAAGAGTACAGCTATCTGATTGCTGTCAAGCTCTTTCAGCTCATCGGGCTTTATGACCTGTTTTCCATCAAAGAGAAGGTAATTGAATGCATCGGCGAAAGCATCCTGTCTGCCGAAATACCGCTTTGAAACTGCGTCAAGCCTGCCCAATCAAATCACCTCCATCGGTAGTATAATACCACAAAACTGATTATGCGGAAACGGGTTTTCTTAAGCTCCTAGCGCCTCCGGTAAAACTGCCTTGTCATCGATATAGTAATCACAGGTGATCTTCCTGGAATTGTTCCCATACATTTCGACGATTTCAGGAAGATTATCATTTACAGCATCGAATTCCAGCTGCTGTTCACGGCACCAGGATACCGCTTTCTCTAAAGCTTCGCCGGCACGGCATGTCCAGAGGATGAGCTTGTTTCCGGATCTTTTCTGAGAGATAAGGTATTCGATCAGTGGTCGGTTCGGCTCCCCGAGCTCCGGCCAGTTACTGTAGCAGAGGGTTCCGTCAAAGTCTACGGCTATGATCTGATATGAAGTTGCGTCCATAACGGTCCTCCTCCCTTTAATCCTTTAATGGACTAAATTTTACAGACAAAGAATAGCATAGAACATATGTTCTGGCAAGAGAAATTTTTGGGGTAGGGGGGTGAATACGTTCAGAATTGGAGGATGAACATGTTCAGCTTATACTTTCAGTGTCATAGGAGGTGCAGCTATAGTTACTTACGACCCCCTTTGGAAGACACTGAAAGCCAAAGGTATTTCGAAAAACTATCTCAAAAAGAACGGGATCAATGGAAAGATAATGGCCAGAATGAATCAAGGAAAGGCTATTTCCATGATCACGATTGAAAGGATATGCCTGATATTAGGGTGTAAGTCAACTGACATTTTTGATTTTGTCGTCGTGGAAGGCGAGAATATCTTAAACATCGAAATGGTAAACCGCACAAAAAAATCAGAGAAAAAGAATAATCCTGACAATTAAAGAAAAAACTATATATTAGGGAGCCTCCTGCGGTTGCAGGAGGATTTTTTTGGTATTTTTTAGAAACGGGGAATGCACTCCCCGTTTCGATTGTTATTATGCGAAAAAGAAGGGAGTAGGTCTTTATGGGAAAGCGTAAATCAGCAATGCTCGTTTTCAGGATAGTTGAGATACTCAGGAATAACGCCACAAGGGAGAAGCCAATGAAACTTATGCAGATACTTAGGAGGTTGGAAGCTGATTATTCTGAAACAGTCGACAGGGGTACCCTTAAGGACTATCTCACCGAGATCAGCGGACCGGAGTGGGATGATACCCCGGTCATCCGGGAAGAAGGCATCAGGAAGGGTTATTATGCGAGACAGTATTTTTCGGATCTGGAACTAAGGATACTGATAAATGCTGTCTTTGCGGGGAAACAGATCGAGGAGAGCATTGCGAAAGGGCTCATTTATAAGCTCACAGGTCTTTCTCCCGTCACGCTTCGAAACTACAGAAAGAGTGTCCGTTATATTCCCGATATGAACCATTCTGAGAACATCAAGCTTGAACGATTTGTGGATCTCCTCAACGATGCCATAATCCGTGGATTGAAGGTGGAGATAACGCCTGGTAAGAGGTGTCTTAGCTCAGAAATAGTCGCGGAGAAAAAAGACGGCGCGGTCAGAAGCTACATTGCGGATCCCTACGGTATCATACTCAACATGCAAAATTATTATCTGATATGCCATTTCAAAAGAGAGGATGAAATCGAGCCTCATATTGAGATGCGAAGGATAGACAGGATTTTTTCGCTAAAGATCCTTGAAGGCCGTAAAGTTTTTCCGGTTACTTCCATCAGAGGCTATGAGCGTGGGCTTGATTTTGGATTATTCTCAAGGCAGCATGTATATATGTTCTCCGGGGCGGTTGATCATATCACCCTGAAAGTAAAGAAGGGGGGCATCAAGGAGGTAATAGACTGGCACGGAGATGATTACAGGGTACTTGAGGGAAATGATGAATCTGATTATTCGATCATTAGGATCAAGAATAATCTAAATGCCGTGAAATACTGGGCTATCCAGTATGCAGATTATGTGGAAGTCCTCAAACCCCAGAGCCTTCGGCAGGATGTGATCGATTATCTTAAGGAAAAACTTGAAATGTACAGTCAGACTGACCCGGGCATGTGCCCTCACGGGCTGTTACAGGGCAAATTGGTTAAATAATTTAAAAAATAATAGATTATTAAATCTACCAACTGTAAGACGCTGCTGTTATACTGTTTCTTCAGATTGGAGAAATTGTCAATGAATCCTGCAGAAGAGGAAAAAATGAATAAATACTTTACCTCCGACAGGATACTTGAGCTCTCGAAGCAGTTTGGGCTTGAATCGGACTACAGCATTGCAAAGGCCTGTGGAGTGAAGCAGCCCAGTGTTCTTTACTGGAGAAAGACATCTGCGAGGATAAGCCTGAGGGTCGCGGTTACTTTCTGTAAGTCAGTCGGGATCTCATATCATGAATATCTTGGAGAAAAATCCAAAGCCGCTGATGACAGCGCTGACAGCCGCGCATGGAACAGCCTGTCTGATCGTCAGAAAATGGCTGTGAGGACTTTCAGAAACTATGTCACTTATCTTGGGAATATGGGGCTTGAGGATGATGCTCTTTCCATCTTTACCCAAAATGAAAAAATGAATCCTCAGGCTGATCTCACCGATCAGTCCGGTAATCTTATAGAATGTATGGATGATCCGTCTCTCAAAGAGGAGCCATTATTCATATCGGAATACGAAGACGGCGGATCAAAAAGAAAAACGCTTTCCATCAGGGATGAGAATGGCCGGGAATGGACATTTACAGCAGGTGAGCTTGCTGCGGCACGTGAACTGCTCGAATTTATCAGATCAGAAGAACGTTCTTTTAACAAACCCTTCATAAAGATCGCAGAAGGAATGGATTTTTACGGTCTTGGAGAGGATCAGTTCAGGGCGCTTGCCATAGAGGCGGGTGCATTCTTAAAATTCACCAAATCAACAATTGTATGTCGTGCAGATTTTGAAAGATATATCAAGGATCATTACAGGGTAAGGGGGAATGTTGAAAACGATTCTTGCGCCGGAGAGGCCTGATGGCGGGCTGAAAAATAGTTGACATAAATGTAATACAAAAGTATAATTGTCCTTGAAAGGAGGTCTTAATCAGATGGCAAAGATGGGAAGACCCCTGAAAGGCGAAAGTGCCGCCGGACACATCCTGAGCTTCAGACTCACAGAGGCTGAGTTCAGACGTCTGAAGGCGTATACTTCCGCAAACAGTATTACGATGACCGAAGTGCTGCAGGAAGGACTCGAGTTGGTATACAAGAAGAAAGAGAAGTGACCTTCATCTCCTTGCCCGTCATGATCTGAAAGGAGAGTGGCGATGGCAAGAAAGGACAAAAAGAAAGGCCGAAACGGCGAAGTACTGGAGGAGGGGATAATCTACAGGCCAAAACCTGACAATTACGCATACAATTACACCGATCCCAATGGTTACAGGCAGTGGATATACAGCAAGGATCTTGAGGTCGTGAGAGCTGAAAGGCTGAAGGTGATAAAGGCAGGCAACGACGATCTTGATTATTATGCGAAGGGAAAGGCCAGTGTCAATGTTCTTTTGAGGACGTATCTTGATTCAAAACCCGAACTCAAAGCCTCGACCAGTGATGGATATTGGTATGCATTCCAGAAGTATATAGAGCCGGGGTTTGGGAAAAAACGGATAAGGGATATCCATTATTCTCATGTGAAGGATTTCTACAATTATCTTCTGTATAAAAGAGAGGCAGGCATATCCACAGTTTATGCAGTGAACAATATCATGAATCCTGCATTCAAGATGGCAGTACGTGACAGGATCATTCCATCAAATCCGGTTGAGGGCGTTTTTGCTGAAGTGAAAAAGACCGGCAGGTTCAAGCTTGATGTCAGACATCCGCTGACAGTAGAAGAGCAGAAGATATTTCTGAAGGAGCTTGACAGGCCGGAAAACAGGATGTGGAGACCGGTCTTTCTCGTCTTTCTCGGAACAGGATGCAGACCGGGTGAGATCTTCGGGCTGAGGAATGAAGATGTGGACATGGAAAAGCGCCTGATTACGATCGATCACGAACTGATCTACAGGCCGTTCCGTGAAAGTGGAACAGGCAGGCGAAAGTGCAGTTATATGGTAAGCACACCAAAGACTGATTCAGGTGTCAGAACGATTCCGATGACTGACACGGTCTATGAGGCTTTCCTCGAACAGAAAAGGATGTCGGAAGAGACTGGGTTCAGATGTTTTCAGTCGGTAGACGGCTATAGCGGTTTCATATTCTTCAACAAAGATGGAAATTGCATGAATTATTCTTCGCTTGACAGAAAGCTTCATCGGATCCAGAGCAGATACAATCATGCTGAGACCCTGAAGGCGAAGAGGGCTTCAAGGAGCCCGGTTCTTATGCCCAGGTTTTCGCTTTACACCCTGAGGCACACATTCTGTTCAAGGCTTTGTGAGAATTCAACCAATATCAAGTTCGTACAGACGATGATGGGGCACAAGCAGATCGAGACGACATTGAATGTGTATGCGGAGATCACTTCAAGTGCAAAGCAAAGCCTCGTGAAGGAATTCTCAGAAAAGATGGAGAGTATATTTGGAAACAAGGTGGATGCCGGAAAGGACAGTGACAGTTTCGAAAGATAAGATTTGTGTTTGGAAGAGCGGTATGAAGAGGATGGATGATTTACAGCATCAGGCATCATGTACAACTATCATTACAGCATCCGTAAGACCTTATAAGACGTTATAAGCGCATTTTTCATACTTAAATAATATAATAAAACTGTTTGAAACGGGCATAAAGAGGCGTAAGCGGCCGTAAGCGGGATGGTGTGCTGAATTTCCCGACGCTGAAGTCAACAGGCAAGTAAACCCCAGTAAAATCAAGGGTTTCGAGTGGTAAAAGGAGCTTAGGTACCACAAAAGTACCACAATAGTTCCAATGGTAGATGCAGGACAGTACATGATAATGCATTTACTTCTTGGGTAGTCAATCAAATATTTGCAAAATTAAGGACACTTTCTAAAAGAGAAATCTTTTGAGAGTGTCCTTTTTGTTATGGTCAAAAACTATTAGCAAGGAGGAAATGCCATGAAAACAAGTACAGCGATAGGTGCAGGCAGAGCGATTATGAGAATAACCGTTCCCGAAATGAGACAGAGATTATACCCAATCAGAGGAGGAATGAACGAGTATGTTAAAAGTAAGAGTTTCGGGACCGACCTACGAGCTGAAAGATTATTTGGAACACATGGAAAAAGACAAGGTGTACCAAGTCACAAGCCAATCCAAGCCCTTAAAGAATAAGGGAACCAACAAGATCTTCCGAGTGTTTTCGGATGTGGACAAAAGAACAAAAATAGAAGCCCGCAAAAGGCAGGGCAACAGATAAAAAAGAACAGGAGGAACGGTTATGGCTAAAGTAATCGCAGTAGCTAATCAAAAAGGGGGAGTCGGGAAGACAGCGTTGGCAAGCAATTTGAGCGTTGGTCTTGCCATGAATGACAAAAAGGTATTGGTCATTGATGCTGATCCCCAGGGAAATTTAACATCCAGTCTCGGTATAGATAATGCGGATGAACTGGAGAACACTCTTGCTTCTTTCATAGAGCGTGAGATAAATGAGGATCCGATAGATCCTGCGGAGTATATTCTCCATAACGATGAAGGCGTGGATCTCATGCCGTGCAATATAAAGCTTGCCGGTATGGACTACATGATAATGAATGCTCTCAGCAGAGAGCATCTGCTGGATGCTTTCGTATCAAGCGTTAGGGATGAATATGATTATATTTTGATTGATTGTTCACCCAGCCTCAATCTGGTAACGATCAATGTGCTGACAACTGCGGATTCTGTAATCATTCCGGTTGAAGCATCTTATCTTTCGATGGCTGGTCTTCAACAGCTGCTTGCGTCGATAGGCTCAACCAAGAGAAAACTCAATCGTAAGTTGGAGGTTGAGGGCATCGTTATCAATAAGGTAAATACCCGTACCAACCATGAGAAAGATATCATAGAAAAGCTCCGTGAAGCCTATGGCAGTCAGATAAAGGTATTTGATGTGATGATACCGGAGTCCGTAAGGGCAAAGGAATGTACTGCATACGGACACAGCATATATAAGCATGATCCTAAGTGCAAGGTCGCAAGAGCTTTTGAAGAACTGACAAAGGAGGTGCTGGCGTATGGCTGCTAAGAAATCACTTCCGGACAGGGTACAGCTAAAAGGACTGGATTCTCTTTTTGGTATTGATCAGGAACAGACCGGACAGGTGCTTGATGTTCCGATCAGAGAGCTTTTCCCATTTCAGAATCATCCGTTTAAGGTCTTGGATGATGAAAAGATGGCTCAGACAGTTGAAAGTGTCCGTGAGAACGGTATCCTCGTACCGATCATGGTTCGTAACAGACCTGAAGGCGGCTATGAAGTGATATCCGGTCACAGGCGTAAACATGCGGCTGAGATAGTCGGACTGGAGACGGTTCCTGTTATCATAAGGGACCTGACAGATGATGAAGCCGTGATCGCAATGGTGGACGCTAACCTCCAGAGGGAAGAGATTCTGCCGAGTGAGAAGGCGTTTGCTTACAAGATGAAGCTTGATGCAATCAAAAGACAGAATAAAGCGGGAAGACCTGAATCAAATAATTCTCGCCAAGTTGGCGAGAATTTATGGAGCGTGAATCAACTCAGCGAGGGTAACAGTGATAGTGCAAGAACTATTCAGCGGTATATCCGTCTCACAGAGCTTCTGCCGCAGCTGTTGGAAATGGTTGATAACAAGAAGATAAAGTTCAACCCGGCAGTTGAGTTATCATATATCACTCCGAGTGAGCAGTTTCTTCTTATGGAAGTCATGGAAGAGGATAATGTTGTTCCGTCTCTTTCACAGGCACAGCAGATAAAGAAGCTCTCACAGGAAAAACGCTGCACAAAGGAAGCGCTTCACGCTTTGTTGGCGGTAGCCAGTATTAAGGAAAGAAATGTGGTCATTAAACATGAAGTGATCATGCAGTATTTCCCCGCTGAGGCAAGCGATGCAGAAATTGAGAGTCTGATCGTAAGACTCCTTGCAGATTACCGTAAGACGCATGGAGGTGTGTAAAATGCCAAAGTTCGATTACGATTACTATTCTGGTGCAGAAAGTGAACAATTCCGATTCTTGAAGATACCGAAAGTGTTTTTCGAGGATCCTGATTACTTGGATTTAGGTCTAGCAGAATGCATCCTGTATGGTTTTCTACATGAGCAGGTTGCATTTTCAAAGCAGAACGGATGGGTTGATGAGGCAGGAAAAACCTATGTCATAAGATCACTGGAATCCATACAGAAACTGCTTCATGATTGCAGTGCTGATAAAGCAAGGTCAACTCTGAAAAATCTCATAGAATTTGGACTTATCGAGAAAAAACGCAGAGGGCAGGGCAAACCGGATATCATTTATGTGAAGAATTTTGTCAGCAAGAAGTCGGAAAAATCGTACTCTGAAGAAACGGATGATTGTGGAAAACTTTTTTCTGAAACAGGAAAAACCGAAGTCTTGAATGATGAAAAACCAATCTCTAGAGATGGGGATTTCCTTGTTCTTGAAGTGGGAAATTCCGCACCAATAGATACTAATAATTATTTAAAAAATATTATTGAGCCTAATCATAATCTTATCCAGGTTACTGGTAATATTACAGGGGCGGATGAGTCTGTGGATAACTCAGGATGGGATGAGGATGTGATACGTGAAGATATTGCACAAATCAAGGAGAATATCTATTACGACGAAATGTCTGCAAGGTACAGAGCAGAATATAACAGTCGATTTGACGAACTGTTTGAAGTTATGGTTGATCTTGTAGCCGGGAAAAGAGAGTCGCTGAATATCGGAGGAACAGAGTATCCCCAATGGCTTGTTCGTAAAAGAATCTTATCGCTGACAGCGAGTCATGTTGAGTATGTTATGGGGATGATAGCCGAGAATCTCGGTAAGATACACAATATGCGAAAGTATATGATTGCATCACTCTTTAATGCGCCTACAACGATGGATAATTACTTCACACAGCTTGTCCATCACGATATGCACACAGAAGAATGGTACGAGATGTCTCAGAAGATGGCTCGTCAAAGGGAGACTGAGAGAAACGCACAGATACAGGAGCTTGAAGAAAGGCAAATCGGTCAATCATCAAGTGCCGAAGAAATCATGAGGAGGGCAGCTAATGAGTGAGAGATTATCAGCGATGATATTTAAGGTCATATTGCCGGTACTGGCAATCAGCTTTATGGTGCTGTTCTGTTATCCGGTCTGCAATAAGCCTGAAGGTTTTGATTTCTTTTTGTTCTGGATCCTCGTAGGATTTCCATTTGGCATCAGACGGATGTGGTTGTGGCTGATACCGAGGAATTACGGCATTGCAGGCTCTCTTGGTGTGATAGCCCTGGATTGTATCGTTGGAGGGATTATAGGCGGGTTTATGGCTATTGTGGCTGTGATAAAAGCGGTAGCAACGACCGTACAGGTCATAACGGGGAGGTTGTGATGCATGAAGGAAACGGTGTCTGAGAAATGCCCGGAGCTTGTCGCACAATGGAGTAACAAAAATCTTCCGCTCATGCCATCTGATGTTACGATTGGATCACATAAGCGGGTGTGGTGGAGAGGCTCCTGTGGACACGAATGGCAGGCAATAGTGAAGAACAGAGTAAAAGGTTCAGATTGTCCGTATTGCAACGGCAATCAGCTTTTAAAAGGCTTTAATGACCTTGCTACGATGAAGCCTGAACTTGTATCCGAGTGGTCAGATAAAAATCATCCGCTTATGCCGGATATGGTTTTATCCTGTACCAACAAATCCGTATGGTGGAGATGCATCCAAGGGCATGAGTGGATAGCAAAGATAGCTGACAGATACTATGGGAGCCAGTGTCCATATTGTGAAGGACACATGCTTTATAAGGGCTTCAATGATCTTGCCAGTAATTATCCTGAACTTGCCAAGGAGTGGTCGGAGAAAAATGCTCCAAAGAGGGCTGATGAAGTATTCCCGAAGTCCAGGGAAAATGTATGGTGGAAGTGCCGTGTATGCGGTTATGAATGGCGGGCAGTCATAGACAGCAGGGTAAAGGGGTCATCCTGTCCGGTATGCTCTGACAGAGTTGTTGTAGCCGGTGTGAATGACCTTGCTACCACGGATCCCGAACTGATATCTGAATGGGACTATGATCGTAATACGATGATTTCTCCGGAGCAGGTGCATCGCAATTCTCTTCGGATAGTTTGGTGGACTTGCGGTCGTGGTCATAGATGGCGGGCAAAAATAGCGGACAGAGCCATTGATAAGGAGCCTTGCCATATATGTAGAAAAGAATTTGATAAGGAGTTACCCGATATCCTTTTGCGACATTGCTTAAAGCAGGCAGGATATACGGTTATCGTAGATGAAGAGGAATTGATCGGGATTCCTCTTGCGAATTTCATAAAGGAAAAGAATGCGGTTATTGAATTTTCAAAACCGTTTTATAATACAAAAGACGGATACAGATGGGAGTTTGCGAAGACGCAGCTATGCAAAAACGCAAGAATAAAATTGATCCGCATTCTAAGGAAAAGAGATAAGGAGTTTGAGGACTGCGTATGCATCACAAGGCTCAATGACTCAGATGAAGCACTTGCGGAAGCCATAGAGCTGGCGCTTCATATACTGAGGATAGAAATAAGCATTGATGTAAAAGCAGACCGACCACATCTATTTGAAAAATATACAGCGATAGGGCAGTTATGAGAGAAATCTTGTAGCTGCCTTTTTATTTGAAAAAAGGGAGGATGGAATGGCGAAGAGTATAGAATCGCTTGTAGAAAAAGAAATTCAGAAAGGATCGACACCATTAAAACTTGATAGTGTTATGGTTCCGGCAGAAGGGTTCAGGGATATAGACAACAGAGACCGTCTTATCAATATCCTTCAGTATCTTCTCCGTGTGAGAGAGCATAAAAAGCTGATATGGAATGATACCCTGTCTGCAAACAATGTCTACATGGATGTATTCCTGGGCAAGACTGATTTTCACAGAGCTGCGCTCATTACCGGGCGTGAGGAAATCTATCAGCACATCAACTGGTACGGCGGAAAGCTTAAGCCGGATTATAACGGTAAAACCGTGATAGAGACTGATGTATGCGCTTTTTCTATAGCAGAGGATGAACTGGAGAAATGTAAGAAAACCTATGATGGGAAAGAAGCTTATTCTTTCTATTTTGGAAAATATCAGATTCGTTCTCTCTATGCGGATTGCCTTGATTACAGAAAGAATATGGCACGGGATGAGGTTACACCACATGCCACTTATGCAGGTACACAACAGGCGGCACATGATAGTAAATCACCGGAGGCGGCTTATGGAAAATACAGTGAGCTTTTCAGGCTGAATGATGATGTGATTCGGGCGGTTCTGTTCCAGTGCCTTTTGCTGGATGATCTTAAGGTTGAAAACGGCATGGTATTTGCAAATCTGTATACGATATATTTACTACGGTAGGAACAATAAAACAGTAGATACAGCGATAGGAGCAGTTTTTATATCTCTTCGGAGACGTAAAGGCTGCTCCTTTTTTGCGTTATGGAGATTATTATCCGGCAGGAGACCGGAGGAAAGGAACTATATGAGAAAAATATATCTTAGGAGGCTGCTGGTGCCTCCCTGGCTGTGAACATTACCAGAGGATAAACGAAAGACAGGAGGATGATGATGCAGGAAGAAGTAACACAGAAATCTATTGCCCTTGTGATCAGAACCTCCAAACTGACCGCCGATGTGCTGAAGAAAGCTATGATTGCCTACTTAAATCATCTTAAGAATAAGCAGGCTAACTGGCATGGGAAGATTTCCGTAAAGAAGCTCATGGGCAAGGATCAGGGTGCGAATACCATGGAGATAACGGAGAACAACATCAAATCTTTTGAGCGTGTGGCGAAGAAGTACAATGTTGATTTTGCCGTGAAGAAAGATAAGACCGTGGATCCGCCAAAGTATGTTGTTTTCTTCAAGGGCAGGGATGCCGACGTTATTGCGATGGCATTCAAAGAATTTGTGCATGGAAACGAAAAGAAGCAGAACCGTGAATCCGTAAGGGATAGGCTGAACCGTTATAAGGAACTCTGGACTCAAACAATGAACAGGGAACGTGCCAGAGAAAAAACCAAGGATCGGGGACAGAGCCTATGAGTAAGGTAGTAGACGGAATCGTAAAAGATTTAAAGAACATACCCGAATCCTTGCGGAAAAAGATGAAAGGCACGGATAAAAACAAGCTGATCCGGATGAGCATCCCCTATGTTATCGTAGGATATTTCTGTGATAAGTCAGCGTGGATGTTCAGACAGGTTGAGGGAGACATTTTCCCAAGGCTTATGGATACGGCTTCAAGGCTGGGAGAGGCTTTTGCCAACCCTTTGCCGAGTTTCAATCCAATGGATCTGCTTTTTGGAGTAGCGTGTGGAGTTGGCTTCCGCCTGATCGTGTATTTCAAGGCGAAGAATGCCAAAAAGTTCAGACACGGAGTGGAGTATGGCAGCGCAAGATGGAGTGCATAATCTTAAGTGTAAAGAACTCTACATGGACGCACAGGAGGATATGCACATGAATGATTACAACAAAATCACAGCCCTTTACTCCCGCCTTTCCGTAGGCGACGAGGACAGGGACGGCGGCGAAAGCAACTCCATACAGAACCAGAAGAAGTTTTTGGAAAGCTACGCCAGACAGCTAAAATTGACGAATATCCGGC
>Ga0256407_10010560_pt1 | contig 12948 bp, 8 predicted proteins | sample RumenRJG_04DNA_FD_193489 | JGI IMG/M metagenome (GOLD analysis project Ga0256407, IMG submission 193489) | Bovine rumen microbial communities from Lethbridge, Alberta, Canada - RJG_04 | ecosystem: Host-associated > Mammals > Digestive system > Stomach > Rumen | place: Canada: Alberta | collected... | reverse complement strand
AGGGATAAATGCTCTTTTAAAGCTTTATGATGAAAAATAACATTGAGTTATAAGATAAAAATCAAATGGCTGAAGATGTGCTAATTAAATATTTGATTTAATTCAATAAATCAATCAATAAACATCATCAAAGCTGAAATCAATTAAAATGCTCTCTTCCAGTTAATGGTGAATGTGATGTCTTCAAAGTTGTATTCATAATTTGTAAAAACAAAAATACCTGTGAATTTGAATACCGTTAAATGAAAAACTCGTTAAGTATATCGCCAAATATCCTATGAATTATATCAATTAGAAAACCTAAATCAAAGAAAACATGACTACTTCAAAATATTGTCTGAAATAAAACAAGAAATTATGAAACAATAAATAATAAGACAATTCCTGAAAAAATGCATTTTGAGAGGATATTCTGGAACCTGAACATGTACAGGTTGGATTAAATTATAATATTATATGTCAAGAGATTTCTGATACTGAAAGCATAATTCAAGAATTAAGAAGATAAAACGGGATATATTAAAGATATTAAAACGATTTGACAATTATAATTAATTTGATACGGAATTTTAACACATAATAGCAATTGATATAAACTTGTTGTTATAGAAATTTAATTACTGTAATGTTAAATATATGATTACAGTGTTGATTCAACTTAGCATTAATTGTATTCCTGATATTTAATTTACATATAATTAAGTTAAGATTTCAGAATTTATTGTGAGTGGTGTTTAATGGTTAAAATGGTAAAATTTTGCCCTAAATGTAATGAAAAAAGAAAATCCCAATCGAACTTTTGTGACAAATGTGGAACACCCCTTAAAGAACGAGAAGATAGAATAAGATTTGATAAAGGAGTAATTGAAAAAGTTTTTAGAAGAGATGGATATCGTTGCCAAATGTGTGGTGCTAGAAAATCTGATGGTGTTCAATTAACTATAGACCATATTATTCCACTAGCTGCCGGCGGATCTAATGATATTGATAATCTTCAAACATTGTGTAAGTCATGCAATGAAAATAAAGCAGACCTTATTTTTAAAAGCGGAATTGATGTAGATATTGAAATTAAAGAAAATGACTTAAAAAACTTAAATAAAAATATTAAGGAAAAACAAGAGCAGTTAATATCACTAAATAATTTACTTTCGCAAGAAGAAGAAAAACTATCTAAATGTAATGAAAATGAAAAGATAGATATATTATTCCATATTAAACAATTAAAAGAAGAGTTTATTCCATCTACTGAATCTAATTTAAAAAAATTAACCACGGAATATCAAAAAGTCCAAGAAGAATTAAAGTTAAAAAAAGTAGAAAAACAAAAAAAGAACCGATTATATAAAACATTATATGTTAATATTGATGATTACACATTAAATATTTTAAAGAAACATTTTGCTAGCAAAGGATATTCTAAAACAGATATTTTAAAATCATTAGTTTATGAACATGATGAAAAGGAAATTTCCACGTTTATTTTTGATGAGTATTATTATGATTTAAATAAACAATATCAATATTTAGTTATCCATAGGTTTGGAAATTCTAAAAAGAAGTTTTCAGATTATCTTTTGAACAATAATTTTTCAAAGAAAAAATTAATAGATGAACTTCTATTAACAAGAACTGAACTATTAGATGATTTAAAAAATCGGGAATTAACTAATAAACAAAAAATTTTATTAAAAAGATATTTTTCATTAGGTGACTGTAGTGATGATGATTTAGCAAATCATATAATAAATTCCTGCTATTCTAAAAAAGAATTGCTAAGGATGTTGGATTCTTATAAACATGAATTATTAAAAGAAATTTGCACAAATCTGTCTGATGAAGATTTAAACTTAATTAAAGAATATTACTCAATTAAAGAGCATTCTAAAAAACAGACAGTAGAATATTTATTTAATAAAAAGGGTATGCTCAATTATAAAGATGTATCTTTATTAGTTGATCATATATCCGAATATAATAATGTTTTATCAAAAGCTAGTTTAGAAAAAGAACGTCATATAACTTTGAAAAAACTAGTTAATACTTTAACTGTAAGAGACACTTCTTTATTAATGTATAGATTCTCTCATTGCAGGTCTGAAGTTCATTTATATTCATTTTTAGTTAATAAAGGATATTCAATATCCGATGTTCAAGATTTGATTAAAGTAATTAAAAGAGAATTATATTATAATTTAAAAAGTGATTTAAGTTCTCAACAAATAAATGAATTATCTAGGATGTTAAATGTACCTAATTCACAATGCACTGTAATTAATCACCTTATTGAAAATTATACTGTTGATGGAATTTACAGACTAATAAAATTAATATGATAATTAGGTAGAATGCCATTTAGGGGTCTGAAATTTTTAGTTTTCTGAAAGTTGTTGTATTGCCGTTTTTGTGTTAAAACTTTATTATATGGACAGTACTCCTAAAAATACTTTTAAATATACTGTTTTTTCTACTAATTTTAGTATATATTTGTATATTTTTCTTAAATTTAGTCATTATTTGAGTAATTTGAAGAAATCTTCTATTTTTTAAAAACAGACAATAATAGTCAAGTTAAATTATTTACTAATGGTTTAGCTCCAAAAACATATGATACAACAATGACATTTGCAGGAAACACTAATTATGCTAAATCAACTGCTACTGTTAAAGTTGCTGTTACTAAAGCAACACCTAAATTAACTGCTAAGCCAAAAACTTTCAAAAAATCACTCAAAACCAAAAGTACACTATAACTTTGAAAGACAATCAAAATAAGGTTATTAAAAACGCAAAAGTTACTATTAAAATCAATAAGAAAATTTATACTACGAAAACTAATGGTAAAGATGTGGCTACCTTTAAAATTAAAAAATTGACTAAAAAAGGTACTTTTAAATCATCAGTGACTTACAAAGCAACTGAGTACTATAACAAAGTCATTAAGAAAAATATTAAAATAACTATTAAAAAATAAGGAGAAACTCCTGATTTTCTATTGTTTAAATAAAATCCTCATAATCTGTATGAACTGATGATACACTATTATCAGTTTAATTTTGTCATTTACAGAACTAATCCTAATCCAAAACATAATATATAAAAAAATTCAAATCTATTAAATAATTAAATATTGTGAGGACAATAAATGAATAAAAAAATAAGATTAATGATTTTGTTATTATTTGCAATTATTTTTAGCATATCTGCAGTCAATGCTGCTGAAAATATTACTGTGGACAGTGATAGTTCAATAGAGGGAGAAGTAGAAATGCCTACTGAACGATTAGACGTACTTTTTAATGATGAAAAACAAATATTATCGTTTAGGATAACTGATGAAAGATTAAGTACTGGTTTAACAAATAGTATATCTTATACTTATTATGTTGATAACGAAATGGTTGCTGCAGGCTCTAAAATTTACGGCAATGAAAAAACAAGTAATTATTATTCTTACAACTATAAAGATGGAGAACACAATTTAATAATCAAAAAAGACTATTTTGATTCATCTCCGCTCTTTAATGTAACTTTTAATATTAAAAATAACATTGCATTAAGTAATGATATCACTATACAACACACAAAAACAGTTAAATACTCAATTGTGAATGGGGTAATACCTAGTGAAAGCGGAAACTATGACTGGACAACTTTAAAAGATGGTTGGAATAACTTATCAGAATATAGTTTATTAGGTAGTGGATTAGGAAGTACAAAACCTATCATTCTTAAAGTCTATTATAGGGGATATGTTGTGGGGGGTGTAGATATAACTAATAAAACTATACTAAGCGTATCTGGCAGTACTTTTAATATTAATGGATACAAAAGTTACAATAGTTGGGGTTATAATCAAAACGAAATCAAATTACTTGGTCAAGTTAGTTGGGACGGATTATACAATTATCAATACAAATCATCCATTACCACTCCAGTAACTGTAAAAGAACCAATATATTCTTGGAAAAAAGTTAAAAATGGGTATAAATGGAAATATTACAAAACTAAATGGCATAAAACTAAAATCGTAACTCACAAATGGAAAAAGGGAAAATTTATTGTATATCATAATAAATTAAGAAAAGTGAAAAAATTGCTCCGTCAAAATGGGAAACTCATAAAAACTGTTTATAGTCGTAAAAAAACAACAGTATACATCAAATATCCTGTGGATTATTATAAGAAAGTCAAAAAATATAAAACAATAAGTGTAATTACAGGTTATGATAATGTTGTTAAAAATCAAGTAACAGATATATGGGTTGATGCTAAGGGAACTCCTGAACAAATATCCTATAGATAAGTAATGTAACATAATTTGTTAGAATTTTAATTATCTAACAGTTATGTTAATACTTCTTTTTTTGACTAAAATAAATCGATATGGTCTCTATGAACGAATGAGCATTTACATCATTTAGAATTGCTATCTAAATATCTAATACTGATTGGGCAAGATTGGAGTTTAGAAGATTACAACATAAATGTTTTAATAAACTGAAAAGAAATTAATTATCAAGGAGGTATAATAATGGATAAAAGAAAAGTTATCGTTCTAACAATTCTTGTTTTATTTGTCATTGGAATGAGTCTAAGTGCTGTCAGTGCTAGTAAAAATGTAAAAGTTGGGAAATATAAAGTTAAATTAACAAGTAAAGATATTAAAAAAATTAAAAAAGGAAAACAAGTTACTAAAAGTACAGGCAAATATGTAAAATATAAAGTTTCAGCCTACAAAATTATTAAGGCAAAAGTTAAAATCTCCATTAGCAAAAAATCGAATGATGGTGGAACGAAAAAAGGAAAATATTATGCTGAAGCTTGGTCTAGTGCGGGTCCCATACAATTTAAATGGGTAAAATTATAAACGTTTTTCCCTCTATTTTTTTAAAGTTATTGAAATGGTTATACAATTATTCTTAAATTGAGAATAAAATACTCAACTGTTATATAATTGTTTCATCTATCTGCTTCATTATTTATTTTTTAAAAAACAAATTCATCACATATATTTAAAATCAAATTCATTAGCAGTTATAACTCTCTAAATTTTATTATCTTCACTTTTTTTGATTGTAATGAGGTAAATTTTAAATATTTTTTCAATTCATTGCATTCATAAAACTCAATAATCTTTTCATATTCTCAATGGTTCAGTAATGTCCATAATTCATCTGATGTAAATACGTTCTGCAGCTGGATGAGTTAAAGTGAATAAACAGTAATCAGTCATTATTATGTCCTCACTATTTTTGATTAATTTGAAGTGGCCAATTCTATTTATTTTAAATGTAATCCTAAGTTATAAATAATTTGTGAATAAGAGATATATTTATATCAATAAAGGATTGAAAATATGAAATTTAAAAAGATAGTTTTAATAACACTGTTATTATTAGCGATATTATCAGTAAATTCTGTTAGTGCAACTGACAATAATGCAACTACGGATGTTGTTGCTGCAAATGATAATATAACTGATGAAATTGATAAAGTGGATGAAAATAATGTAAATGAAATTGTTAATGTTGATAATGTATGTGAAGAGATTAATGCAAATGAAAATTATAATAATTTATACTGCAATGCGGAAGAAGATAAATTAGCAATTTATTTAGATGGCATTAGAATTGATCTTTGGACAAATGATTATTACTATCAATATACTGGTAAAGGATATGATATATCTACTTATATCGATGATATAACATACAGGGATAATGCTAATTACTATTTAAATTTGTTAATATACAACAAAAATAATAATTTGGTTTTTAATTCAACTAAAGAAGTGAAAAAAAGTTATTATTATTCTGATGGAACAAAATTCAATGTAAATTTGGCAGGAGGTAGTTATACCACGGTTTTAACTGCAACAATGATTTCCGGCCAAAGGATATATAAATCAGAATCGTTTAAATATAATATTTATCTAGAATCAAAAGAAGAATATGAAAAGTATCTTTATGAGGATATAGAAGATGAAAGTGGGGAAAAAATTAAAATTTATGCCTCAAAAGTTAAGGTTAAAGTTAAAGCAAAAAAATATTTTAAAGTTACTTTAAAATATAAAAATGGACGTCCAATTAAACATGCTTGGGTAACATTAAGAATATGGACTGGTAAAAAAGCTAAGAATTATGATTTTAAAACAAATTCAAAAGGAATAATAAAATTTAACACAAAAAAATTAAAAATAGGGACACATAAAGTTAAAATAAGTTATGAAGATTGGATTACTTGTCCTGGATATTATGGAGTAAAATATTCAAAGATAATAGTTAAAAAAACAATAAAAACAGTTAAGAAAACTACCACTAAAAAGAAAAAATCAAAATATAAAACTATTACAATAAAAATTAAAAGTCCAAAATCTTATTTTGCGACCAAAAAACTAAAAACAGGAGATAAATTACAAACAGTATACTCAAAAGGAGGACAATACAACAAAGGAGTATATGCGGAGATAATAGATTATGATTACCCTATCCACACTAAACTCAAAAAAGCAAAATTCTACTTTAAAAATAATGGAATTATAAAAACCAAAACAGTAACAAAAATAACAAATAACAAATACTATTCTGGAGCTAAAACTAAATTAATAAATGGTTATACTCCATATAAAGCAAAAGTATGGTATAAATAAGCTTAAAGTAAAAATAATATAGAAAATGTCAAATATAATTATTAACATTTTCTTAATTCTTTTTTTTTGAAATAACGAGTCTGTAAAAGTGTATGGGATTTTTTAAAATTTAATTTAGATTTTTAATAAAATATTAGTCCATCTTTCATCTTCCCTACCTGGCCTTGCATCATGTGTAATCCAAGTTTCAATGATCTTGAAATCATTTTTTTCAAAAATCTCTATTGCAGTGCTTTCAGTTAGGTCATTAAAATAGCGTCCGTTTCTTTCACCCTCAAAATCACCGTATTTAAATGAGGCATATAAAATTCCATCTTTTTTAAGGGCATTTTTCAAGTTTCCTAAAACAGAATCAAGTTCATCGCTTGGCACATGCAATAAAGAAGCAGATGCCCATATTCCGTCAAATTCTTTGTCAAAATCAATTTCCTGAAACTGCATGTGTTTTACATCAATTCCACTGAACTCACTTGCAAGTCTGCACATTTCAACTGATCCGTCAATTGCAGTTACATCATATCCTGAATCCTTAAAGAGTTTTGCATCACGACCTGACCCGCAGCCTGCATCAAGAATTCGACCATTTTCAGGCATCAATTTCAAAAACTTTTCGTGATGTGAGCTCATATCGGCATCCACGGTTCCGTCAAAAAATTCCTGGGCGTTTTCATCATAGTAGTTCATTTCAGATTCCTTTCCTTATAGTAGCTCATTGTTCTATAGTCAATTATATCTTTGAAGTGCTGTTTAAATGTTTCCAGGTGGATATATTCTTCAAGCTCGCCGTTCAGGGCAAGTGCACATCCGTCCTTTTTAATGAAAAATTCGCCTGATGACTTGTTTAAAAAGCGTATCGGGTTTCTATGAGCCAGCCTGACATATTCGGCCTTGCCCCAATTCTTATAATCCTTGGAGGTTTTGTCCTTAAGCATGTCGACCCCGTTGGATCCGTATTCATAGAATTCTTTCATGGAATGGTAGACGTCATCGTCTGATATTTCCATTTTGATGTCTCCGTCATTGTAGAATGCAAGAAATATCGGCATCTTGTAGGATTTGGTCATGCTGGTTGTTTCCAACACGTTTAAAAACTCATGGGCAACTGTGCTGATGTATGAGTCCTCCTCTGGAGCTGTCAGATTGTTCTCCTTGAGGAACTTGAGATAATCCCTGAAGAGGTTCAGCTTTGAGTTTCTCCTCATAGCCTGGATGATGTCCTCGTCCATGTTCAGGAACAGATCCATCCTTGATGGCCTTCTTTTTAAATCTTCCTTCACTGAGTCGAATTCCAGGAGGATTTTGTCCTTGATTCTCATTTCCTGTCTTGCCTGTATCCTGAAGATGTCAATCAACTCAAAATCAAAGTCGATGTAGCAGTCTTCGGGATATTCAAACTCAAGAACAGATTCGCTTAGAAGCGTTTTTTTATCATAGGCAGAATCGCTTAAAAGAAACGGCACCAGATTGGCCTTTTTATAGTTTCCGATGAAGTCTAACACTGTCAGATGTGTCTTGTTTTCGGATTTTCTCAATCCCCTTCCAAGCTGCTGAAGGAAGATTGTAGGTGACTGTGTCGGCCTTAAGAACAATACGGTATCGATTTCTGGAATGTCAACGCCCTCATTGAACATGTCGACAGTGAAAAGCACTTTCAACTCGCCATTTGTAAGTTTATGGATTGCCCTTTTTCTTTCTTCTGTGTACTCGCCCTGCTCTCCGCTGTATACTGCGGCTGATGGGACGTCATGGTTGGTGAAGTAATCTGCCATGTACTCTGCATGGTTTCTTGATGAGCAGAATCCAACGGCTCTTGATGAGTTGTATTTTCTGTAATGTTTAAGGACAAGTTCGGCCCTCTTGTTGATCATCAGCTTGTCTTCCAGGTCCTTTTCGTCATACCTTCCGTTTCTCATGCTGATGTCATCATAATTGACTGTATCGTCGTAGATGCCGTAGTATCTGAATGGTGAGAGGAATCCCTTGTTGATTGCTTCCTTTAATCTGATTTCATAGACTGTGTTGTAGTCGCATAATGCGAAAACGTCCCTGCTGTCAAGCCTTTCAGGGGTTGCTGTCAGTCCTAGCATGAACTTTGGGGTGAAATAGTCGATGATTCGTTTGTAGTTTCCCGCAACGGCATGGTGGAATTCGTCGATTATTATATAGTCGAAATGGTCCTTTCTGAAGTAGTTTTCGTTCAGATAGGCCTTTTTTCCTAAAGTCTGAACCAGGGCGAAAGTCATGTCATTTCCTGTGTCCTTGTATCCGTTGTAGAAAAATCCGACTGACTTGTCCTTGTGGATGTTTTTGAATGATTTTGCGGCCTGCCTTATGATTTCCTCACGATGTGCAACGAATAGGATTTTATTGTAATTTTTGGAGTCGAAAACCGCAAGATAAGTCTTTCCGGTTCCAGTTGCGGCCACTACAAGTGCCTTGTCAAAGCCCTCTTCACGGGTTTTGTTCAATTCGTATAACGCTTCGGTCTGGGCAGGATTCGGTTCAAAGGTTTTGCCTTTAGGGAGAATCTCATATGGTTTTTTAGGTTTTTTCCAGGATTTTGAGTAACTTTTAAGAACTTCATCAGTGATTTCAATTGAATGGTTTTCGAAAAGGTCTTCAAAATTCTCCTGAAATGCATTGAAGTCATTGGGATTATCATTTTTGGTGAAATGATAGTTCCACTCGATTGAAGTGGTGAGGGCCCCTCTTGAAAGGTTTGATGAGCCGACATAAATCTCTGAGTCCTCTCTGTTGTGGAAGATGTATGCTTTTGGGTGGAAGCTTTTGTTTGTTTGGTTGTAGAATCGCAAATCTAAGTTTGGCAATTCTCTTTTAAGGGTGTACAACGCTTCGGGTTGTGTGATGTTCAGGTATTTGCTTGTCAGTATTCTGATTTTTGCATCCGTATTTTTTAAATCATCAATGATTAGTTTTACGCCCGATTCCATCAAAAATGAAACTATGATGTCTATTCTTTCTGCTTTGGCAATGCTTTTTCTGATTTGTTTTAGAAATTCATCATTGTTTCCTGTAAGTGAATTCTGTTTCATTATATTGTACCTTTTACAATTGTTGTATAATATTTTGTCTTTTTGGCTAATTAAATATATTTGTTAATAAGATAGTAACAATTATACTGTGTCAATTTCATATTATTAATTGTGTGATGATTATGAATAATCAAGAAGTGGGCTATACATATTCTGAAATTGAAGAGTTTATACTTAATTATAGATCTGGAGATGCTATAAAATTATTAGTTTCTTTGTTAAATAATAATAAAAGTAATGACGAGATACTATTTGAAAAAGTAATGATTTATTATTATATTGAGTTAGATTTAAACAAAGCTTTAAAAGAACTTGATAATCTTTTAAAAATTAATCCTACTTACATTGATGCATTACTTTTAAAAGGGGAAATTTTAGCGGGTATTCATAAGTATGGAAAAGCTATAAATATTTTAGATAAAATTCATCCTAAAATATTGCCTTATGGATATAAAAAATTAATTGAGTATATATCAGAATATAATCATAGGAGAACAGGTTATTATAGTGTATATGATTTTGATTCATACGTGGTATATTTTTATATTGAGTCACAATTTTTTAAAAGATTAACTGAAACCCGTTTAAATTATTTGGAAGAAGCAGTTTTTGAATATGGATTAATTTGGCAAAATCTTGATGAAATTTCATACGAAGAAAATATTCCTATAATTTCAGGTACTAGATTATCTGAAGAAGAACATGATGAAAAAAGTAAAATAAATAAGAAAAACTGTATTATTTGTGGTAAAAAGCTTAAGAAGAATCAGAAAAATCTTTGTAAATCTTGTATGAAAAAGCAATATGCATCAAGGATTATTAAAAAGTTAGTTTCAGTCGTAAAACCCGAAATGATATTTAAAAAACAAGATTTAAAATCATTAAATTTAGATGATATTCAAATACAAGATTATATCTGGACATTGCAAGAATTTGATTTGATTGAGGTAGATAATAATAAATTTAAGCTTAAAAATGAAACTATTCTAAATAATTTTAGAATTGATTCTAAGATGGACCCAATTGATTTTGACAGTTTAAATGATGAAAACATGTTAAATAAAACATGTAAAATTTGTGGTAAAACGTTGCCTCTATCTCATTTTTATAAATCTTCTAATGGTTATGAAGATAATTGTAAAATTTGTAAAAAGCTTATGGTTACAGCAAAATATTTGGAAGATCTCATCAAATATGTAGGTTTTGAAAATGAATTTGATGAAAGTGATTTAAAAGACTATATTCCAAATCAAAACCAAATTATGGGAATGATTTGGTCATTACAGGACAATGATTTGTTAATTGAAAAAGAAGATAAAAAATATGTTTTAGTGGATAAATCTGAATGTCTAAGCTTTTTAGAAAAATATGATTCAAATTATGATATTAATGAAGTAGATATTAAGTCTAAATCCAAGGTTAAACGCAAATCTAAATCCAAATCAAAAGATAAGCAAAGTTTGGACAAATCTAATGTTGTACCTAAATTAGATGTTATTAAGGCTAATGTGAAATCTAAATCTGATTTAAAATCATTAAATGATAAGAAAAAATCTATGGATATTGTTCTAAAAGCTCGTAAAGATGGAAAAACTAGAGAAGAAGCAGCAGATATTGCTAAAATTCCTTTATATAAAATTAATCATTGGTATAAAGAAGGAAAGCAAGGATTTGGAAAAGAAAACATTTCATTTTATAGAAAATTAAAGAGAATTGAAGATGATTTGAAATATTCATTTTATATAAATGAAAGAAAACAAATGAATTTTGTCTTGAAATTATTGCGCCAGGGGAAATCTAAAAAGGAAATTGTTAAACTTACGGAACTAAGTGAATCTACAATCACATCATGGTATAATCAAGGTAAAGATGGATATAGTAGAAACACTGTTTATTTCTATGGGAAGGTTCAAGAAATTAATGAAGCCAATAAGAAAAAGGATATGGGTAAAAATTTAAAAGTTCAACTTAAAGAATTTATTCATAAATTTAGGAATCTGGATAAAAGAATTGTTGATACTAATGTAAAAAGTACTGAGTTGAATGATATTCGTATAGAAATTGAACATAATATAACTATTTTAAAAGAATCGTCTAAATTGAGAAGAATTGATAAGTTGGAAAGTAGGCTTTTAAATGCCAAAAAATCTTATAAAGAATTAAATAATAGATTCAATGTTGAATTAGAAAATATTAATCATGAGAATATAAAATGTGAAGAATTAATTTCTGAAAATGCGTGTAGAATTATTGATTTAAGAAAGGAGTTTTCTAATAATTATTCTGTGCTTGATGAGTTATCTGAAATTTCTTTTTCAAATAGTAAATTAAATGCAAATTTAAAAAATGGAAATGATATTGATTATAATGAAATTTTAGATTTAGAAAGTAGATTGAATAATATTGAATCCAATTCAAAATCCCAATTTAATGATGGTTTAAATAATTCTTCAAATATTAAAGGAAGGTCAAATATACAGGATTTACTGAAATTTTTATATTCAATCACTGGAACTAATGATACTTCTCTTAAAGTCTCTTTTGTTCATTATCTTACATTAAATCATTTATCTGTAAAAGAGGGCAAGGAAATTAGGGAAAAAATTAAAAATGAAATTGATGAATGTTCATTAAAAACTTCAGATGAGATTCAATTGAGATTAGATGAATTAATTAAAGAAAAATCATTGGTACATACAGATGAGTTAAAAGACTTTTTATATTCATTAACAGGTCGTTATGTGATAAAGTCTTCGTTTTGGACGAAATTTTCTGTAGAAAGGGAGTTATATGAGGTGGATGTTAAAATTATTAGAAGGAGGGTTGTTGAGGAAATTTATTCAGGTAAGTTGAAATCCAATAAAGATATAGAATTAAGAATTAGAGAGCTGATTAATGAAGTTTCATTAAATAAAAATCAGTTATTAAAATATATTGGTTCTATTAAATGTTGGGATGAAAAGAGAATACCAACTTCTGACTGTATTGAAATAAAAAATAAGCTTAAGACTGAAGTTAATCTTGAAAAATTGTATACGATTGAGCAAATTGACTCTAAATATAATGAGTTAGCTAAGCAGAAGGTTTCAGAGAGTTATGTTTTAATTAATAAGTTTTATTCTATTATTGGTAGAGAGGAGATAAAATCTTCATTTTTCAACGAGTTTTTAACTTATAATTTAGATACTTCTGATACCAAAGATATTAGAGAAATAATTTTAGAGGAAATTAAATCATTTAAAT
>Ga0256407_10010559_pt1 | contig 12948 bp, 7 predicted proteins | sample RumenRJG_04DNA_FD_193489 | JGI IMG/M metagenome (GOLD analysis project Ga0256407, IMG submission 193489) | Bovine rumen microbial communities from Lethbridge, Alberta, Canada - RJG_04 | ecosystem: Host-associated > Mammals > Digestive system > Stomach > Rumen | place: Canada: Alberta | collected... | reverse complement strand
CTTGTCTATTTTACGGCATTTTTCGTGGTCGCCCTCGAAAAGTTCAAGAAAACTTGCCTGAGTGCCTGTCGTGCCTTTACAGCCAAGCAACTTCATATTTTTAATGACGTACTGCACGTCTTCCAAGTCCATGAGTAAATCCTGTATCCAGAGGGTTGCACGTTTACCGACGGTTGTAGGCTGGGCAGGCTGAAAATGCGTAAATGCAAGAGTGGGCAGATTTTTGTATTTATCCGCAAACTGTGAAAGCAGTCTGATAGTGCTGACAAGCTTCTTTTCAACGATTTTAAGAGCCTCTGTCATTATAATGACATCCGTGTTATCGCCTACATAGCATGATGTTGCACCGAGATGGATAATACCTGCTGCTTTCGGGCATTGCTGACCGTATGCATAAACGTGTGACATTACGTCATGTCTGACAAGCTTTTCTCTCTGCTCTGCCACTTCATAGTTTATATCATCTGCATGGGCTTTCAATTCGTCTATCTGTTCCTGAGTGACTTCAAGACCAAGTTCATTTTCAGCCTCTGCCAATGCTATCCAGAGTTTTCTCCAAGTCTTAAACTTCATATCGGGAGAAAAGATATATTTCATTTCTTTGTCCGCATATCTTGATGAAAGCGGTGATTCATAAGTATCTCTCATTTAGTTATCCTCTTTCGGTCAAATTTTATTGCACATTGCACATTGCTAATTGCTAATTGTTCTCGTCTTTGCTTACACAAACGGGCTTGTCAAAGTCCACTCCTCCACGTTCCTTGCCTTCAAGGAATTTTTCGGGAATTTTAGTGGGATATTTGCCCGAGAAACAAGCGTCGCATATTCCCGCATTCTTGCAAAAAAGCATTTCATTGAGTTTGTCGGGCGGCAGAAATCCGAGAGTGTCAGCTCCTGTCAGCTTGCATATTTCGTCTATTGTATGCTTCACGGCAATCAGTTCATCTCTTGAGGGAATATCAGTTCCATAGAAGCAGGGCCATATAAATGGCGGTGAACTGATTCTCAAATGAACTTCCTTTGCACCTGCATTTCTCAGCATTTTTACAATTCTGTCGCAGGTCGTTCCACGTACAATGGAGTCATCTATGACAACAACTCTCTTTCCCTCTAAAACAGACCTCAGCGGATTGAGTTTCAATTTAACGCTGTTGGCACGTTCTTTCTGTGTAGGCTTTATGAAAGTTCTGCCTATATAGCCGTTCTTGACAATGCCCTTTTCATAGGGAATACCCGATTCTTCACTGTAACCTATGGCGGCATCTATGCCCGATTCGGGAACACCTATGACTATATCCGCCTCAACGGGAGATGTCCTTGCAAGAATTCTTCCCGCTTCCTTTCTCGACTGATACACGCTGATACCGTCAATTTCGGAGTCCGTTCTCGCAAAGTATATGTATTCAAATACACAGAGAGATTTTTGTTTGCCGCAGTGAGTTTTGATTGAAGTAATTTTTCCGTCTTTAACGAGGACTATTTCACCGGGTTCTATATCCCTTACAAATTCCGCACCGCAGGCTGCCAATGCACAGCTTTCAGACGCAAACACAATAGAATTTCCTATTTTTCCCATGCAAAGTGGTCTAAATCCGTGAGGGTCACGGGCAGCTATCATTTTTTCGGGGCTCATTACAAGGAGAGAATATGCTCCTTCAATTTGTCCCATCGTTTTTTCAACGGCTTTTTCAACAGAGCCTGCTTTGATACGTTCTCTGGCGATAAGATAGGCGATTACTTCGGAATCTATGGTCGTCTGAAAGATAGCCCCTCTGCGTTCCAGTTCCTTTCTTATCTCATAGGCATTGGTAAGATTGCCGTTGTGGGCTATGGCAAGAGTTCCCTTGACATAACGCATAACAAGCGGCTGTGAGTTTTCACGCACACTGCCGCCTGCCGTTGAATACCTGACATGAGCAATAGCCCTCTGACCTTTCAGACCTTCGAGGACTTCACTGTTAAAGACTTCGCTTACAAGTCCCATATTTTTGCAGCTTTTTATAACACCCCTGTCATTTACCGCAATACCGCAGCTTTCCTGACCTCTGTGCTGTAAAGCAAGAAGTCCATTGTAGCAGGCATACGCAGGAGCTATACTGTCATCACCGTATATACCGAATACTCCGCATTCTTCATGCAGTTCTTCGGAGAAATATTCCTGTGAACCGATACTCAAAAGAGTCCCTCCTATAAATTAGGAATTAGGAGTGAGGAATGAGGAGTATTATTCCTCATTCCACATTCCTCATTTCTCATTAACCCAATCCGATACGCTTCATCATTTCGGCATAAGCTTCTTCAACTCCGCCGAGGTCACGTCTGAAACGGTCTTTGTCAAGTTTTTCATGTGTCTTGATGTCCCAGAAACGACAGGTATCGGGTGAGATTTCGTCTGCAAGAACAATTTCACCGTCAACAGTCTTGCCGAATTCAAGTTTGAAGTCGATAAGCTCTACACCTACGCTTGCAAAGAATTCTACCATGTATTTATTTATATCAAGAGCCATTTTGCTGATAGTTTCAATATCTTCCCAAGTTGCCGCACCGATAGCAACGGCATGATATGAATTGATAAGGGGATCGCCAAGTGCATCATCTTTATAGGAGAATTCAAGGACAGTTGTTTTAAGCTCCGTGCCTTCTTCCAATCCAAGACGTTTTGCCATTGAGCCTGCTGCCTTGTTTCTGATGATTACTTCAAGGGGAACTATTTTTACCTGCTTTACAATAGTTTCTCTGTCGCTGACCTGTTCAACATAGTGTGTATGTATGCCTTTTTCTTCCAGAAGCTTGAACATAAAGTTTGACATCTTGTTATTGACAATGCCCTTACCTACGATAGTACCCTTTTTAAGACCGTTGAAAGCTGTTGCATCGTCTTTGTACTCTACCATGCAGTAGTTAGGCTCTGACATTGCATATACTTTTTTTGCCTTGCCCTCGTAAAGAAGTTCTGCTTTTTCCATTTTAAAATACCCCTCTCATTTAGCTGAAAAATTTTTTTGAAATCGTTTCCGAAAATATGAAACGGTTATTTATATTATACATCTTTATAATGATTTAAGCAAGTTTTTATCAGTGTCAAAATTTTTTTCGACATTCTGCATAGTAGTTTTCAAGGCTTTTTGTATATTTTTATATTTTTTTACAAAAAGAGAAAAAATGAAATTTTTTTGTCCCAAACTTGCAAAAAACTGTTGATTTTTCGGAAAATGTATGCTAAAATATGCCTTGCAGTGAATGACTGTAAGGTATCTTTATGCAAGATGCCTGTAAAAAAGTTTTAAATTTTTTAAGGAGTGACAATAAAATGTCTTATGTAAGTGAACAGCTTGAAAAGCTTGCCGCAAAAAATCCCGGTCAGCCTGAATTCCTCCAGACTGCTACAGAAGTATTGACATCTTTGGAGCCTGTATTTGAGGCTAATCCCCAGTATCAGAAAATGGCTCTTATCGAGAGAATTACAGAACCCGAAAGACAGATTATGTTCAGAGTTCCGTGGGTTGACGACAACGGCAATGTACAGGTAAACCGTGGCTTCCGTGTACAGTTCAACAGTGCACTCGGTCCATATAAGGGCGGCTTGCGTTTTGCTCCCAATGTAAACCTCAGCATTATCAAATTCCTCGGCTTTGAGCAGATTTTCAAAAACTCTCTTACAGGTCTTCCTATCGGCGGCGGTAAGGGCGGTGCAGACTTCGACCCCAACGGTAAGTCAGATATGGAAATCATGAGATTCTGCCAGTCATTTATTACAGAACTTTACAGACATATCGGTCCCAATACCGACGTTCCCGCAGGCGACCTCGGTGTAGGCGGCAGAGAAATCGGCTACATGATGGGACAGTATAAGAGAATCAGAGATGCTTATGACGGCACTCTTACAGGCAAGGGCGTAGGTTACGGTGGACTTCTCGGCAGAGCTGAAGCTACCGGCTACGGTATCGTATTCTATGCAAGAGAAATGCTCAAATACTGCGGTGAAGAACTTGCAGGCAAGACTGCTGTTGTATCGGGCTTCGGCAACGTTGCTTGGGGTACTTGCAAAAAGCTTACCGAACTCGGTGCAAAGGTTATCACCATTTCGGGTCCTGACGGCTATATCCTTGATGAAGACGGTGTTTCGGGTGAGAAGATTGACTACCTCCTTGAACTCAGAAGCTCAGGCAAAAATATTTGTGCTCCTTATGCAGATAAATTCCCCGGTGCAAAATTCTTTGCAGGCGAAAAGCCTTGGGGCGTTAAGGCTGATTTGTACATTCCTTGTGCTACTCAGAACGAAATCTATCTTGAGGACGCTGAAAAGATGGTTGCAAACGGCTGTAAGTTCCTCTGCGAAGGTGCAAACATGCCTACAAGAAACGAAGCTATTGAGTATCTCCAGAAGAATGGCGTAGTTGTAGGTCCTTCCAAGGCTGCCAATGCAGGCGGTGTTGCTTGCTCATGTATCGAAATGGCACAGAATGCAGAACACCTCGTATTCACGGAAGAAGAAGTTTACGCTAAACTTGAAAATATCATGGTCAACATCTTCAAACAGAGTATCGCAGCTTGTGAGAAATACAATCTCGGCACAAACCTCGTTGCAGGTGCCAATATTGCAGGTTTCGTGAAAGTTGCAGAAGCTATGATGGCTCAGGGTATCGTTTAATATATAACGAAAAGCGTACAGCCCCAAAAAGCTGTACGTTTTTTTTTGTTTATTATTTATACATAAAAAACCTTGAAAAGACAAGAAAAATGTGTTATAATAACAAACAATAAATTTTTAAAAGGAGGATTTTCTATGGTAAAATTCAAAAAAACATGGCAGTCCCGTGTACTTGCGTGTGCGTTGGCAGCGGCACTCACGGCAGGCACGGCAGTTATGACACCTATCGCCGATTTTGTCGGCACAAACACTATCGCAAGTGCTGCTACTTACACCGATGAGGTCGATGCTGAATATTTGCAATCCGGTGACACACTCAAAGCAGGTGCAAATCTTGTATGTGAGGATTATTATTTCCAAATTCTTGACGAAAACAACAATGAGATTGTATCTAAGACAGATGACTGGAACGTTGATAAAGATTATACCATCGTCAGTATTACTTTTGATAGTGTGGAGTGGTTATTTACAATACACGTTACGTCCGCCACATCGGCTCCCAAACTTGCCCAAGGTCTGATAATCAATTCCGGCGATACTGCGGATTTCACAGGTCAATGGTTTAGGATTGACGATGAAGAATGGAGCTGGGGTCAGGGTGTTTATACGATAACTTATGTTGGTTATTCTGATGATGGTCAGTATTGCTTTCTTTTAGGTGATGTGCCGATTATAGGTGATTTGCAGATTTATGTAACTTCTCCGAATATCGGTGCAAATGTAGCTTTAAAAGTAAACGGCGGTAACGGTACAGAAGATAAGCCTTTCACGTTTGAAGTTGTGCCAGCCTCCTCCACATCGACTCCCAAACTTGCCCAAGGTCTGATAATCAATTCCGGCGATACTGTGGATTTCACAGGTCAATGGTTTAGGAGTGACGATTATATATACGATGAATGGAGCTGCGGTGAGGGTGTTGTTACGATAACTTATTTTAGTTATACTGATAGTTATACTACTGATGTTGGTCAGTATTGCTTTCTTGTAGGTAATAAGGCGACTTATGTAACTTCTCCGAATATCGGCACAGATGTGGCTTTAAAAGTAAACGGCGGTGACGGTACAAAAGATAAGCCTTTCACGTTTGAAGTTGTGCCAGCCACATCAACCCCCACATCGGCTCCCAAACTTGCCCAAGATCTGATAATCCATTCCGGCGATACTGTGGATTTCACAGGTCAATGGTATATGACTGACGACATCTGGGGGGCGTTCTGCGGTGAGGGTGTTTATACGATAACTTGTGGTAGTTATGATTTTGGTCGGTATAGCTTTCTTGTAGGTAATACGGAGACTTATGTAACTTCTCTGAATATCGGCACAGATGTGGCTTTAAAAGTAAACGGCGGTGACGGTACAGAAAGTAACCCTTTCACGTTTGAAGTTGTGCCAGCCTCCTACACACCGGCTCCCAAACTTGCCCAAGGTCTGATAATCAATTCCGGCGATACTGTGGATTTCGTAAATCAATGGTATATGATTGACGATAATCCCAAACACGGAGGATGGGGCTGGGGTCAGGATGTTTATACGATAACTTATTTTTATTATGCCCCCGATTTTGATCAGTATTGCTTTCTTTTAGGTGATATGCAGATTTATGTAACTTCTCCGGATATCGGCACAGATGTGGCTTTAAAAGTAAAGGGCGGTAACGGTACAGAAAATAGCCCTTTCACGTTTGAAGTTATCACTACCTGCACGGCAACGTGGCTCAACGAGGACGGCTCCCTTATCGCCGCAACGCCTTTTGGTAAAGGTTTTGCTCCTATCTATAAGGGTGTCTATCCCACAAAAGAGGGTTGTGATTTTGTAGGCTGGACGAGTGACGGCGGTACAACCGTTTATGAAAACGACAAACTCCCTGCCTCATCCACTAATGTAACTTATACCGCAGTATTTAAGGAAAGTATTGCAGATTATCAATTCACATGGGCGGACGACTACTCCTCCGCAACGGTTGTTTTCAACGCAGAAGCTCCCGTTGATGCAAACGTAGTACGCACACCCGACTATGTAAATAAAGAAATCGTTTACACGGCAAGTGCGGATTATAAAAACCGTACTTATACCGAGACAAAAACAGTACCGTTCCCCGATTTAGCCGATGTTGCCGATGTTGCAGTTGACGACATTGTTATAAACCAAGATATGCCGACAGTGACCGTTACCGATACCGCAACCAATACAGTGCTTGAACTTGACAAGGACTACACTGTTGAATACTCCGGTGATACAACAAATGCAGGTACTGCAACCGTTACAATCACCGCCAAAGACGGCAGTACTTATATCGGCTCAAAGTCGGTAAAATTCGCTGTTCTCCCCCGTGAGATGAAAGCCTCCATCACCAACCGCAGAAAAATTGGAAATAACGCAAAAGTTGTACTTTCAAGTGAATGGTATCTCCCCAAAAATGCAACCAACATTAAAGCAGGTATTGCAAGACTTTCCACAGATGATACCAACATCACAAAATATGATGTATATAACAACGGTGTTAAAAAAGCCTCTGCTCTCAAAACAACAAGCGGAAAATATTCTTTCTCGCTTACACTGAACAGCACTCATGCAAATCAAAATCTCTATGCAGTCACCTATGTGACCTATGAAATTGACGATGTTTCCTATGTAAGTATTTCCGATATGGATTCAAGCATTGTAAAATAATCCTGTTTGATTTCATATTAAAAAAGACAGTACAAAATAATTATTTTGCACAATTTTAACAGAGTTTTTTGTTAAAAAGGGAGAAATTTATTTTTTGAGGCTGTTTTGATGTATATTTGTTGGACATGAGTTGGATATGGTATGTTATAATAATAAAAAATTATTTTGGGAGGTTTTCAAAATGAAAAGTTCAAAAAAAGTTGTGACAAGAGTATTGGTAGCAGCACTTGCATTGTCAATGGTTGCAGGTACAGGTATCGGTGCAGCGGCAGTTGATACGGTTGATACAGATTATGAAATTGTTGATACCGTGGATATGGGTGAAGATATTGCCGAGCCTGATGTTGATGAAGGTCAGACACCCAATGCAATCAAGGGTTTGATATCCAATCTTATTTCTAATCGTCGTTTGCCGAAAATACTCAGCGATGAAATCAAAGCGGAATTGGTTCAGAAAGTCAGAGAGATATCCAAAGATAGTTTGAATGCAGCCAAAAATGTATTGTCTTTGGTGAAAAGTTACAGGGCAAATGCTGACAAATTCGCTGTCGAAGAAGATGGCGTTTACTTTGAGGCGGATGATTTTAAATTCAAAGTTCATGCAAGCCTTGTTGACGGTTTGACGGCAGAGGTTGTCGGCTATATGGGTGACAGCGAGTCTTTTACCATTCCCGATGAAGTGAATGGTCTTACCATTACGGCAATCGGAAATATAGCGGAAAATACAAACGGGGAAATACTTGGTCTTGTTAATGAAATAACTATTCCCCAAACGATTACTTCCATCGATGTAAAGGCAATGAGTGCTTTCAGTGCTGTTGAGAGTTTCTATGTTTATAGCAGCAACCCATCTTTTATGGATATAAACGGTGTTGTTTTCGACAAAATGGGTAAAAAGCTTGTTCTTTTCCCGAGTGCAAGGACAGAATACGATCTTCCGAAATATACCGCTGCAATCGGTGACTATGCTTTTTACGGTTCACAGATTAAAACAGTCAATATCGCCGAACCTCAGTCGGAATTGGAAATATTGTCCTCTATCGGTGCATACGCTTTTGCAGATTGTGTTGGTCTTGAAGAAATGAGTGTTGAATATGCAAAAAAAGTCGGTGAAGGTGTTTTTGCAGGCTGTGAGAATTTGAAAACAGTATATGTTTCGTCAGATTTAACGGAAATCGGTGAGGGTGCTTTTGAGGGAGTTTCGGAAGATTTTGTAATTGAGGGATACAATGCTAATTGTTATGCCGCAGAATATGCACAGGAAAACGGTATCAGCTATCATTCTCCTCTTGAAGCAGGCATTGACTTTGAATTTGAGGGTGATTTCTTCGGTTCGGTAGCACTCGGTTCAAAATTTGTTGTCAAAGGTACTGCCGGCGGCGGTGAAGGTGACTATCTCTATGCTTTCCTCTACAAAAGACCCGGAGAAGAAAAATGGACTGTTAAACAGGGTTATAAAGAGAATGATTCTGTAGAATTTACTCCCGCATATTCCGGAAATTATGAATTCTGTGTAAAAGTAAAAGATGCAAGCGGTGAAATTGCCAAGATGTTCTCGGATATTCAAGTTGAGGAAGCTTTTGTCAATGAATCGTCAATTTCATCAGATACCATTAGTAAGGGCGAAATCGTAACCGTTACAGCCGTTCCCGAAGAAGGTATGGAAAACTGTACTTACGCTTTTTACTACAAGAAAACGACAGATACGAAATGGACACAGAAACAGGGATTTGATACAAATAACACTGTTGCAATAAAACCTGCAAAAGTTGCGGATTATCAGATATGTGTAAAAATCAAAGATGAAAACGGCAATATTGCCAAGAAATACTTTGACTTGAAAGTAAATCCTGCAGAATAAACGATATAAAAAGCGGCTGAGATTGCCTCAGTCGCTTTTTGATATTGATAATATCGGGAATATTGCTTTCGAGGAAAAAGTTAAGATAATGACTTGCAGAGGAAAATGGAAATATGAATTTGACAGAAAAAATAGCGAATTTTATAATTATGCGTGCAGCGGCACTGTATGGCGGAATGCAAATAAAGAGATATTATTCAAAGGGAGAAAATGCGGATAAAATCAGTGAAAAGCTGCTTATGGGGCTGCTGAAAAAAAGTAAAAACACGGAGCTGGGTAAAAAATATAATTTTGCCGATATAAAAAACGCAAGAGATTATCAAAAAAAGGTGCCGTTTTCTGTCTATGAAGATTATCGGGGATATATAGATGAAATGGCTGAAACGGGCAGACAGGGGATTATCACTGCCGAAAAAGTGGAGTTTTTTGCAAAAACATCGGGTACAACGGGTGTAATGAAAAGAATACCCGTTGTCAGAAAGGCAAAGCCTGCATTTATAAAAAATGTGGCAATATTTATTTATTTTATCAGCCGTGAAATGAAAAAAAGAGGGTATCTCTACGGCAAGGGACTAAATATGGTCGAGATAGAATCGTCTGTTACAAAAGGAGGAATACCCGAAGGGATTATTTCGGCTTATACGATTGAAAAAAATCAGTTTTTGATGCCTGCAATAACGTGTATTCCAAGTGAAGCCTTAAAGTGCGGTGAAGAATCCGATATGAAATATATAAAAGCGTTCTATGCACTCAAAGAAAAAGACCTTACCTATTTTGCCGCTGTGTTCAACTCGAATATAACCGACCTTGTTCAATATATCATTGAAAATCATGAAATTCTGTGTGACGATATTCAAAACGGAAAAATAAACGATAAAATTGATATTCCGTCGGATATAAAAGAGAAACTGAATCAAAAACTTCGCCCCGCTCCCGAAAGGGCTGATGAACTCCGAAAAATCTTCAAAGAAAATCCCGAGGATCTGATGAAAAAAATATGGCCGAAACTTTGCTTTATCATGGGCATAGGCTCGGGGGAATTTTCCTCGTTTACGGGAAAACTGAGAAAATTATGCGGAAATGATGCGGTTTTCTATAATGAAACATATTCTTCAAGTGAAGCACTTATCGCAGGCGGAATGGAAACGGAAAATGATGATTATTTTCTGCTTTTTGACAACGGATTTTTTGAATTTATCCCCGTTGAAGATGAAAACAGCCGTCCCTTGATGCTGCATGAACTGAAAGTGGGAGAGCTGTATGAGATTGTTATTACAAATCTTTCGGGACTGTATCGCTATCGTATCAAAGATGTTGTGCGTGTAACGGGTTATAAAGGAAAAGTGCCTTTGGTTCGTTTTGCGTACAGGAAAAATCAGGTAATCAATATTACGGGTGTAAAGCTGACGGCAGAGCATATAACGGGTGCTGTAAAGTCGTTTGAAAAAAGAACGGGCATTACCGTAAATGAGTACTGCATTTATCCCGATACGGACAGCATACCTTGGAAAATCGTCATGTTTATTGAAACGCAGTCGGATATATCACCCGAAACGGCTGAACAGCTTGGAAATATATTTGATGAGGAATTATCAAAAACAAACCGTGAACATGGGCGTATGCTGAAAATAGGGGAAACTTCTCCTTCAGCCGTTTACTCCGTACAGAAAGGCACTTTCAGAAAGTACAGAGAATATAAAATATCAAAAGGTACTTCACAAAATCAAGTGAAATCTATCCGTGTGATAACCACTCGGGAACAGTTGGATTTCTTTAAAAAATATTTGAATGGAGGAAAAATGTATGAATTATTGGGTAATTGTCGGTGAGGGCGGAGGATTTGAAGAGGTCAAAGGCATTAAGTCAAATTCCTCTGCACAGTCGGGTGAAATCAAAAAAACGACTGTCCGTATGGACGACATTATTTTCACCGTAGGGGATAATGGCAACACAAAAATTTTCATTTGCGGTGAAGAAGTTGCTCCGCCTCATGTTTTCATGCTCTGGGGACATTACAATGAAGTCTTTGAGGGTATTTCACGACGCTTGACTTCTCTGGGGGCAAGGAGTATCAATGACATTGACGCAAAAAGAATTGTATGCAGTAAACTCTCAACAGCACTTCTTTTGGAGCAGGCAGGCATTCCGCAGGCGAAAAGTCTGACCGTCACTTCCCATACTTCCGCAAAGACGGTTGTGGAATGTTTAGGTTTGCCGACGGTTCTCAAACCCAGCAACGGGGCACAGGGTGAGGGAGTTGTTTTGTTGCACTCCGAACAGGAAATTGCCGATTATCTTTCAAAACTTCCCGAGGGTGATACCAATGCCGTACTTGCACAGGAATTTATCTCGACTGCAAAAGGAAAGGATATCCGTGTAGTTGTTGCGGATTATAAAGTAGTGCGTGTGATACAGCGTGTTGCGGGAAATCCCGATGAATTTCGTTCCAATGTACATCTCGGGGGACATTGTGAGGAATATGACCTTGAAGAAAATGCAATAAAGATGTGTGAAAAAGTCGCAAAAGTATGCGGACTGAGATTATGCGGAATAGACCTGCTTCAAGCTGAAAAAGGCTATGTTGTGGGTGAAGTGAACTGTACTCCGGGAATGGACAATGAATTTATGAAATCAGACCGTTTCAAACAGGTACTGCATGATTTGATAGTCAGCTGACGGGAGAATATTTATGCTTTCTTTATATAAAAAATATCTGGGGCATTATACACCTTTTGTCATTGCCACTTTTATCACAACCTGTATTATATATTTCGTTCAGTTGTGTTTATTGCTTCCCGAATCGAAACGCATTATTGACAAGGGTGTTAATTTACAGAATACAGATGTGATATGGCAAAGCGGTATTATGATGGTAATTTTTACTTTAATCATAGGTATCTGCAATTTACTGAATGCTTATTTCAGTTCAAAAGCAACGGCAGGTTTTACCTGTTCCGTCAGAAAAGCCTGCTTTACAAAGGCAAATTCCCTTTCACCGCAGGATTTTGCAAAATTCGGGGAATCTACTTTGCTTAATCGAACCATGGCAGATGTTGTTAATATCACCGTCGTTACGATAAATGCACTTCGTTTATGGACGGCAATTCCTGTTTTGATAGTGACAGAACTTTTTATTATCGCTCTCAACAACGTATATATCTTTATGGTGCTGGCATTTTTCTTTATACTGACAGTTACATTTTTAATTGTATTCATGGCAAAGTCACGCAAAAATTTCGAATATTTACAGCAGAAACTTGATAAAATCAATCTGAATATGCGTGAAAGGATAGTAGGCATAAGGCATATCCGTGCATTCGGAAATGAAACACTTGTCTATGAAAAATCCGCAAAGGGAAATGAAGATGTATATAATGAGGCGATTTCCGCCAACAGCAAAATCAATTTTCTTTCTCCTGTTGCAATGGTCGTGATGAACTGGGTTGTTGTTCTCATATACATTCTCGGCACTCAGCAGATTAAAGAGGGCATGGCTTCGATAAGTCAGCTTTTGCTTATTTTCCAATATATATCTTCTTTTATATTGAGCCTTATGACGATACCGTTTTTGATAAACATACTGCCGAAAGGAATGGTATCGGCACGCAGGATAAATGAACTGTTGAATTTCGAGCCGACAAAGTATGAAACTGCCCAACATATCAAAAAAGACAAAACTCTTGGTAAAGTCGAATTTCGTAATGTCGTTTTCGGCTATTCGGGTGCACTGGACGTGATAGCGGATATCAGTTTCACTGCACAGGCA
>Ga0256407_10010558_pt1 | contig 12949 bp, 5 predicted proteins | sample RumenRJG_04DNA_FD_193489 | JGI IMG/M metagenome (GOLD analysis project Ga0256407, IMG submission 193489) | Bovine rumen microbial communities from Lethbridge, Alberta, Canada - RJG_04 | ecosystem: Host-associated > Mammals > Digestive system > Stomach > Rumen | place: Canada: Alberta | collected... | reverse complement strand
TTTTTTTTTAATGTTTTTTTTTATTTTTTTTTTGAATATATTAATTTTTTATTTTTTTTATGTTTTAAAAATAATATGCCTAGAAATAATAATAATAATAATAATAATAGAAGTAATAATTATTTAAATAGATTTCAACCTGAGACTCCTAATACTTTTCCAAATTTGACTAAAAATTTAAAATTATTAGATTCTGATTCATTATCAAAAAATATAGGAAAAGATATTGGAAAATATTCAATATCATTAATTAATTTATCTTCTTCATCAATATATAAAAAATTATATAATAAATTCGGAAATAAAGATTTAAATTTTGGTAATCAAGAATTGAAAAATATAAGAAATGTTTATTTGAAAAGATTAGTTGAAAGTAATCCTGATAATTTCCCAATTGAATTATCACTTGATCAATATAAAGAATTTGAAATATCAAAAGATCAAAAAGTAAATAATATTATTCAAAAATTAATTGAAGCATCAAAAAATGAAAAATTAAAACCACAAATAGAAAAAAATAAACAATCAAAAAATAAAAATAAAAATGAAATATATGATAATAAAAACAAAAATAAAAAACAAGAAGACAAAAATGAAAATCAAGAAAATGAAAATAATAATAATCAAGATTCAAAAAATAATTATAATGATGATGAAAATAGTGAATATAATAATGAACAGTCTTATGAAGGAGAAAGTTATATTAATGATAATGAAGATGATGATAGTCAAAATAGAAATATGTATGATGATGATTATGATGAAGGAGGGGAATATTAATTTATATTATTTTCTTTTTTTTAAATTTTTTTTAAAATTATTAATAAAAATCATTTTTTATATTTAAATATTATTTTAATTTTTAATTAAATATATTTTATAAATGTATAAAATAATAATTGATAAGATTTAATAATATTAGAATATTTAAAATAAAAAAAATAATTCTTTTCGAAATTAATATTCAATAAATAGGATAAGGATAAAAGAAAAATCATATAAATGTCGAAACATTTATTTTCAAAAAAACAATATGATGAAGATTACTTTAATTCAAAATTATATTTTAAATTAAATTCATATATAAACTCAGATATAGAAAATTTAATTGGAGAAACAGATCAAAAAAAAAATATCCAAAATTTAAATAATGAAAATGAAAATTTAGAAGAATATTTATTGAAAGATTTATTGGATACAATTGACTCAATTGATTCAATAAATCCAGAAAATGAAATAAAAAAAGAAGAAAAAATAAAAAGTAATTTAAATTTAGATGAAACAAATGATTCTTCAATTTTATTAAATTCATTTGAAAAAAGCGGGTCAATTGATGAAGAAATAATTCAAAATGAAAAAAATAAAGATATTATTTCATTAGTAGAAAATCATTATATATTTATTCCTAAAAGTTATTATTTAAAGAAACAAAGAACTAAAAAATTTATTGAAGAAAGACCTGGTGATTGGATTTGTTTTTATTGTCAAAATTTAAATTTTGCTTTTAGAAATATATGTAATAGATGTGGTGTATTAAAAGAAAAATCAGAAAGTGAAAAATATAAAATTAATTGATATTGATTTTTTTTCTATTTTTTATATATTTTTTTTTAATAGGATTTTTTCTTTTATATAATATATTTATGTTATTATAAATTTGATTTTTTAATTTTAACTTTTTTTAATTATGATTTAAAAATTAATTAATTGAAGTTTATTTATAATTTTTCTAATAAAATATATTTAAGTTGAAAAAAATATTTAAAATTTAATTATCAATATTAAGGAAATGAGATAATTTTTCTAAAATATCTTCTTTAATTTTAAGACCTTCAAAATTTTGTAAATTATTAGATTTGGAAATAAATTCTTTCATAAAATTATAAATTGGAGGTAAATTATTTTGAAAATTATATTTTAAAATATTTTTAATTTCATTTTCAATAATTGAATTAAAATCAATATTTTTTTTAATATCAAATTGATAATTATTACCATTGGCTTTTTCAAAATAAAATGAATTTTCAATTTCAAAATCACCATTTAATACATTTTTAAAATATAAACTTCTTCCAGAAATCATTTCATCATTAATAAATTTACCATAAAATCCTTTATTAAAATTTTCAAAAAAAAAAGCATTTTCATCATTTTTTTTACAATTCTCCAATTTTCCTTTATAAATTAAATAATTTCCTTTTTCTTTAGTAACAGATATTCCATTTATAAAATCATTATCATAAAAATTTCCAATAACAACATCATAATCACTATTATTAATATTCATATCTTCATTTGAATTTTTCCAAAAATAAATTCCTTTACCATTTCTTTTTCCATTTTTCCATTCTCCTAAATAAAATTCTTCTTTATTATTTTCTTTTTCATTATAATAAAAATATATTCCATTATTTTCTTTAACATCATTTTTCCATTCACCTAAATATTGATCATTATTTTCATATTTGTAATAACCAAAATATTCTTTGAATAAATCTTTTGTTAAATATCCTATATATTTTACTGTATTTGAGTCAATTTCTGAAATATATTTTGTGGAATTATCTTTATTTATTTCTCCATTTGGATTTACAAATTTGAATTTTTTCTTAATTCCATTTCCATTTTTTAAATATTCTTTTCCTTCCTTTAATATTAAATCTATTTTTTCTGTATCATATTCATTCTCACTATCAATTTCTTCTTCTGAAATACTGTCCATTTAAAAAATGTAGAAATTAAAAATGTAGAAATTTAAATTTAATTTATAAATTTATTTACTATATATATAAATAAATAATATTAATATATATAAATTTAAGTTATTCATATTTATTTAATATTTCCCAGATTTTAAACTATCAATTTTATCTAAAATTTGAATAGGAATTATATTAAGCATTTTTTTAGTTCTAATAATTTCTTCATCTAATCCTTGTAAAATAGGAATCCAAATTATAACATAAATAATAATAATAACAACAATAAAAACACTAAAAAGAATCATTGCAATTTCATATTGTTTATCAATAATAGTAATAATTTCTTGTTCCATATTTGTAGTTAAAATTGAATAAATTGGTTTAATAAAATATTGTAAAATCTTACATGAATTAGTAACAACTTTCCCAGATAAAATTTCAATTGCATTTTTATTTGTTGTTGATTTGATAAATTGAATAATTCCTAATCTTAAATAATCAAAAAATTTAATACTAACTACTTCAATTCCATAATTTCCAATTCCAGTTTCTAAATTTTCACAATCATTTAATTCTAAATAATTACATATATTCCCATTTGTAATTTGATTAAAAAAATCAAGAAATTTATTTGAAAAATAATGATTTGTATTTATTAATTTTAATAATATATTTCCATTTAAATTAAAATCAGTTTCTAAAGTTTCATTTAATTTTAACAAATCTTGACTTTCCATTATCATAGCAGATTCATTTATTATTTTTTCTCTTTGAAAATTTAAAGATGAAATATATTGACTTTCTGCCCTTGCAGTATAATTATAAGAATCAATAATTTTATCCATTTTAGAATAAAGTTGATATTTTAAAACATAATCAACAATAAAAATAGTAATAAAAATAATATAAATACTCCCAACTCTCATAATTTTAAATTTATTTTGTTTTTTATTTAAATTTTTAACTTCTATAATTCTTTTTTGAATAGTTGCACTATGACTAGAATTATCATAAGTATCAACTAAATCTGTTTTATTATCTAATAATTCTTCTTCATCATCATCAAGGATTAATTCATCATTAATATCAATATTACTTCCTTCTTTTTGAAATTCCATATTTATTTCTTTTTCATTTTTTTCTATAAATTTCATACACATTTTAGATAAGTCATTAATATATTCATGTGGTATTTCATAAAATGCACATAAGATTTTTGTTTTATCATAATCTACTTCAATAAATATTTTTGATATTAAAAAACTTTCAAAAACTGAAATTAAAATTGCAGTAAGGAATAATAAAGAGAATAATATTTTATGATATTTATTATTATGAAAAACTAAATCTGTATAAAGTGAAGATGAATATTTTAAATATCTATAAAAATCATTAAAGCAATTATAAAAAAGATCATTAACTAAAGTATTATTTTTTAAAGATATATCTGGAAAATTTGCAAAAGTTAAAATATAAATTCTCATTTCTCTTAATAATTGAATTAAAGTCCTATTTTCTTGTGATTGAATTACACCATTTCCATCAAGAAAATATTCATATATTGTAGGAAAATTAATTATTCTATTATGTTCATCTTTTAATTTAAGTGAACTTTCAGTTATATTATTAATTATATAATCTAAATTTTTTTGAATATTACTTAAATAATCTAAATTTAATTTTCTAAATTCAGAATATGAATTTGAATAAAGATATTGTGTATAATTTTTTTCTTGAATTAATAATAAATTTCTTAAAATATAACAACTAAAAGAAATTTGATTCATTGCATCATATGAATATGTTACTAAATTAACTGAATTTTTCGTTTTTGAATTTGCTTTTGATGTTAATAAAAATATAATAATTATAATTGCCAATAATATTATAAAAGATATAAATGAATATATTTTTAATTTTACTAATGATTGTAATGTTTTTTTTTTATCTCTTTGTCTATTTTTTGTATGTGGATCATTATCAATTTTTTCATAAATAACAATTCTTTTTTTTTTTCCAATTTCAGAATCATTAATTTTTTTATTAGAAAAAAATTTATTTAATTTCTCAGATGAAGGATTTCTTAATTTTTTTAATTTCATAGTATCACCTTGTATAGTAGCTTCTTGAATTTGTAAAAACAAACTTAATTGAGTAGTATAATTATTAAGAGTAATAAATTTATTATTTTGATAAACTTTATATTGAATATTTTTCCCATAATTTGGTAATAAATCTAAATGTTCTTTAAAAATATGTAAATTTAAATCACTTTGTATAAATAAAAGTGCCTTACTATCTAAAATTTCAACACCTGAATTATTTACATTATCATCACTATTTTTTGATCCATCTAAAGATGAATTTTTTGATTGATTAGAGATTTTTAAATTATTATTTAAATCTTTTGATATATTATTAATATTATTTAAATTCAAATTTTCATGACTTAATTCATGATATGAATCATTTATTATTGGAAGAGTTAATTTTGATTTTTCTTCTAATCTTTGTGTTTTTGGTTTATTTTCTTTATATATATTTTCCATATTTATTTCTTTTATTTCTTGTAATGTTTTATCATTTAATGTTTCATTTTTTATTAAATCTTTCATAAAATCTAATCCTTCAAAATCGTATAATTTTACGAATTTTCCTTTTGATTTTAAATAAGACATTATATTTCTTTTTTTATTTTTTTGATTTGTTCCTCCTAATGTATCATTTGATAATACATTTGTATTATTTAAATTTTTACTTATTCTTGATGCACTTAAATTACCTGATGCGTAATCATTATTTTCTTTTTCTTTTTCATCTTTTTTTCTTTTATCTTCAATTTCATCTAAAACTTTATCAATATTAATTGATAAAAATGGACTATCTATTTTTCTTTCATCAAATTTATAAGTATTATTTTTATCATTTATTTTATTTGTTTTATATTTTATTAAATTTGAAACTGAATATTCAATATTAATAATAAATTGAGAATTTTTTATTTGTTCAAAATCTTCATCAATATCAGAATCACTATTTTCATCATCTTTTAATATTTCATCTTTATTATTTGAAATATTGTCTTTTGATAAATTCATAAAATATTCATGTTCAAATGATATTGTTTTATTATTTTCAATTTCTTCTTTTTTCTTTTTTAAAATTATTTCTTTCAAATCATCAACTTCAGTAACAGTTAATTTAATTGGAATTGTATATTCAGAATATTTTGAAATATGATTAAAAAATTTATACGCTGCAGGAAAATTTTTTGATTTTTTAGAATTATGAATTTTAACACTACATTGAAAATAACTTTTATTTTCTTTTATTTCTAATAATTCAGTATCAGTTATTTTATATCCACCTTTATTTTTTTTTGCAGATTCTTTAATAACATTTGGAAAATATGATATAAAATCAGAACTCATATCATCTTTTTTTTTTGGTTTCAATAAAGATAAAAAAACACTTCCATCATTATTTAAAGATATAATTTTTAATTTAGAATCAATTATAAAAACTGCTTTATTCATAAATTTATTTAATGAATCATGATTATTATATATATCAATATTAATATTTGATATTTCTTGTAATTTAATTTTTAAAATTAATTTTTCATTTACTATTGATGTTCCTAAATAAATAATATAAATAGGATTAACTTGTTGATTTCTCATTAAACAATAAAATACTTTTTCAACACTAAAATCAATAGTACTATATTTTTTACTAGTTACATTTTTATATTTTTCTTTTAAATAATAAGAAATATATCCATTATATCCTTTAATAAAAAATTCATCAATATTTTTCCCAATAATATCACTAATTAAATAACCAAAAATTTTCCCAACAGAAGCACTTGCCTTTAAAATTGTACCAAAATTATTTGAATCACCAGAAATAATTAAAATACCATTTCCTTTAATTAATTCATCTTTAAATTCATTTTCATAATCATCATTTTCAGTTTCTTTAGTAATATAATTTTGAGGAATATTTATTCCTTTTCCAAGTAACATAATTTCTTTTGACATTTCTCTATTATTTAATATTTGAGATATAAATGAAGAATACATTTTTAAAGCTCTTGGATTATTTGGATTATAATGTTGCATTCTATTCCAATGTTCATTTATATTATTTAAACAGTCATTTATTTTTTCTCCAGTTGAATTTAATTTTATTATATCAGGTGTCATTTTTGTATTTGATAACATTGCCCAAAAATCTAAAAATAATTTTGATACTAATAAAATTGCACTTTGACATTGTTTATAATGTGATTCATATGCTATTGCAGTATCATTTAAAGAAAATTCAAATGTTCTATCTTTATTTATGTATTGCTCATCTAATATTATTTTTCTAGTTTGAAATATCATAAATTCTAATTCTAATGATAAATTTTCTTTAAAATTTTGATTACTTTCTATTTCTTCTATTTCACTTAATGCTTTAAATCTCTGTTTTTTATGAAAATATAAAAAATTTGCATAATCGATTTTTAATTTTAGAGAATTTGGAAACCTTGTTATTGCATATAAATAAAGTCTATTTACAAAATTTATTAATAACTTTGTGATATTTGGATTTTTATGAAAATTTGGATCATTTAATACTGATAATCTTATATCTTTTATTGGACAATTAATTAATACACAAAACTTATTATGAATTCTAACATATTCTTTTAATATTATTTGATTTCTTTTCTCAGTTCTATATGCTATAATATGTAAAATAACTTTTATTTTATATGATATTGTTTCATAATTTCTTTGGAATTTATCAAAAGTCAATATTTCAATGGAATCATCATATCTTGGATTAAAAATCATTATAATTATAATTAAAATTATTCCTGTAATTAAAAAATATAATCCACCTTCAAAATTATATAATGTTATTAAAAAATTAGATATTAATAATGATAGATTAGTCCAAGCATATATAAAAGCTAAAGTACAATGAAAAAGTTGAATTTTTGGATTTATATAATAAATATCATTAAAATAAATATAAAAAGAATAATAAATTGAAATAAAATTCAAATAAAAAATAATAAACCATTGAAAAGTATATGATAATTTTTTATCTTCCCCTTTATCAATAAAAGTAAAAATTAAAGAAATAGATAATTTAATAAAAAATTTAAAAATTAATCCTTTTGAATCTTTAATAACTTCAACATGTTTTCTTTTATTTGTAATATATTCATAATTATGATGAAAAAAGATAATAGAAAAAGATACTAAAATTAATAAAATAATCATTGAAATAATACTTAAAAAACTATGTAAATAATGAAGTCCAGTAAAACAATTCATTTTAGAAACAATTAAATGTTTTTTTTCAGTAGTACATTGAAATAAAGATAAAAAAAGTCTTAAAAAAGGTAAAAATAAAATTGTAGTAAGTGTATATAATAAATATTTTAAAATATGAACCAACATCATCATACTAAAAAATCCTCTTCCATAACTATATGCAACATATATTATATCAAAAATAATTAAAACTAATAAAAATAGAATTAAATAATTTACCATAAGATAAACTAATTTATTTGAATTAAAATAATTTACTATTTCAAATTTATTTAAAATGTCATATATTTTTTTTATATTGTTTGAATTATTCCAAGCTGATTGTAAAAGAGGATAAAATGAAAAAGACATTAATTGTAATAATTCAATTATTGAAAATAGTATTATTAAAAAACTACTTGGGTTGAAATGTTTATTTAATATAAAATATACACCAAAGATTGATTTTTTAGCAGTTTCTTTTAATTTTTGAAAATTATTTCTTAAGTCTAAATATCCTGCAAGATTAAATGATTTATTTTGAATTGTTGTTGACATTATTTTTTTGTTTTTCAAATTTTAAAAAATAATTAATTATATTTTATATCTTCAGAAAATTTTTTAATATGGAATCAAAAAATAATTTGACAAAAGAAGAGATTGAAAATATTCAACAAGATTTATTTAATGATATTTTTTTGCATAAAAATTACATTAATGAATTTTACTCAACAAATGAATTAAAAAGTCTTTTTAATTATGCAAATTATAATAAAGAAAAAATAAATTTGTTATTAGAAAATTACACTAAAGAAGAAAATTTAAAAAAAATCCAAGATAAAGTTTTACAAGAAATAAATAAAAAAAATGAAATCCAAATAATTAAAACAATAAAGAAAATAAATAAAAAATTCATTATTCAAAGTAGATTTCTAATATCAGAAAATATATTTTCAAATAAAAATTTATTAGTTAATGTTTGGGCATTTATAAATAATGGAACAAATATAATAGATTTAAAAGATGCATTAACCTCATTTAATAAAGAAAAATTATATTCAAAAATAAAAAAAGAATTCCTTTCAAAAAAAAATAAATCAAAATATAATAATGATGCAAAAACTCAACTTTTATTAATAAATGAATTTGAAAAAAGATTTGAAGAAAAAGAAAAAAAATTTATGTCAATGTATATAAATCACTTTGAAGAAAATGATATTGAATATTTAAAAATAAGAAAACAATGGAATATTTTTCAGCATATTCCAAAACCAAATTTAATTCAACAATTAATAATAAATAAAATACTAAATCTTCCTTTATCACTTAGAAACTTTATTTTTTCTTATGTTTCAATTTTTACATTAGGAAGATTAGGTTTATGTTCAAAAATATTATATAAGACAATTTATGAAGATTATAGTTTTAATAATGAACATTTAAGAATTTATGTAAATGCATTATTTATTAATAGTAATTTATACATAATAAAACAAAAAAATATAAAATCACAATTTTCAAATAATTTAGATTTAATAAAAAATAAAAAAAGAATTCGTTTTTGTGGAATATATTATTGTAAAGTAAAAAGTATAATAAATGAATATAAATTTGGAGAAGAAAATCATAATTCAGTTTTTTTTTTTTATAGATTATTAAGATTTTTTCCAAATGGTTTAGTTTATACAATGACAACTCCATTTTTTAAAAATGCAAAAATAAAACAAGGAATAAGAAATGGAATTATTGAATTAAAATGTGGTAAATGGACAATTGATGAAGATGATAATTTAAAAATAGTTAATGATAATCTTGATGAATATATTTATAAATTAGGATGGAGTGATTTTTATAGAATTAGACTTGGTTATAATAAAGATGATATAGGAGTTTTAAAAGGTTTTGAATTAACTAATTATTATATGGCTAATAAAAATGGAGAAAAAATTGAAATTCCTTTAGATGAAAATTTTCCTAAAAGATTTAGATATAGAGCACTTAATACTTTGGAAAATGATATTTATATTTATAAGGATATTTCTTTTTAGATAATTCAGAATAAGGAATTGTAGATATTTTATTTTTATATTTATTGACTTTATTTTTTCATATTTTAAAGTCAATTTGTAATTTTTTGAAATTTAGAATAATTTAAGAAATTTTGAATATAAAAAAAAAGATAATAAATTATTGTTAAATTTATTTATTCATTCTAAAACAGGCAAATTATTAAAAAAATTATTTCAATTTTATTTTATTCTATTAAATTAAAATAATTAAATTAAATGGATGAAGAAGAAAACAAACCTCCAATGAAAATAATATCAAGAGATTCAACATTCCTAAATTCAAAAAACAAAACTCTTTTATTATTAAGAATGAAGCATAAAAAACTACAAAAAAATAAAAGAAGAAGTACAGGAACAAAACAAAGAGAAATATCCTATGATCATGTAATACAAATATTAATAAAACCACGTAACTCTCGTAATTTATTAGAAAATAAACTTCTTGCAGAATATTTATCAAATAAATTTGAATATTTTAAAAAAATAAAAATTTCAGAACCTTCAAAATTAGAAAAATTATGTAAAGTATTAAATTATGAAACTTTTTCAGCAAAAGAAACAATAATAAATTATGGTGAAACAGGAGAAAAATTTTACATAGTTTTCAATGGTCAAATTGGAGTATATAAACCAATTTATGTAGAAAAAGATATGTCATTAAATGAATTTTATTCATATATGATGTATTTAAAAAATAATAATCAAATATTAAAAATGAATAGAATAATGGAAAAAAATCAACATTTAAATATTGATTTAACTGTCTTAGCAGGAACACCAGAAAATTCATATTTTATGAGAAAGATTGTCACTTTTATTATGGAAGAAAATGAAAAATTAGGTGAATTTACTAATGGTTTCACTTTTGGGGAAATTGCTTTAATTAAAAAAAGCAAAAGAAATGCTACTATTATTGCAATTAAAAATTCTGCTTTATTGTCTATTGAAAAATATGATTATAATAATGTTATTAGGAGATTAGAAGAAAAAAGATTAGAAAAGGAAATTTATAAATTTAAAATTAATTATCCTTTTTTTTATCATTGGAATAATTATAATATTTTAGAAATTTTTAATTGTTTTCATCATTTAAGATTAACTCAAGGTGAATTTTTATATAAACAAAATGAAGAAAGTGATTCTATTTTTATTATTAGAGAAGGCTCATATGAAATGTTTAGTGATATTTCTTTTGCTTGGGCAAAAAGTTATTTAGATTATATTTTAAATTCTGATTATAATTTATTACAAAAATTAGAAGAATTTAATCCAAAAAAAGAAAATGATTTAATTGATTTAATTGATTATATTAAAAAAAATTTACCAAATTGTCCTTTTATAGTCAAAGAAAGGTTTAAAAAATTAAAAAATTCTAATGTTGATGAAAATGTTTTTGATATTAAATGTGAGGAAGATGAATTAAATGAACCAAATAAATTATTTAGAATTAATTTAAAAAAAATTGATTATATTGATATTATTGGATTAGAAGATTCAATGGAATTAAAAAAAAGATTTTGTTCAGTTAAATGTGTTTCATCATTTGGTTATGTTGAAAAAATAAAATTAATCAATTTATTAAAAATAATTAAAACATTTAAAAATGATACAAAAGCAAAACAAATATTAGAAAATATACTTCAAGAAAAAAAAATAATATTATTAGATTTAATAATTAATTCAATTAAAAATAAAGTAAATTTCTTAGAAGAAGATTTTGATTTAAAATATAAATTAATAATAGAAAAAAATATAAATAAAAAAGATGAAGAAAGTAAAAATAGACAAATATCAACTTTTAAATTAAGTGGATGGATAAAAAATTTAGATTATGTTCTTGATGAAAATATTCATTTTCATAAATATCCAAAAATAAGAAGTTTATCAAAGGAAATAGAAAAAAAAATTTTTGAAAGAAAAACTTTAAATGAAAAAAATTTTAAAAAAATATTTATAAAACCAATTGATTCAAATTTAAAAAATAAAATACTATCACCTAAAAATTCACATTTAACTTCATCATTACTTTCTCCTATTATAGTAAATAAAAATAATTTAAAATTAGTTAATGTTAAATCATTATATAGAAAAATTAAAAAAAGAAATAGAAATGAATGTTTTTCACTTGATTTTGGAACTTTTTCTGATCAAGTAAAAAAGACAAAAAGTATTTTATTTAAAGATAATATTGTAAATATGAAAAAAAATAATACTCAACAAACAACTGATTGTTTATATCCTTCTTCTAATTCTAATCTAAATATTATTGAAACTGAAAAAAGTGATAAGAATATTAGAAAAAAATTATTTAATGAAGGCTTTAATTCTTGTGAAAAAAATTTTTTTCTTGGAGGAAATTTTTTTAATAAAATAAAAGAAGAAATTAATAAAAATAAAAAAATTTGTTTTACACAAAATATTTCAAGTTTAACAAATCTTTCATCTTTTTTCAAGAAATAAATATTTTTGTAATATATATTTTTTACTTTATAATTATTTTTTTGATTATAAATAAAATCTAAATTAATAAATATTTTTATAAATCATTTAAAATTTTTATTTTTTGGTGTTTTTTTTTTCAACAAAAATTATTAAATATTTTGAAGGAAATAATAAAAATCCTTAATAAATAATCATTTATACTTTTTACATTTATATATCATTTTAAACAAAAAATAAATAAAATTTATTGATTATCATATAATATAATAATTTATTTTTGACATAAAATATATTAGAGTTTTACAGAAAAATAAGGAATCAATTTTTTTTATTTCTCTCCTATATAAAATAAGAAAAAATTAATAAAAAACTTTCTCCTTTAATATAAAAAAAAAAAAAAAAAATTTTTTTTTAATAAATT
>Ga0256407_10010554_pt1 | contig 12952 bp, 8 predicted proteins | sample RumenRJG_04DNA_FD_193489 | JGI IMG/M metagenome (GOLD analysis project Ga0256407, IMG submission 193489) | Bovine rumen microbial communities from Lethbridge, Alberta, Canada - RJG_04 | ecosystem: Host-associated > Mammals > Digestive system > Stomach > Rumen | place: Canada: Alberta | collected... | reverse complement strand
AATTATCAATTGTCAATTATCAATTTCAACAGTGGGGTCGTTCAGGTCCGGCTCCGACAGCATATGCAGGTACGTCGGCCGGATGGTCATATTCACGGTATATCTTTTACCACGTTGGGTGGTTGTCTGGTCCGTCAGTAACTCGCTGAGTACCATCGTGTTCGTAGCACTGCAGTTCTCGCGAATCTTGTTGCCTTTCGTATCATACACATCATATACGCTGGTCAGCACGAGTGTGGTGATGCCACTCGGCATGAAGTGTCCTGTAAAATCCTGGAATGTTGTTGTCAGCTCTTGTCCAGCTGTCGTTTCAGACTTCCAGAACTCGATGCCTTCATCGTCGCCAGTACCAATCGTAGCCCCCGTTTGCTCATAGGTGATGCTCTGAATGGGACTCGCACTACCATCGTTGGCCTCCAGCTCGATGGTGATGGTATTATGAAGCTTGCTCGTTGTCTCATCTGCCTGTGTACTCAGCTGTAGCGACTTCAGCTTGATGGTGCGCAGTTCGGCATAGTCAGCATACACCTTCATCTTGACGCGCAGGGCAGCATACAGGTGGTCAAAGAGCAGGAATACGTAGTTTCCTTTCGCATCTTCACCTCCGCCCGATGTTGCCTTGGCGGCATAGGCAAAGTCGCCCCTGCGCAGGCCCTCTACGGTCTCCTCGTCCTCACCTTGCTTGGCACCTATCGCCACACACAGGTCGTTAGCCATCACCGTAGGCACGTTCTCCAGCGTCATGATGGCGCCTGTACTATAGTTGGCATTAGTGCCGTCAAGGTCCGTGATGCTATACCTGATAGCAGGCAAGTGTGGTATATAGCCATAGAGATAGTAGGTCTCGGCTTTGATGTCTTCCACACTCGTGCGCCACTTTCCGCTGCTAAAGAAGAAGTTGCCCATCATAGGTTCCTTCGTGTTTTGTGTAAAGGCAATGCCAATAGGCTTTATGCCTCCCTCATAGGCCGCATAGCCTGACGGCACAGCCCAAGCCCTATTGCTTCTACTGCTCCCGTTGGCCTCCTCAAACCAAGTAACATAGCTAGCCACCTCAGGGATAATCGTTCCCTGCGATGCCAGGGGCTTCAGCTCGTCATCGTCAGACGAGCAGCCCACGAGGCTCATAAGCCCCATAAGCCCTATGAGTCCCATAAGCCCCATTGGTCTTATGAGTCCCATAAGCCCCATTGGTCTCATGAGTCCCATCAGCCTCCTCAGCTCTCTTACTATGGTCTGTTCACTCTTCAATTCTCAATTATCAATTATCATTTATCAGTTATCATTTAGGCCGCAGGCCGCCTACCAATTATACACCGTATGGTCTGCTTCCATTTCCGACCACTCAGTCACAGCATATTCTACCCAACCAATCTCCACGCCACCTTCGTCAGTAATCTTGAAGATGTAGGTGTAGCTGTAGCCTGGCAGCCACTTCATATACTCCGCAGGCACTACGGCCGTCTTGGTTTCTCCGTTTACATTCACTGACAGCGTGTAGCTGCCCTGCGTGAGGATGGGCAGCACCATGTACCAGCCCTTGTCCGTTTCAGTATAGGTCTTGCCGTCATCCTCTGGGTCGTAGTCCTCGGTGAGGGCCGCTAGACGAGTAGACTTGTCAGCATCTACCTCTGTGGTATACCACTCCTTGGTTTCTGCTCCCTCTTTGGGGTAGTGTATGGTCACTGTACCCTTGCGGGCTATCTTTACTTTTTTCGAATCGTCTTCTTCATCTATATCCGCTGTCGGCTTGAAACTAATCGCACTTAATTTGATGCCCTCGCGCGGGTACGCGTATTTAAATAGGAATCGCACGCGCGCGTAGGGCTTCACGAACTCCAGCGTCACGGGTTTTCCGAACTGCTTGTCATAGTACGGCGAGCCAGGCTCCGTGCTACCATCGCTGAACCACAGTCGCGAGAAGTATGACGTGGCAGCCATCTCGTCAGCATCGCTTGCGTTAGCACTCAGCGTTATCTCATAGGGCGCATTGGCCTCATTGGTCTTATATTGCCCAACTGCCAAGTCGCCACTCGTCCACTTTGTTCCTGTCACCCCAAAGAAGCGGTACGCCTTTGCGCTGAAGTCCCAATACTTGATGGTCTGGTCAGCAAAGTCTGTCAGTATATACTCCCAGCCGCTGCTGTTCGTTGTCGTCGTAGCGGCACTGCCATCGTACCACTTTACTTTGTACCCTGGGAACACTGTCTGCTTAGTACCATAGACGCCAGCTGCGATGCTCAGGTTCTTGTAGCCCCAGACAGCGAACTGGTTCGCCCCTGCATCGTGCAGCGGCTTGCCCGCAGCTCTATTGGCCCTGGTGGCTGCCCTATTGCTGCCACCATTGCTTACAGCCTCTTCCTGGCTCTCGCTTCCGCTGAAGCTGATGGGCACCAGTGTCTGCACAGGAGTTTGTGGCTCCTCCGCAGCCTCATCGCTACTGCTCGAGCAGCCGCTCAGCAGCAGGATTAGCCCCATCAGCCCTATCAGGCTCATCAGCTCTCTTACTATGGTCTTTTCGCTCTTCAATTCTTAATTCTTCATTAATCACGCTCTGGTCTAATTCCGACCTAACTCCGACGCAACTCCGACTCTTTTTCGTTTTTTGCCTCTTTTTCGTCTTTTCCTTAATTTTTTCGTCTTTGTAACTCATCGGGGAGTCGAACCCCGATGAGTTTATATTAGAGTGGGTTAGTTAACGCGAATTACCTTGTAAGCATATGTACCCACAGTCTTCACTGCTGTACGTCTGTAGTAAGTAGCTGCTTTACTATCGTCACTTGCATTATAAACACTCCATGTAAGCTCTATCGTACCTGCAGCATCAGTATAAATCTTACCATTAGTAGATACTTCAGTGTTGAATGCTGTTTCATCTGCCAAAGTGAAGGTGCTACCAGCAGTGTAGTACGTAGCAGCAGTCTTAATGTACTCAATAGCGTAAGCTGTTGTCGTAGTAGTAGCTACTGCACCTGTCAACTTCAGGGCATGAGTACCAGTGATGTCAACGCCATCCTCACCAGGAACGGTGGTAACTTCAGCAGGAACTGCTGTGAAGCAGCTTGAAGCATTAGCATTCTCATTTGTACAAGTAATCTTCTTAGAACCGACAATCTCTGCAAGAGATTCAGCTACGGCTGCCTCTGTAATTGGGAAGTTGGTTGCATCAGTTGTAGTTACCTTGTATACATTTACATCTGAACCAAGAGTAAAGTCCTTAACAGAGCTACCATCCATAATCGTTGCATAGATATCGCTGCCAGCAGCATACTCGCTACCACCATGTACATACTTGCCTGTTGAGCTGTTCACACCGAAGGTAGTGATGCTAGGCTCAGAAACTGTGGTAATGTATTCTGCCTGACCATCCTCAGTAACGATCTCTACAGCATCGAAGGTGATGGGATACAAACCAACGACACTGCCACCTGTACTACCATTGGTATTATTGCTAATCTTAAAGAGGTAGGTGTACTTGTAGTTAGGCTTCCACTTCAGATAAATTGCAGGAATCTCTGCGGTAGCACCGTTAACATTAATTTTTTCACCAGTGACAGAGTTGTAGAGAGTATAGTTACACTTCAGCTTCAGATTGGTTGTGTTCCCTGCTTGTGGGAATACAGAAGTAAAGGTACCTCCACTAGTATCCCATGTGGGCGAAGTATTAGTTGTTCCTAAAGGTGCTTCTGTTGTAACCAAGCTGGTATTGGTTCCCAATATGAGGTCAGCAGTAGGTGTTACAGCAGTCTCAGTATTTGCTTTTGTTACAGGAGTAACAATTGGACGGTTCAAAGCATTTCCAGATGGTTCATATGTAACCTTCAATGCTTCGGTATAAGTAGAGGTCTTTATGTTTGGACAAATTGCACCGAAAGCATCGGTCTCATCAACTTTTGCTTCAGTATTACTAGTAACAAAGAAATGAATATCTGAAATAGAATAGCCTGATATAGTCTCATAAATACCAACGCGAACTTGAGAGAGTGCATTACGGAAGGTAAGAGTAACATTACCACCATAAGCATTTGTCGCTGTACGGTCAGTACCTGTTCCTTGTGAGATTACTTGTCTGTCAGAAAAATACAGGTCAGCAAATGAGGCATAAGTGTAAGGTGCAGCATCACCTGTCTTATCAAACTTAATGATATAGCCCTTATTGAAAACCTTATTACTGGCAGTTGAAGATGCATCCGTAATTTTCTCGATCTTTACACGACCATTCTGAATATCTGTAGGCAGAGCTGACACAGCAGTATACACATAATTAGTGGCGCTATAATCCCAATATTTAATAGTTTGGGCGTCAGTTCCACTATTAGGAGATATATTTGTATTCTCTGCAGAAGTTGCAGAAATACCAACATACTCCCAATTCTTCGTATTAGAAGTGGTGGTATAAGCTGAGTTGTCAGTCCATTTTACTAAATAGTTTTTGAATACCAGTTTACCGTCAGCAGCTGCAGCACCATCAGCTGTTTCGCTTTTCTCGCCATAGACAACGAACTGGTTGCTAAGGGCTGTAGCAGCGGTAGCACCACTAGCTCGCGTCACTGCAGGCACATCAAAGCCGAAGTTTATCGCTCCCTCACTCTCCGCATTTAGTGTCCTCTGGTCACCTACGAAGTCATTGTCTGAACAGCTGGCCATAGTCATGATGGCGAGTGCTACTGCTAATAAATAGTTCTTTTTCATAATCTTAATAGTTTAAATTGTTATTAATAATGTTTGTTGTTTCTTTTTACTATTTCGTTACTTACCTCTTTTTTGCTGCATCACTATGAAAAACTTTTTCCTTGCCTAGAGAAAAATTCTTTCCTAACCTAAGCGCAAAAACGCCCTTTTCTCACAGTGTTCTGCATTGTTAATATTTTTTCTTTGTTCTCTTTACGGGCACCGGCCCTTGAACCTTCTCCGAGTCATCGCTAACCCATCGCTAAGTCATCGCTATTCCTACGATATACCAACGACGGCGCTACGACGGCCGAACGACCTTGGAAGAGAAGTTCATTTTCTTTCATTTTTTCTTCGTTATTTCTTTTCTTGCCTTAGTTACCCACCGAGGAGTCGAACCTCGGTGGATATATTGAGAGGATTAGTCAACGACCTTGATAACCTTCACACCATAAATCTTATTATTAACATCGTACTTTCTGTAACACTTCACTTTCTTAAAGTATGTACCATCAGCATAGGTAGTGTTTGCCTGTGTTGTACACTCCGTATCGGTGTAGTACACATTATTGGTATCGTTCCAGTCAGAAGGCTTTGCTGACAGCGTAACTTTATGTAATGACGTATAACCGTCTGTAATAACTGTTGTGCACGCTTCATCGCTGTAATATACGTTGTCAGCAGCATTCCAATCATCAGGCTTAACGGTCAATTCAACATACGAAGCAATGAAACTTTGCTTCTTATAATATACAGTACCTGTGGTAAAAGAACTAGCGGCACTTGTACATGCAGCATTTGTATAGAAACCAGTTGGCCAGCCTGCGGGCTCTGCAGTGTATTTCTGACCACCATAAGTCTTTGTATCATATACATAGGCATAGGTGCCAGCAGCAGGAGTGAATTTAGCTGCAGTACCAGATGTGACGTCAATGATATTACCATTAACATCAGGAATTTTCGTAACGTTATTCGCTATTTCTGCTTCTGTAAGGACAACACCATTGCGACCTGTAATAACTAGAGGATCACCTGCAGCACTCACTTGGATATTCAGAGCATCCAGAACATCTGCTTCTGTGTATTTGCTCTTTCCAGAAAGGGTATAGAGTTTAGATACACCAACAGCTTTAAGATTTGTTGCGAGCGTTCCATTGTTCATGACCTGAATGAAGATTGCACCGTTATCCTTGTCGTACTCGTCTATGCCAATGACGGAACCATCAATTACAGGATTGTGCCCCTTCTGATAGGTCGTGATGCTTGGTGTAGCAACTGTTGTTATGGTGTTCTGTTGGAACTCCTCTGCATCAACTACGATAGCGTCGAAGGTGATGGGGAACAGGCCTTGAGGATCGTCAGTTACAGTACTCGTCCAACCATTGGTATTGTCAGAAATCTTAAAGATGTAAGTATAAGCATAGTTTGGCTTCCACTGAGTGTAGATAAGGGGAACAAAAGCTTTTGCACCATGAACTTTGATTTTCTCGCCAGAACCATCAGTAGCCAACAGCGTGTAGTCAACACGGAGCTCAAGAACAGTACCTGTTTCGTTAGGAAGCATGGTCTTGTAGTAGGGAGCAGCGGTACCAGCGTAAGATGCATTAGGCAGCGAACGACCAAGATAGTTGGTTGCATCTGCCTCTTGATATTCCCTGCCAACTTTATTCAATGCACCGAAGTCTTCTTTTGTGTCACTTCCTGTTGCAGCAAATGCTACGTGAGCTTTATTATAGTCTGTCGCACTCAGGTTGGAAGCGCCTATAGTTGTAAAACTAACTGTATACGTACCTGCGGTATAGAACTTATTATAGGCTTCAGAACCAGAGGTAAAGAGATTGGCATTAGTTGCGGATGCTCCTGTTGAAATAGCTGTTGCATCGTCTGTATAGAACTTCACATCCTTTACAGAGTAACCTGGAACTGTCTCATAAAGGGCCATACGTACCTTACATGCAAGATTGCGGAAAGTGAATTTCACTTCTTCCTGGAACTTAGGCTGTACAGGAGTCTTGTCAGCCTTGTAAGCTGTTACCAAATCGGCAATGTAGCACTTTGCAAGGTCATCACGTGAACCGGTAAGCGTATAACTTGGGGCGTAAGAACCTGCCGTAGGTGCCGTAATCCGAACCTGACCAGCAGACGGAGCAGTTGTTACAGCAGTAGCTGTACCTGGAGACCATGCGATGAAATCATACTGGTCATTGCTATAGTCCCAGTACTTAATGGTCTGAGTATTACCTTTAATGCCAGACCAAGCAGGTGCGGTTTTTCCAACATATTCCCAGTCAGAAGTATTGCTCTGAGTCTTACCTGCAGTATTTTCAGTCCATTCCACGAGATAGTTGTCGAAAGTCTGGTCCATTGTTGTAGAACCATTGCCTTTGAAGGCCACAACATAGAATTTCTTGTTCAACAGAGATGCAGCATCGGCACCAACATGGTCAGCACGAGTGATTGCCTTTGCGCCAGAGCTAAACACGATAGCTCCGCCATCCCCACTTTCACCACCCAGATTTGGGCTGTTCTCACCGACGAAGTTGTCGTCAGAGCAGCTAGCTAACGCTACGAGAGCAGCTGCGAAGAAAAAAAACTTTTTCATAGTTCTATTATTTTAGTTGTAAGAGTTTATTGTATCTTGATAACTTTTGTGTAGTAAACGCCATCGTTTTGGGTGTACTTATCGTAATACCCATGATCTGCAATAGCCTTCTCGCCATTCATACAATGATACCTACCATCAGCAAAGAACTGATATCTGTACCAGCCATTAACCTGTTGAGGCAGCATGACGCATCCAGTGTAAACGTATGGGTCTTCAGTCGTGCCAGTACCAGTACGCTTATAGTATGTTGTGTAATCGGCTGGCGTGGCGCCGGTCTTCGGCGAGTAGCTCGTACCATCGTAGGTATAGAGGTCTGTAGCAGTTGCAAAATCCGCATAAGCTATATTGACAGCAGCTTTAAAGGTGGTGCCTCCGTCAGTCGTATAATAATAGGCTGTGCCAGTTTGTGCATATCCCCCTTGGCGGGTGTAAACGTATGGATCCTCTGTCGTACCAGCTCCAGATGATATGACGTAATAATAGTTATTAAGTCTTTGGCCAAGGAAAGATGTTTCCTGAGTCAGAATACCTGTAGTAGTATTAAAACTCATATATACATATCCTTTCTGAGCATCACCTGTGACAGAGGTCAGGTTGAAGTTACGATACAGGTTGGTAACATCTGCACCAGCCGCCTTTGTCACAGCCTCGTATCTGTCGGTAGTGTAATAAATGGGAGACTTGGTATAGACGAAAGCGTATGTAACAAGGGTGGCAGGTGCAACAGGGGCAGTGGGAGTGAATCGTGCCACTCTCTTTGTTGATCCACTGAGGTCGATAACATTGCCATCAACGCCATATTCAATCTTATCAGTCAGCGTCAGGGTCTGTTCTCTCAATTCCATTCCGTTACGACCCAAGATAGTAACACCATCAGCAGGATGGTCGTCACGAATAGAGAGGGCGTCAACTACATCAGCTTCTGTCTTGCCATTATCAATAATATAGAGGGTAGCCTTGCCTGTCAGATCCTGAAGGTCTCCGTGAGCCAGGTCAGGAGTCTCAGCTGTTGTACCATCGTTTACAGTAACGAAGATGTCACCAGTAGCAGCCTTGTACTCATCGTTGTTGATAACGGTAGAACCCTTCTGATAGGTAGTGATGCTGGGGGTAGAAACGGTAGTGATTGTCTCTTGACCCTCATGATCCTCAGCATTCTCAACCATAGCATCGAAGGTGATGGGGTAAAGACCTGCGGGGTCGCTGTTCACTGATGTGTCATCGGGCTTCAGTGGGTCGTATGCACCAGTGTGGCCATTGGTCTTATCACTAATCTTAAAGATGTAGGTGTAGGCAAAGCCAGGCTTCCAAGTAGCATAGATGCTGGGGATTTGAGCTGTAGCACCCTTCACCTCGATAGTCTCACCACCACCATCGATAGCCTCAAGGGTGTAGTTTACACGGAGGTTCAGATTAGTACCTTCCTCATTGGGGAGGAAAACTTCATAGTAGTTCTTGGCTGGGTCACCAGCATAGGATACTTCGTTTGATTTACGTCCCAGATAAACAGAAGCGTACGTCCTTTCTCCATCTTCAGGATAGGTGTAGTTCAGAGCACCCCATTCAACGCTAGTTGCCTGAGAAGAATTGGGGACGAACGACACGTGTGCCTGATTGTTGTAGTCCTTGGAATCATCGTCAACATCGGGGAACTTAACATAATAGGTACCACTGGTGTAAATATTGTTAATTGTCGTGGTGAAGAGCTTCGCCTTGTTGTTCTTAGCAGTATTGGCAGCTCCACTGGTGGCGTCGCTCTCATCGAGCAGTGCTGAAGCAGCTGCGTTATAGAACTTGACGTTCTTTACAGAATAGCCAGGAATGGTTTCGTAGATACCGATACGTACCTTAGTTCCGAGCTGGCGGAACTTCATAGTGACAGGACTGGTGCCATACTGAGCCTTCTTAACGGTTACAAGGTCAGAAATATAGCACTCCTGCAGGTCTTCAGCTGTACCAGTGAAGGTATAGGCTCCAGTAGCACCAGAACCAGTAGCCGTTTCGGGAGTGATGGCAGAAACCACTACGTTATCTGCAGAAGGAGAGCCACTATATAAGGCAGTATTCGGGCCTGCAGACCAAGCTATAAAGTCATACTGAGGAGCACTATAGTCCCAGTATTTGACGGTCTGGCTGGTAATACCCTTATCGATGGCGTGCTGGGTACGAGGCTTGCCTGCATATTCCCAGTTAGCCACGTTCGACTCAGTAGTATGGGCAGTGTTCTCCACGTATTCCACGAAGTAGTTGTCCATAGTAATCTTGCTGTTTGTTGCATCCCACAAAGACTTCGGGCCTTTGTAGGCAGTTACCACGAACTTGTTACCAAGCTTGGTAGCAGCATCCTTGCCGGTATAGTCGGCACGGGTCATTCCTTTGTTCAGCGAACTGAACACAATGGGGGTCTCCCCATTCTCACCATTGGTGGTCTTGCTGGGAGATGAGTCTGTAAACTCATCGCCAGTGCAGCTAGTCAGCATTAAACCTGCAAAAGCTGCGAAGATACATAAACTCTTTTTCATACTTCAGTTAATTATCAATTAGTTAATTCTTTCTTTATGATATCAGTTATCATTTATCTAATCGTTTCTTTAGTACGCTTTGTACCTTTAGGTCAAAGAATTATCATTTAGCGAATGCGCCTACATGTCAAACTCGTAGGTTCCGCCATCTTCTGTGTCCTTAACCACAGCATCGAAGCCAGAGCCGCCAGAGCGGGTGGGTATCGGGATGGTGTCCACATCCAGCTCTACCGTAATGACGCCACCCTTGTAGCGTTCGCGCACCTGATCAGTAACATCAAACACGAAGGTGGAGTCGATACCATTATTGAACTGCATGGTGAAGTCCATATAGTGGCGATGGGTGTCTTCCACCTCTGAGGCTCGACGAACCCTGTTCACCTCGCTGTTACAGATGCCAAAGGTCATCAGTCGGCCACCAATGATGTCCACCACCTCACCATCCTTCTTGCAGTTCTTCTTCAGGTTGGCATTGAAGTACACTGTGACGGCATCGTCACCAGCCACACCTGTATTCACATTGGTGCTACGCGCCATACCTGAGAGGTCGGCAGTACCATCGATGCTGGTGATGCGTCCCTTGTTGTTGTGCAGGATGACCTGCGGCAGGTAGATATAGGTGATGGGCAGCAACACCATCTTCAGCGTCCTGACCCATACGCCACGCTCCTCGTTATAGACGAAGCCATCCAGGTTCTCGTTGATGTCGATGCCTCGTTCGTAGGCCGAGAAGAGAGGTTCGGGCATGTAGAACGCGTGCGTATAGCGTGGGGCATTATAGCGGGCAGCATGCATGGTCTGGTTGGTGTAGGCAAAGACGGAGTCGAGGCTTGTCGTCTCGTCGATGATGATGCTCTGCACACCATCCTGCGTCTTGATGTCGTTCCACAGCAGCACGTCCCAATAGCCCCAGTCGTAAAGTCCCTGGAAGTGGGTGCCCTCGATATAGGCGCTGACAACACTGGTATGGGGTAAGAACGGCGTCTGGCCTGTATAGTAGCGACGCACCTGGAATGCGGAGGGTTGCGTATAGCCTATCTCGCCAAACATCGATACGTCAGTCTCGTCCCAGCCGTAGTACCACTCTGCCTCCCAGTCGTACTCCACACCAAAGGCTATCTCGTAGTCCCAATAGACATCGAGGTCCAGGTCAATCTGTGGCAGGTCCATCGTAGCTTCTGCAGAATCGTAGAGGTGCAGCGGCGGCTCCGGGGTGCAGCTCAGAAGGCCTATGGGGCCCATAAGCCCCAAGAGCCCTATAAGCCCCAGAAGTCCTCTCAGGCCCATTTGTCCTATCCGCTTACTCATGCGCCCTCCTTTCTTTGTTGGCCTTATAAGCCTCATTGGGTTTATTAGCCTTATAGGCCTCATTGGCCTTATTAGTCCAATAAGTCTCATAGGACTTCAGACTGACACCCTTCTTCTGCACACGGCGATAGAGCAGGTCGTAGCTGAGGGTGACACCCACACGTGTCGGACCCACCCAGTTATAGCGATACTGACGCTTCTTGAACAGTTCGGGCTTGTTCGTCCACTTATAATAGTACAAGTGGTCGCGATAATTGGGGTTCACAGGGTTCTCAAACTGGTAGGGGTCGTACTTGCAGCGGAAGAAACCTGCCTGCACACCCAGCTCCAGACGCCAGCGACCATTCTTGCTCAGCGGCTGTACATAGCCAAAGCCGACGCCAGCACCAGCACCCTCGCCTACCCAACCGCGATCTTCGTCGAAGCAGATGCCGAAGATGGCAGCATGGGCATAGGCCTGCAGGTAGAAACCTGTATAGGCCTTGGTGTTATACTCATGGGCCTCGCGAGACTCCTCAGCATAATTGGTATTACTCGGCTTCTTGGCCCCCTTGAAGTAGTAGCGTCCCTCCACCTGGTAGTTGCGGAACTGGAAATACTTATGGGCATTGTAGTCCTGATACCAAGGCATGTCGAACGAGGCACCCACAGTGAAGTGACCCTTCAGGGGATAGTACTCCAAGGCAATATTGGGAATAGGTGCCCAGCGGTTATAGCCAGGGATATAGGCTCCCCAGAACAGCAGGTTGGTCTTGACAGCCAACATCTTCCTGCGAATCAGCACCTCCTCAGAGGGCAGCACAGACAGGATGGGGGCTGGCTGCACCAGTTCCATCTTGGGGAAAACCATCTCCTGGACGATGGTCGGATTGATAATGATGTCAGGACGCTGGCGGAAGAACAGCATGAAACGCGCTGCACGCAACTGCGGATAGTACGTCTTCAGCAGATATTTCCACAAACGGCCACCCTGCACATTCATCAGCACCTTCTTCAGCTGTTTCTCGTCATTCTTGGCCAGATAGAGGTCGCAGATGTCCTTCACAAAGTTATAGTTGGGGTCACCAGCCTTCTTCATGGCTACACAGAGCGAGGGATAGTCCTCAGTGATAGACTCCTGGTGCAGCAGCATGGCGGCACTATCCACATGGATGTCCAGGGCATCAGGGGCTGTCTTGAACAACAGACGGGCATTCACAAAGTCTGTCAACGCCTTGGCACGATGCTCACCCAGGAACTTATTCCACTTATAAGGACCCTCTGGCGAGGCAGCACCACGAATAAGGATGCCCACCAACTGGGAGCTGTCCTTGTTCAGGCGTGGCAAGATTTCCTGCTCCAACACTCGCAGTATCGTGTCGTTCTTAGGCAACACATACTTGTTGACAGGGAAGATGATCTTGGCGCAGTCATCGAAGAAGTCCTCATTAGAAAGACCCATCGAGTCGCGACCACTGATAAAACGGATGAAAGGATATTTACTATCCTTGCTATTGGCAGGGACCATCAACGGCTGCTGCGCCATAGCAGAAAGTGTTAAAATAAGCAATAAACCTAGGAACAAAATACGATTCGTGGCATAACTTTTGCTATACCAAGAAACGTGGAATTGTATGGTTCTCAGGTTTATCATTGCACTTAATATATAAATATATTAATAATTTTAATGCAAAGATACATATAAAATTCCTATTAAACAAGAAAATTCCGCATTTTTTTACTATGACACCCAACTTTTTCCTGATTTAAGGAAAAACAGAACAAAATTTTATGATTTTTTATATCTTTCTTCCGTGTCGTTATTTTCATGCGAGACTATTCTCTCGCATTGCATTGCAACGCCACA
>Ga0256407_10010552_pt1 | contig 12952 bp, 13 predicted proteins | sample RumenRJG_04DNA_FD_193489 | JGI IMG/M metagenome (GOLD analysis project Ga0256407, IMG submission 193489) | Bovine rumen microbial communities from Lethbridge, Alberta, Canada - RJG_04 | ecosystem: Host-associated > Mammals > Digestive system > Stomach > Rumen | place: Canada: Alberta... | reverse complement strand
TCGGATGCGGGCAACTTGGACGTGTCCTCGTCCGATTTGTATCCCTGCAGTCCCGCCCAGACCTTCGCGCCTTTCGAGTTCTTCACAAACCATCTGGTCGTCTCCTTGAGCCAGGATGTTGTTTTCTTGTAGTTCCCTTTGTAGATCATGGGAACGATGACGTCCAGATATTGGGTGAGGGCGGCGGTGTCCTGTCCGTAGTAGTGCCTGTTGGCCGTCGTCTCCGGCATCAGGGCCGCCGAAACGACAAGCCGGGGAGCGGTCTGATGGAGCCGGGTAGCGGCCAGCCTGACAAACTCGGAAACCGCATCCGCGCCGCCGGGCGTCTTGTAGGCCGTTCCGGGATATCTCACGTAGTCGAAATGGATGCCCGAGACGCCGCGCATCCGCGCGTATGATTGCGCGCGGGCGATCTTTTCGTCGAACAGTTTTCTGTCGGGCGCACCGTCCTTGACGGGGTTGATCCACTTGCCGTTGTAGAACACCTGCATCCAGATGTGGACTTTCAGCCCTGCCGCGTCCGCCTGCGCGATCCAGTCCTCGACGTCTTTCTGTCCATGTGCCTTAAAGGCATGTTCGTGAAGGATGACGTCGGTCGTTCCAACGGAGACGAGTGACGGCACGTCCACGTCCTTCATGGTCTTGCCGTGCAGCCAATAGCCGCAATGCCTCGACTCCGCAGACGCGCAGAACGCCGCCAACACGGCAAGCGCGCCGCAGATCAGTTTGTGGAAGAATCCCATTCTCACCGAGTTGGAAGAAGAGGTAATTGCAAAACCTCGTGTACACGATGTAGCAAGGCCGCCTCGGCCTTGCCGCAAGGGCGAGGGCGCCCTTGCCACATCGTGTTTTACAATTATTTCAGAAGATTGATTCTTTCTCATGGCAAGGAAAGTATATCAAAATCGCAGTAGGCAGAGGGACGATTCATTTAGGATCGCCTTTCCACGGACACGGAGGAGTACGGCTCCGGCTGGTTGAAGGCATGGAAGAACTACCACAAGCGCCATTCGAAGGCGGTTGCGTTCGTCCTGCGTGGCGACAGCTATATGACCTCACCCATCCCCGAGGCCGAGGCGGAGAAGCTGAACGTGTACCAGATCTTCGGCTGGAACGACTCCGTGATCGACTACATGAAGTTCGTGCTGGGACAGCTCAGGGGGTGACGAGAGACGCGAGACGTGAGACACGAACGTTAGACGATAAGGCGATGCGGCTTTGCCAATGTCTAATCGTCTAACGTCTCGCCGCGTCTCTCGTCTCTCGTCTCACGTCCGCGCGCGCCAAAGCCCAACTCGCCAGTGGCGGGCGCGTGCGCGGCACAGCCAACAGATCGCCATTTCGCGGTGGAAAGCGAATCACGCGGGGAAAGGTTTCCTCTCTGCCAGCGCCGCGCTTGTTGATTACAATCGTCTAATGGTTGCTATAAGGGGAATTAAAATAGTGGTAACGTGGCAGGGCGTTTTTTAAGAAGGGCTGATGCGCCTCTTTGCATCTTCACGGTCTGCGCTTCCGGCCTGAAGAGAATCGGGTTCTTGCACTTCAGTTGCCATAAGGGGATTATAGAAGGTGGTGACAACTGGGACGTGCTGGCGGAGACGGCGCGCCTGACCGAGAATCCGTGGGCGAAGATACGGCACATGGCCCTTCCCGCGTTTCCGGCGACGGACGAGGTGCGCGACAGGGAGCGGACGTACATCGAACGCCGTCAAAACTGACTGGCCGTTTCTGCTTGCGCGGAGCGGCGGGAAGATGGTATAATCCCGCTTGCGTTTTGAAGTCAAAATGAAATGGAGTTAGAAAAATGGCTTGCGTGACGGTGAGAGACTTACCCGCAAAGACACTTAGTGCGCTCAAGAAACGAGCGGGCATGAACCGCCGTAGCTTGAACGGCGAGATCCTGTACATCTTCGACCGCGTCGTTTCTGGCCTGTCCGAATTCGACGTAATTCGGGAGACGAGGGCCGCGAGGCAGCTTGCCGCGCTGCGCGCCGTCGCCGGGAAATGGGTGGACGACAGGAGCGCAGAGGAAATCATCGCGGAGATCGAGGGGGCGCGGACGCCCGGCAGGGAGGTGGACTTTGATATTACTTGACACGAACGTCGTGATCCACGTCCTGAAGAAGAGAATGCCCGTGGTGCGGAGGTACGCGGAACACGTCGGCGACATGGCCATTCCCGCGATGGTCCAGGGCGAGCTTCTGTTTGGCGTAGCGAAGTCGAAGGACCCGGCGCGGAACATGGATTTGCTGAAAATAATTACCGACTCCCTGCCGGTCATGCACACGAACGACGCAATCATGCAGACGTTCGCCACGCAGAAGGCCGCGCTGGTTGCGCGCGGCGAGATCGTGGACGACGCCGACATCCTGATCGCGGCGACCGCGCTTGTGTACGGTGCGACGCTGGCGACGTGTAACGTGCGCCACTTCGTGCGGTTCGACGGTCTGCTCATGGATGACTGGAGCGCGTGACCGGCGGCGGCGGAGATATGCCGGCACATGACGAGACGGACCGACACATGACATGATACGGCGTTTTCAATGTGAGGCGGTGCGCAGATGAAGCGGGAAGGGAAACCACGGGTGGAGGATGCGGCGGGCATGGCCGCGCTCCTGGAGGACTTGCGGCCCGGGCTGGACGCATACAGGAACCATGGCGAAGAGCAAGGCTGCGCCGAACCGTCCGCGCTCGACGTGTGCATGGAGTTGCCATAAGGGGGATTATGGCATGCGGTGTGTATCTAATAAAATATAATCTATCCTAAAAGATAATAATCTTGGGTTGAGTGTTGATGCATCAAAAAGTGAGATTATGGTGCGGAACAAATTTGAAATCGGATTACGTTTGGAGTGAGTTCGCGGAAAGGATGAATTTACGCGTAAAATATGTGGTTTTGCCCTGCTGGTGTCTAACGTCTTATGTCCGAAGTCCTCGATCCGCATCGTTGGCATGAATCTTGCTAATAAAGTTACGCCGTCTTATGGCGGCATTGTTCTTTGAAAGCTTGTCGTTCCTTTGCGAATTTCCCGCGAGGTGCCTGCTTTGGTTTCAACCTGTGATTCGAAGTCATTCATGCCAAGGCGTTTCATTCCTCGCTTCTACTTTGTGTCTTGAGGTGTTTGGCTGGTTTCAACTACTCCTTACAAAATAGGGCCTGGTAGTGAGGCCCGGACCGGATGTGTCTCCGGATTTACGCCAGCCGCCCTTATTCCTCATCACGCAACCACAAGGGGACGAAAAGCCGAATAAGGTTAAACGAAAAGAAGGAGATGGTCGGATGAATATTGTTCAAAAGATGGAAGCGCTGGCCGATGAATGGCATTGCGGCGTGGATCGGAAAGGCAAGGGCCACGTGCCCTACATCGCGCATCCGCGTGCGGTGGTGGCCCAGCTGAAGGCTTGGGGCATGACGGAGGAGGCGAATCCCGTGCCGCTGGCCGTCGCCTGGGGACACGACCTCGTGGAGGATACGCGCGTTCCGGCCATTTCCATTTTGAATGCCGCCGGAGAGCATGGAATCAAGGTGTTCGAGGGTATCCTTTATCTCACGTTCAGCCGCCCCGAGTATCCATCCGCCAAAGGCCACGATGATGCGGACCGTCTCTACATGGAACGGCTGGCCCGCGAGGCGCCGCCGGAGATCCTGATGGTGAAGCTGGCGGATCGCGTTTGCAACACGCGCGATTTCATGAAGGATCCGCCCAAGGACGAGCCGACGAAGCCGGCGCGCTATCTCCACGAGGCCGATCCGATCCTCGCGGCCGTCTCGCGCGTACCGAGTGCGTTCGTGGAGGTCGTCAAGGCGACGATCGAGGAATTGAAGCGCCAGGTCGGCTATGCGGACAGGACGCGGAAAGAGGAACGACAATGACAAGGCAAGAACTGAAAATCGTGTCCGGGGGACAGACCGGTGTTGACCAAGGGGCGCTTGAGGCGGCCCTTGGTCTCGGCCTTGTTTGGGGTGGTTGGGTGCCGAAGGGCTGGCGCGCGGAGAACGGGACTGTTCCCGAGCGATTCCGCATGCGCATGCAGGAGCACGCGAACGCGAACTACATCGTGCGGACGCGGCAGAACGTCGCCGACTCCCACGCGACGCTGATCCTGACCGATGCCTACCCGCTCAGCGGCGGCACGCAACGGACGCGTGACTTCTGCATGAACATGATGAAGTCGCATTTCGTCGTTTCGTTCGGCGAGGCGGATGCCGTCGGCAAGGTGCGCAAGTGGCTCGGACAGTTCTTCGCCACCGCGCATCCCGTGCCGTTCGTTCTCAACGTCGCCGGCCCGCGCGAAAGCAAATCCCCCGGCATCCAGTCCCGCACCCGCCTCTTCCTCACCGAGGTGCTGGGCGGGATGTTGGAAATATGAAGGAATGGCGTCATGACAGAATTTAGGGAAGACGACAGGTCCGCTGCGGAAATCATCGCCGAGATTGAGGGTGCGCGCAGGTGAATATTTCCTTAAACGAAGGAAGAAATATGGGAATGCTTCCGTGAACGAAGGAAAGAATGTTGATTTCTTTCCTTCGTTCGAGGAAATGTCGCGTTGTCGAATCGAGAGCAAGAAGATTCAGCATGCCTGTACATGGCGGGATTGGCACGGTTGTTGCGCAGTGATGGGCGCTGATAGGTACGTGTTTATGGTATAATACTCGCCGCTTGAAAAGTGAGAATTCTCGGCGAGAATGGAAAGACCTGACAAATGCGAAAAGCGGCGTCTTCGAATGCTGATTCTCCTGCCAGACGGCAGGATACATCGGCTTACGCTGCCATTCCTTCGCATATCCTTCCGCGAGGCGCCGCTCACCGCCACGCTCCTTGCCGCGTTGACGCCCCCGGAACTCGGCTTCGACATCCGCATCTGCGACGCGAGCGTCTCCGATGTGCCGATGGACGGAACCTTTGACCTCGTGGCCATCAGCATCATCACGGGAACGGCCATCGAAGGTTACAGGCTTGCCGACCATTTCCGCGCGAAGGGCACGACCGTCGTCATTGGCGGTGTCCACGCCACCTTACTGCCGGAGGAAGCATCCGCCCATGCCGATTCCCTGATGACTGGATTCGCCGAGGGAACTTGGCCCGAGATGTGCCGCGACTTCTGCAACGGCGCGTTGAAGCCGCGCTACGACGGTGGTTCGCCCGACCTCGTCGGGATTCCCTGGCCGCGTCGCGATCTCCAGAAACGCTTTGGCTACATGATGCCGCAAACCGTCTTCGCCACGCGGGGCTGCCGCAACACGTGCGATTTCTGCGCCGTCGTAGGCGCGAAGTTCGGCTGGCACACGCGTCCCGTTGAAGAGGTGGCCGCTGAAATAGCGTCCCTCCCCGGAAAGCGCTTTGCGTTCAACGACGTGAGCCTCTGCGAAGACCGTGAATACGCCCTTGCGCTGTGCCGGGCGATCAAGCCGCTGCGCAAGAAGTGGAGCGGACTCATGACGCTCAAGGCCGCGTCGGACGAGTCGATGCTCGATGCACTTGCCGATGCCGGCTGCTGCTACATGCTGCTCGGATTCGAGTCCGCCTCCGGGCGATCCTTGACGGGAATCCGCAAGGCGTTCAACGCGCCGGACGAATACAAGCGGATCATCTCGAACATGCATGCGCGTGGGATGATGATCCAGGGCTGCTTCATCTTCGGGCTCGACGACGACACGACGGACGTGTTCGACGCGACGGCGGACATGATTGACGAGCTTGAGATCGACATTCCGCGCTATGCGGTCTACACGCCGTTTCCCGGCACGGACTGCTACCGTCGCATGGCAGCGGAGAACCGACTCCTCCCGGGTGTGAACTGGTCCTGGTACGATACGCAGCACGTCGTCATCCGCCCGAAACAAATGACGCCCGAGGAACTGGATGTGGGATTCATCCGCGCCTGGCAGCGCACGTTCTCGATGAAGTCCATCCTGCGCCGCCTCTCGCTGCGGCGGAGTCAGTTCCCCGTGGCGTATATCGGCAATCTCGCCTATCGGCTCTACCGCCGCAGGCTTGCCCACGACAACCACCGTTTCGCGCTTTCTCCGGAGGACGTGGTATGATGCGTCTGCCCTGGTATGGAAAGACCGTGCCTCACGCTGTGCTGGACATTCTGCGCGGATGCAATTGCCGCTGTGCGAACTGCTACAACTCCGCGCAGCCGTGCGTGAAGTCGCTTGATGCGCTGAAATCGGAACTGGCCGTTATCCGCGCCGCGCGCAATGCCACGACCATCTCGCTCAGCGGCGGCGAGCCGCTGTTGCATCCGCAGATACTCGACATCATCGCGTGGCTCCGCTCCGAGGGGCTGAAGGCGAGCATGTTGACGAACGGGATTCTTTTCGACGATGAACTGGCTGGGAAGCTGCGTGCCGCCGGACTCGATTTCGTCACCTTCCACATACAGAAAGGGCAGAAACGTCCTGACTGTGACGATGAACACGTGGATGAGGTACGCCGCGAGAAAGGACGCATCGCCCGCGCGCACGGAATCTACCCGGCCGTCGTGGAGACGATCCGTGCGGATGACGCTGAAGGCTTCGCCGCGCTGGGGCGTTTCCTTCGTGCCGCGCCGGAGTTCGAGTATGCGCTCGTCACGGTCGCGCGCGATTTTGCGGCTATCAATCCGAACGTCGCGGAATCCGAACCGGATCGCGCCCCCATGCTTGCGGCGTTGGCGCGCGAGGGATATCGTCCGGCGGTCTTCGTCGGTGGAAGCGTCCGCCGCGACCGCCCCCGCTGGTATGTCCTGCAAAGCGCGCAGGCCGTCGGGGCGGACGGGCGCGAACGCGCATGGAACATGGTGCGTCCGGGACTCGTCGAGCGACTGTTCCTCTGGGGGTATGCGATTCTTTGCCGCCGTTCGGTCCATTGGGTACGTTCGACGTCTGCCAAGGCAAAGGCGCGTCTGCTGCTGAACGGATTGCTCGGCGGACGCTTCTCGACGCTTGTATTCGCCTTGCGCGCGATTGTCGCGGGCTGGACGGTGCACGAGAAGCATATCGTGGTGCAGTATCCTCCGCGTTCGCTTGGCGGCGGACGCATCGAGGTCTGCGACAACTGTCCGGACGCAACGGTGCGTGGCGGAAAACTTCGTCCGCTCTGCCTTGCCGATACCGGTGCGGAGGAGGGGCGCGGATGAGTGGCTTTCGCGAGCGGACGCGCGTCTGGTGCTTTACATGCAAAGCGGAACATCCGGCTGAGGCGTTTGAGGCGGACGGCGCGGTGATGTGCCGGGTGGAGTGTCCGCACGCGCCAGGCACCGTATTCTCGCTGAGCTCCGACGTGGAGCTGTTCACGCATTTTCGTTCTTTCCCCCAGTCGCCTGCCACGCGGCGTTTCCAGTTCGCGCTTCTGCATGTGACTGACAAGTGCTCGATGAAATGCCCCATCTGCTTTGCGTCGTCCGGTGACGGACCCCCGGCGTCTGTCGGGGATGTCTTGGAGAAGGCGCGCATCGCGAAAGACGCGGGCGTGAAGGCCGTGTCCCTTACCGGAGGCGAGCCGACCGAACACCCTGCCCTTGAGGAGCTGATTCGACGCCTGAAGCGTGAACTCGGGCTCAAGGTCGTGCTCATCACGAACGGTCTCGCCTTCTCGCGTGACGCGTCCCTTGCCGCACGCCTGCGCAGGACGGGGCTGTCGAAGGTCGTGATCTCCTTTGACACCCTGTCTCCCGAGACGAGCCGTCTGATGAGGGGCGACGACTATGTGGAGGCAAAGCTCGCCGCCTTTGAGCGGGCCGCTGCGGCGGGACTCGGACTTGCGGCGAACATGACGGTCTGCGAGCGGAACATCTGCGAAGTCGGGCCCGTTTTCCGGTTGCTTGCAACCCGGTTTCCTGCGCTGACGCACGTCCTGTTCCAGCCGTTTGCAGATTTCGGACGGCGAAGTCTTCATGACCGAATTGACCGCGAGCGAATCGTGCGCGCGCTCTGCGAGAGTCGCGAGTTCCCCGTCGAGGCCTTCGATTCGTTCGTCCCAGCGCCCAACGTCCCGGCATTCGGCATCGGGGTCCATCCGGATTGCTGTGCTGTTTGCGCCGTCTCCGCACGGGGGACGGGAGTGCGCGCGCGGCTGTCGCCTCTTGCGTCCTCCGCTGCAATGCGTCGGCTGTGCGGACGCCTTGCCGCCATTGATGGCAGCGGGCTGTTGCCGCCCTCGCTGCAGGCGGCGCTCGCGTGGGTCCGGTTCGCCGGCATGAGGAGCCTACCGCTTTTCGCGCATCGGTGGCTGTGCGGGTTCGGTGGGCGTGCCGTGCTTGCGGTCGTGGACAATCTTCCGAATCGTGAATTCATGCTTTCGGAGAGGATCGAGCGGTGTGGCTCGGCGCTTGCGTGCGCCGATGGAAGCCTGTATCCGGTGTGTGCGGCCTATCGCATGGGGAAGGAAAGGAAAAGATGAAGCCGATTCGACTGCCCTGGCGCGGGAAGGATGTTCCGAGCGCCATTATCGACGTGGTGCGCGGATGCAACTGCGTCTGCAAGGCGTGTTTCAACCGCCGACCTCCATCCGTCAAGCCGCTTGAGGATATCCGGACGGAGCTTTCTCTCCTTCGGCGGCTGAGGAACATAGCAACTGTGGGCATCAGCGGCGGCGAGCCGTTGCTCCATCCGCAGATCGCCGAAATCGTTCGCCTTGTTCACGACGAGGGGTTGAGCCCTTCGCTTCTCACCAACGGCATCCTCTGGGACGAATCGGCTGCGCGCGAATTGGCGAGCGCGGGGCTTGATTTTGTCATGTTGCACGTCCAGCCCGGGCAGAAGCGTCCCGATCTTCCCCAAGACGCCACGGCCGATGACGCATTTTCCATTATCAAATCGAAATGCGCGATTGCGAACGCCTGCGGGATTGAGGGCGTGGCTGTCGCGACGGTGAATGTCCGGCGGCGCGCGGAGGTAGATTCCATCCTGGAGGCCTTTTTTCGGTGTGAAGGGTGTCAGTACCTCTGGCTGACGCTTGAGCGCGACATGCATACGTTTGATGAAGGCTATGAGCGCGCCTCCGCGGGGAACGGCGTCCAGGAGATGTCCTCGCTCGTGGCGGAGCATGGCTGGCGTCCATTCGCCGGAATCGGCGGGGTTCGGAATTCGCGGAAATGGCGGTGGATGACCTACCACGGATTTGAACGCGTTGGCGCGGACGGGCGTACGACCGGTTTTGCCGTCGTGCCGCCGTCGCTTCTCGAACGTGCCGTGTTCGCGGTTTTCCGCATGTTTCGCATCCAGTTGCCCTATCGCGTCCGCGCGGGGAAGTGGGGGACGCTTGCGCGCATTGCGTTGAATGCGCTTTCAGGTGGGCCGCTGCGCAATCTCGCATTCGTTTTTGCGGCGATCTTCCGCCGCGAGCGCGTGCGCCCGAAGCACCTTGTCGTCGAGGCGCTCCCGGAGTTTTCCGAAGACGGGAAGGTTGAGCACTGCGACCCGTGCGTCGACGCGACGGTGTACGGGGACAGGCTCGTTCCGGCCTGCCTTGTGGACACGGAATTCGCAAAGCGGGGATGCGAATGACCATCCTCTTCGTCCAGCCGGCGGTGGGTCACAAGGGCGGAGGCGCCACGTATCCGAAGACGTGGATCATGGAGCCGCTGTCGCTCGCCGTGATGTCGGCGCTGACGCCGCAGGGGATTGACCGCCTGTTCATGGACGACCGTCTCGACGAGGTGGACTATTCCGCACGGCCGGACATTGTGGCGATGCCCGTTGAGTGCTATACCGCCGCGCGGAGCTACGAGATCGCGGACAGGTTTCGCGCACAGGGCGCGAAGGTGCTCCTCGGCGGATTTCATGCGACGATGAACCCGGACGAGGCCGCCGCACACGCCGACGCCGTCGTGTGCGGCGATGCGGAAACGACATGGGCCGGCATCCTTGCCGATCTGCGCGCCGGTTCTTTGCGCCGTAGGTATTTTGGACAGGGCGGCGTGTTCTGTCCGATCCCCGACCGTTCGCTCTACCGTGGCCGTCGCTACGGGCCGCTCAACCTGGTCGAAACCTCGCGCGGCTGCACGTTCAACTGCGAGTTCTGCTCGGTGCAGAAGTTCTTCGGCCGCCGCTACACGCCGCGTCCGCTCGACGAGGTCATGGCTGAGGTCGAGTCCCTGGACAAGAACATCGTCTTCTTCGTCGACGACAATCTCGCGATGGACGTTCCGCGCCTCAAGGAACTCTGCCGCCGCATGGAGCCGACGCGCAAGCGGTGGGTGGGGCAGCTGAGCATCCACAGCGCGAAAGACGACGAGCTTCTCGCCCTGATGGCGCGCAGCGGCTGCGCGGGCGTGCTGATCGGCTTCGAGTCGCTGGACGCCACCACGCTTGCGGCGATGGGCAAGCGCGTGAACACGGCGAACTCCGACTATGCCGCCGCGATCGAGAACCTGCGCCGCCACCATCTCTCGATCTATGCGACGTTCGTGTTCGGCTACGACGGCGACACGCACGAGACGTTCCGCCGCACATACGATTTCGCGATGGAGAGCAGGTTCTTCTTCGCGGCGTTCAATCATCTTGTCCCGTTCCCCGGAACGGACGTCTATGCGCGATTTGTGCGCGAGGGGCGGATGCTCCATGAAAAATGGTGGCTTAACAAGTCCGTGCACTTCGGCGACGTCGTTTTCCGTCCCCGCAACTTCACGCCGGACGAGTTGGCTGCGACGTGCGAAAAATACCGGCTGAAGTTCTATTCGCTGCCATCCATCCTGAAAAGGGGATTGGACTTCCGCGCGAACACGCACGGACTTCTGAAGGCGCTCTACTTTTTCGCCTCCAACCTGACCCAGGAGAAGGAGGTTCTGCGGCGGAAGGGCCTTCCAAACGGGGGTGAGCCGTGATTTGCGCGCGAACCTATCGCCCAGAAGACGAGCCGCAGCTCCAGGAACTCGCGGCCGCGCCGATGCCTGGCTGGGTGCGGCTTTCGTACCGCTATGTGAACGGCTATGCGGCCGGCGAGGGCCTGAAGGGCGGCGAGACGGAGATTTTCGTGGTCGAGGAACCGAAGCGAGGTATCTTGGGGTGCGGCACGCGGTCTGTGCGCCTTGTCTGGCTAGACGGTCAATCGACCCGCGTGGCGTACCTGAGCGGACTGCGCAGTTTCCCTTCATGGCGCGGCGGGTACGGCTTTTTCAGGGGGCTTGCTGCGCTGCGGCGCAGGATGTCCGAGGATCCCGTGTCCGTCACGTTCACTACAATCCTCTCAGGCAATCCACGTGCGCGCATGTTGCTCACGTCGGGAAGGGCGGGGCTTCCGCGCTACATGCCCTACGGGAGGGTTCTCACGTTCATGCTCGCCGGACGTGCATCTTCGCAAGCACGTTCTGCAGATGTTGCCACTGCCGAGACGCTGCGCACGTTCTATGAACGCGAGGCGCCACGGCGGCAACTCTTTCCCGTATTCGGGGAAAGAATGCATCCGTCTCTCTCGCCATCCGATTTCTTCGTGTTGAAACGCGGAGGGGAGGTCGTTGGCGCGGCGGCAGTGTGGAATCATGGTGATTTCCGTCGGATCGTGGTCGATGGTTATGGGCGTGCGGGCTTTCTGCGCGGCGCGGCCAACCTCTGGGCGCACGCGACAGGACGTCCGCCGCTGCCGCCTCCGGGCGCTGAACTTGCCTGCTCGTATCTTGCATACGCCCTCGTCAAGGGTGATGACCCGCAATTGTTTGCGGAGCTTGTGCGCGAGGCGTCTGCCCGCACGTGCGGGCGCGCCTTGGTCTTCTCCCTCCATGATGGCGATCCGCTCGTCGACACGGCGTGCCACATGGCAGCGTGGCGGTACGAGAGCGAATTCATGATCGTCACATACGGCGCCGATCTGAATGGGTTCACAGGCGTGCCGTACATTGAAGCGGGGGCGCTATGACCGCGGACGTGAAGGTTGAGATTTGGAGCCGAAGCCTGCTCCGTGAAGCGGACATCGCTGCGATGGAACGCCTCTATCGGGAGTTCTACGTCGGTGCGGACGAGGCGGACTTTCGCCGTGACCTTGAGGAGAAGGACTACGCGATTATCCTGCGCGGAACAGGCGTATGCGGCTTCTCCACGATGAAGCTCGTCGAGGTTGCGGGGATGCGCGTTCTCTTCAGCGGGGACACGGTGGTCGAGACGTCCCAGCGCGGACAATGGGGCCTCGCGGGCGGGTTCGGCCACATGATTAAGTTTGTGGAGTGCATGTTCCCTGATGAGACGGCGTACTGGTTTCTCATCAGCAAGGGGGCGCGTACGTACCGTTTTCTCCCGACCTTCTTTAGACGTTACGTACCGGGGCCTGTTGCGGATGCCGACCTTTCAGCACGGCTCGCGCGCGTCGCGTCCGCGTTGTACCCGCGCGAATACAGTCCAGCGACTGGAGTACTGCATTTTGTGGGAAAGAAAGATCGTCTCCGTGACGACCTTCTGCGCAGGGACACGGAGTCCGTCCGTTTCCGCGCGTTGAATCCGGGATGGATGAACGGTGACGAGCTGTGCTGCCTTGCGCCGCTTGCGACGGACAACCTCAACCGGCTGGGGTTGCGCGTGATCGAGGCGACGGATCCGGAATGGCATCTGGAGCCTGCACCATGAAAGTGTTCCTCTCCAACTTGCTCTGGTTCGCCTCGACCTTGCCGGACACCTTCCGTTTTGCGCTGGCACTACGCAACCCAGCGCATGCGCAGGCGGTCGTGGCGCGGCGGCGGAAACCGACAAAGGAAGAAGATGTCATTCTCTACGAACCTACCAGCGGATCAACTGGCGCGAACAAGTTGATACCGTACACCGAGCGGCTCCGTCGCGAGTTCATGCGCGCGGTGAATCCGTGGATGGCTTCGCTCTATCTCCGCCATCCCGGGCTTTTCCTCTGCACGCATTATTGGGCGATTTCGCCGACCACCGAGGTGCACGGCGCGGACGGCGATGCGCGTTGCGGGTTTGCAGAGGACCGCGAGTATCTTGGCTCGTTGAGATGTCGGATCACGCGGACGCTGTTTCCCGTGT